>OKRX01001624.1_pt1 | contig 16165 bp, 18 predicted proteins | sample 1601241 | NCBI WGS metagenome assembly OKRX01 (sample SAMEA3541500, study PRJEB24748) | human gut metagenome | biome: human gut; feature: human-associated habitat; material: faeces | place: China | collected 2012
CAATCATCGCATTCGTCTTCTCCTTATTCCCCACCAACTTTGCAGGGAACACCCTAGTATTATTCAGCACAAATAAGTCATCCTTCCCGAAGTACTCCAGGATCTCCTTAAACTGCCTATGCTCTATCTCCCCCGTGTCCTTGTGGAGCACCAATAGCCGGCACTCATCTCTGTGGTTTGTAGGGTGTTGAGCTATCAGCTCCTTAGGTAGCTTATAGTTAAAGTTCGATAGTTTATACTCCGCTATATTCATATTCAACCTCCTTTTTCCTTCTTAGTCCATACTCATTCTCTCCTCAATATACTCCTCAAACTGCTCCACCTCAATACCCTCCGAAGCTCTAAACGCCCCCACCGACTCCCTCCGAAGCGCTGTGAGATAAGCGCCACAACCTAGCGATGCCCCGATATCCCTTGCTAGAGCCCTGATATAAGTTCCCTTGCCACACTCCACTCTTATCTGGATGAAAGGCAAGCTGTACTCCAGTAGCTCAATGCGATTAATCCGTACCTCCTTCGCTTGTAGCTTCACTCCCTCGCCCCGTCGGGCCAATTGATAAGCACGGCTCCCCGCTACCTTCACGGCCGAAAAGATCGGCGGCACTTGTGGTATCAACCCCTCGTATTGCTTCAGTACCGTCTCCACCTTTTCCCTCGTGATATGCTCTGTAGAGAAAGTTGCATCCTCCTCACTCTCCATATCAAAAGAGGGAGTTGTCGCCCCCAGCTTCAGCGTTGCCGTGTAGACCTTTGGTAGTTTCTGCACCTCCTCTATCCGCTTCGTGTATCGCCCCGTGCAGAGCACCACCACTCCCGTAGCGAGAGGGTCGAGCGTACCAGCATGCCCCACCTTCAGCCGTTTCACACCTAGCCTTCTGCAGAGCAACCACCTAAACTTATTCACTACATCAAAACTAGTCCACCCAAGAGGCTTATCCACCACCACAAAAGTCCCCTCTCCAAAGATATTCTCCGGCACCTCCTGAGCGCTATTATGTTGCGTACCCTTCTGCTTCATACCTCTACACGATCGCTAGCTCCACTCCCAAGCCCATCAAGGCGAGGATCACCCCACCTACCAAGATACGATAGATACCAAATGCCGCAAAGCCGTGTCGCTTCAAATACCTGATAAATGTTTGGATGGCCACCATCGCCACCACAAAGGAGACTACATTCCCCACCAAGAGGGTCAGCCAATGCTCCTCGAGGATATAGAGCGAGTCACTCTTCCAAAACTTAATTATCTCCAGTAGAAAAGCCCCCAACATCGTAGGCACAGCTAGGAAAAAACTAAATTCAGCCGCCACCTCCCTACGCAAGCCTACCGACATACCCCCTACAATCGTCGACATACTCCGAGACATCCCAGGGAAAAACATCGCAATCGTCTGGAAAAGCCCTATCACCAGTGCCTTACCATACGTCACCTCTCCTTTGTGATTGTGCCGAATCAATCGGTCGATAAAAAGCATCACCACACCTCCAATCACTAGATTAAGAGCGATGATCCACACCTTTCCCAGCGCCTCATCCACCCAGTCATTAAAGAGTAGCCCCAGCACAGCTGCAGGCACTACACCCACTATGAGAAGGAAGTAAAAGCGAAAACGCCCGAGCGTCCTCCGCCACTTTCGCTCCTCATGCCACATATCCCGAGGTAGCTCAAATCGAAAGAAACGCCGGAAGTAAAGCACCACCACAGAGAGGATCGCACCCAGTTGGATCATCACCGTAAAGGCCTTGACATAGGGCGTTGGCTCCATCCCCATCAATGCTTGAGCAATCACCATGTGTCCCGTGCTAGAGATCGGCAGAAACTCCGTAATCCCCTCTACTATTGCTAGAATAATAGCTTCGAGTACCGTCATAGCCTATCGCTTTTTGCCACGCCACAGCAGAGCCACCAAGAGCCCCACATAGCCTACCGTTAGCACCACAGGGGCCACCCCAATGCGAAGTCTGCTGAAGACCTCCTCATCGAAGCTCACACCATCCGCCGACTTTCCACCTGCTAAGAGTAGATAGCCCACCACTATCACCGCCACCGATGCTAGCGCTATGTATAGATTGGCCTTGCCAAACCCATACCCCTTGATCCTTTGATCCTCCTTGCCCTCCATATTCATACACACATATATATCTATATACTACGCTCTGTAGAGCTTATTCACATCCATTCGAAGGTAGCGAGATACAGCTAGTGTCGCCGAGATCCAGCTGATCACCACACCTAGCACCAGCACTACGCCCAGTACTATAAGGCCATTCTCTACCGTTAATATCGTACTTAGAAGCGGGTACTTACTGAGTAGATAGTACCACCCCCAGGTGAGGAACCCACTAGCCACCACCGCGGCCATCACACCGCTCCAGATATTATACCACACAAAAGGACGGCGAATAAAGCACGAGGTGGCTCCAACCAGCTTCATCGTGTAGATCAAAAACCTCCGTGAGTAGATCAAGAGCCGAATGGTATTATTGATCAGTACCATCGAAATCAATAGCAACAGACCCGAAAGCAGAGCCACTACCAATGTCACCCCACGGATATTCTCATTCAGCCGATCCACTAAGTCCTGCCGGTAGCCTAGCGACTGAGTGAGCCTATACCCCTCCAACTTACGCTCCACTACCTTTAGGCTATCTGCCGAAGCGACATAAGTATCCCCAAGCGTGATCTCAAAGGTGGGCGAAAGGGGATTCCAACCCAAAAACTGCTCTGGATTCTCCCCAAGCTCCTTCGTCAGCTCCTCCAGTGCCTCCTCTTTGGAGTGAAAGGATACCTCACGTACAAAGGGCTCCTTCTTTAGCGATCTCTCCATCAGAGCCACCTCCAAAGGATCGGCATCGGGCGTCAAAACTACGGTGAAGGTCACCTGCTCCCGCACATAGCTACTCAGGCCATTTCCCACCAAACCAAGAAGTACCACCACACCAAGCAAAAAGAGCACCATCGAAATACTGATGATGCTGATCACCCGTGAGTGCCATCCTCCCCATCCTCTACCGAGACCTCCCTTCTTATCTCTACTCATAGCTATTCTCTACCTTACAAGCTGATGCCTACCTCCCCATATATATACACACTATAATATGCAAAGCTACTAAATTATCACGACTGCACAATAAAACCCTCCCCCTTAAAGCCGGAGGGCCGGCACTAGGGAGCACTCCAAAGATCCTACCAAGTGATATTCATAGGAGTGCTAGTGCTTAGGGTGCTTCGACGCTCCATCATTGTGGAGCTTTCTCTAAGAGGCCGAAAGGTAAGGGTCGGCTGAGTCACTGGCGAGTTACAAACTAAGCCAACGCTGAGTTACAAACTAAGCCAATGCTGAGTTACAAACTAAGCTAATGCTGAGTTACAAACTCGATTATCTTCCTTATTCTAAATGGGGATAGCCTCAATCCTTGTGTATGGGGATAGAGGCTATCTTGCTTCTGTATTACTTTGTGTGTCGAGATGGGGGCTTAGAAGGCGAATTGAAACTGGGTTCGGAGGGTGTGGCCTTTAGCTACGGGTAGCATCACCTGCTCTGTGGGGTGGGTATAGCGGTACTGTAGCTGGATTCGGCAATTGCCGTAGAACCACTTATCTACCCCTAGTGTAGCGGTATATAGTTGGCCTTTCTGCTCCATATTGGGTTGGAGGTAATCGGCGCTGAGCACTAGATCGTAACGCTCTGGTAGGTGGATAGCGGCTGTGAGGTAGGCACCCATGCTATTGATCTTTTGGTCGCGACCAAACATATACTCTGTGGAGAGGCTAATCGGCTGGTAATTGGCAATAACGCCTGCACTGACACGGTGACGCATATAGCTTTCGCCTGCTTGGATTCCTTTGGCAGCACCCATAGCTACTTGCTTGCCCCCAAGGTAGGAGGTGTGTAGGCTGAGCCCTTCAATAGGGCGAATGTAGAGAGAGCCACCGAAGAGCTTACCGAGGTTGAGGTCTTTGGCATTCATCCCTTGTCCATTCATCGCCACTACCTTGTAGGTGAGTAGGTTATTGCATAGGTCACCCGATAGCTCGATACCCATATCACGGCCTGCGGTACCGTAGTAAAGCGGGTCCATGCCTACACCAGCAAAGTAAACGGTAGGCATACTTCCGCCGATAGCTAGTGGATTGAGGAATGGGGCTACTTGGTTTTCATGTCCAAAAGGGGTCTTGAACTGTCCGATCTTGACCTTTAGCTCTGGCATAAATGCGTACTGCATATAGAGGTCCTTGAGCATCACAGGCTTATTGAATTGTACGGTGACGCCCATGGTCCATTGGTCGGTAATCTTGCCGATTCCAAGGATCTCTATCTTATTGGTATCGAAGGTGGCACTCTTCCTTCCATTGGCAAAATAGCCCCCTTCGGCGAAGATCTGTCCGTACCCTTTTACGGTAATGCGTTTGACAAAGCTCTCTTGCTGTGCCGATGTGGTACCAGCTACTAGAAGTAGTGTGGTGAGGAGTAATGTAATTCTTTTCATCATAAATAATAATACTTTGGTATTGGTAAATGTTATTTACTTATCTGTCTCGAGAGTGCTCTTGCCAAGGGCAGAGGAGTAGCTCTAGTAGGTCGGTGAGAAGGAAGAGCAGAAATCCCATGATGCTGAGTATCGCTATGCCTCCGTACATGGAGATGTAGTCAAATCGCATCCAGGAGTCGATGATGAAGTAGCCCATCCCTCTATCTGTGCCGTAGGTCTCGGTGACAAAAAGTACTGAGATGGCGGTGCCGATAGCCACCCTTAGGGTGGATAGTGTGTCGGGAAGTGTGGCAGGTAGTAGTACGTGCCGGTAGGCTTGCCAGCTTGTTGCCCCTAGGGAGGTGGTGATTAGGAAGCTCTCTGGGGGGATGTTGTAGAGGCTGTCACGGATATTGACGATGATCTGAAAGAGGATGATCAGCACGATCATGGCGATCTTTCCAGTGTCGCCCAATCCCGCAATCAGCATCACGATGGGGAGTAGTGCCAGCTTGGGAATAGGGTAGGCGAGGTAGGTAAAGGCACTCATCACTCTCCCAAATCGGTGAAGGCGGTACATGGCGTAGGCCATACTCATCCCTAGTACAAAGGCGATCGGTAGCCCCAAAAGTACTCTATAAAGACTTGCCCACAGGTGTCGCCCCATCTCTTGCGAAAGGAGAGCGGGTAGGGCTTGATAGACTTTCAGGGGAGATATGATAGCGGTACTGCTGAGGGTTATTGATGCTACCCACCAAAGTAGATTGATGAGCAGCAGACCTACCACCGTACGGTAGAGTAGGGCTTTCAGTCGTTGACTACTCTTCATTTCTTAGGATCTCTTGTAAGATTTGCTCTGCTTTTGGCAGATGGGTATCGGCTATCACCTCGCCAGGAGAGCCTCCAAGGATAATCACCCGATCCGTGAGCCCCTCTATCTCTTGGGGATTGTGGCTCACCATCACTGTGGTGACCTCCAGCTCCTTTTGGAAGGCTTTGAATAACTCCTTACTGCGGGTGGCAGTGGAGATGTCGAGTGCTGAGAAGGGTTCGTCCATCAGAAGTAGGTCGGGCGACTGTACAAAGGCACGAGCAAGGGCCACTCTCTGCTTCTGTCCGCCGGAAAGCTCGGAAGGGTAGCGATGGAGTAGTGCGCCTATCTCTAGTCGGTCTACGATGCTCTGTAGCTCACCGATCCTCTCGCACTTTTTGCCTAAGGTGTGGGGAAGGAGTATATTCTCTCGTACTCGCTTCCATGGTAGTAGCCCGTAGCTCTGTGGCACTAGTGCAATGGAGTGCTTCTTGGGGTTGGGGGGCTCTCCATTGATCAGCACCTCGCCACTGTAGCCATGGAGGATACCAGAAAGGATATTGAGTAGGGTCGACTTACCGCTTCCAGAGACCCCCGTGAGCCCTATCACCTCGCCCTCGGCAAGGGATAGGCTCACGCGGTTAAGGGCTTGGGTCACTCCTCCTCGGCCGTGATAGCTATAGGAGAGTTCTTTGATGGTGATCCTACTCACGATACACGATTACTCTGGCAAGTATTCGCTCGAAACGAGCCTCTTGATATCGTACTCTGCGGGAACCAGTTGCTTCGCTTGTAGCCACTGTAGGGTCTCGCTAAGGTCTTTCTCCGAAGGGAGGGTGGCGTGGGTGTACTTGGGCAATACCACCTTATCCGCTAGTTCTGCTGGTATGCCTGCATCATTGATCAGTACCTCCACCCACTCTTGGCGGTCATGGCTATTGAGGTAGTCCACACCGAGGTTATATGCTTTGAGAAGGGCACGGATCGACTCCCCCTTTTCGGTCAATGCTTTCTCTGTAAACATAGTACCGGTAACCGAAATGCCGAGGTCGCGGGTAGAGGAGAGGGCTACAAAGCCTTGGGCCTTAGAGATGGTGATGAAGGGGTCGGGGAAGACCGAGGCATCTATCTGCTTTGAGACCATCATCTCCATACGGAGAGGGATCTTATTGATCTCAGGCTTCTCTACATCGGCTTCGGTAAGTCCACCTGCCTCGAGCATCTTATCGGTGGCATACTCTATCACGGTATTGCGAGAGACAGAAACTTGTTTCCCTTTGAGGTCGGCAACGCTCTCCATTGTGGGCTGAGCCATCAACTCAAAGTAGCCGTCGTGCTTCACCACAATAGCGAGTGGAAGTCCTGCTGCCTGCTGTATTGCTGCGCCTGTATAGTCGATAACGGTGCCATCGAGCTGACCGCTTCTAAAGGCGGCATCGCGGTCGTTGGCGGAGAAAAACTTCACGATCTCTAGCTCTAAGCCTAGGCTATCGGTATAGCCCATCTTCTGGGCAATCACGTAGGGAAGGTAGTCGAGGGACGACATTGCTCCTACTTTGAGGGGAGGGAGTGCGGTCTGCTCCTCCTTATTCTCCTTTTTACAACTTGGAAGTAGCAGTGCCATAACTGCCAGTACCAATAATGCTCTTTTCATAACGGACATCATTTATAATAAAGATTCAACTTCTCTAAAGGCATCGGCCTCCCGATCCTCTTCGGCATAAAAGGTGATCGGGAAGAGCGGTAGCTCCTCTAGTGCTTCATTGAGCGTCTCTTGAAACGCCCCAATGTTGCGGGTGTAGAAGCACCATAGTCGGCGACCTTCGCCTGTCACTTGGTAGGCGAGTAGCGCGAGGTTGTTTTTCTCCAAAGCGGGGATAAGGGCCTCTTCGAAGCTATTCATCTGCTCTGCCAAATCTTCTGTAGGCATCCCCGAGTGGTCGCCATCGTACTCCCACGTGATATCTACTCGGATGGGGTATTTGCCAGTCTCAAGTGCCTTGGGCATCTCTTGGCGGATCTGTAGGAACTGAGCTTTCTCTTGGTCCCTCTCTCCGTCGATGATGATGGAGGTCATCTCTTTGCTAATTCGTGCCATTCTTTTTGCGTAATGATTTTTGGTATGCCGCTAGTTCGAGTGAATTGATGATATTCTGCACCACGATATATAGGGTGGGTATGAAGGCTACTTTGTCGTCAAGAAATAGGATGGCAAGCCAGATGGCGAAGACGGTATTCTTCTGCCCAAGGGTCTGCCGACCATTGACACGTCGCTCGCCTGTCCATCGCGAAGCTTGCCCTCCCACGTAGTAGAGCGCTAAGGTGGTGGCGAGGGTAATGAGGGAAAGGAGTAGGGTGTAGCTGGGGGTGAGGTGGTCGTTGGTGAGGTAGGTGTGTATGGCTTTGCTCATCAGTATCATGATATTGGCGGCCCAGATCCAGAAGGTGAGGAAGCTGAAACGCGCCAAACGATTGTGCCACTTGGGTGTGCAATAGCGTAGGACCCAAGCCACGATCAGAGGCAATACCAGAAGAGCTGAGACTTGCCCGAGGATAGTGAGTACAGTATGCCAATAGTTGGCTTGCATCTCGGGGTGAACTAGTCCGATCAGCACTGGTCCTATAAGGGCGATGGCGATGTTGCTCAGGATCATATAACTGGTGACAAATGCGATGCTTCCCCCTAGCATTCCTGTGATGACGGAGGCAGCTGTAGCAGTTGGGGTGAGGATGACGAGGGCTACTCCTGTGGCAATGGTTGCGTCGAAGGGCTCTATCACTAGGTAGGCGATGATGCCTAGAAACCATTGTAGAGCGAAGAGCGCTGTGTGTGTGCGATTGAGCTTCATTTCCTTCGGACTTACCTTGGTATAGGAGAGTAGCAGCATCAGGAATAGGGTATAGGTGGTGAGGGGTGCTAGGTGATATAGCCAAGGGTAAAACAGGGCGCCTAGCAACATTGCCCAAAGGAGGGCATAGTCCTTGATAATTCGAAGTACGTTCATTGTATAGTGCGTGGACTTAAGGGTTGAGGAAGTAATAGGGTGAAGTGCTCTTTTTGGGCGAGAGCTTGTAGCTCCTCAGGGTCTAATTGACCATTGATATGCATTGGGGCGAGGTAGTGTATTGAGATATGGTTGAGTAGCTCCCGAAGCCCTTTTAGGTAATCTTTGCCTAGTCTAAGGTCAGTAGGGAACATGAGGAGGTCCAGCTCTTTGATCTCTGTGGTTAGTCGACTTAGCTCTGCCTGCCATGCTGCTTCGTACTGGCGGATATAGGGCTCTTCTGCCTCTTCATTCCAGTGCCAGTTATTGAGGTCACCAGCGTGGAAAAGGGTGGCTCCGTCTACTTCGCAGTAGAAACTTCCGCCTATATCGGTGCTACCAAAAGCTTTCACGGTAAGGTAGCTATCATCGTAGCTCGCGCCAGTCTCTATGAAATGCACCTTGCTGAGTTGCTTGGAGGGTACCTTGTCCCTTAGCTCGCTATGAAAGAGATAGTGTACCTCTCGCCCCTCAAACGCTTTGAAAACTACTGGAGAGTAGTGGTCGTAGTGTGAGTGAGTAGTGAGGATATAAAGTGGCTTCTCGGGTGCTTTTGATAGCACTTTTTGGGGGGTGCCTTGCCCAAAGTAATCAAAGAGGATGAAGGCTTTGCTTCCCTCTACGAGATAACTGCTATGCTCTATATAGTAAAGTATCATGGCTTAGTCCATTCGATTGCCTCTGTGGTATGGTAATTCACTTGATCAATGATGCAGCTGGCCATCCTGAGAGAGTCGTTGGGGCACTCTATTAAGGTAGGCTGAAGGGTTGGGAAGTGCTCCCTCATATAGATACCTACCTCCCATGTGGTCTCTAAGCAGTCACAGACAAAGGAGGGGCAGATCACCGAGACCTGCTTTGTCCCCTCTTTGCTCAGCGCCTTCAAACGACTTTTGAGGGTAGGATTGAGCCACTTATTATGCCCAAAGCGTGATTGGTAACACACTTCGTAGGTGAGATTCATCGCCTTGAAGCGTGGGTGAGAGGCTACAAGTCGGGTGGTCTCCATACATTGGTAGGGGTAGTCCTTGAGTGGATTGCCTGCGTAGGCCTTATTTTGATACAGCGGTATGCCGTGATAGGAGAAGAGTAGGTGGTCGCCAACCTTGGCAAAACGCTCTATCTGATCTAGAAGCGCTTCGATATATAGAGGATGGCGAAAGTAGGGCTCGATGCACTTGAGGGTAAAGTGGTAGCTCTTCTGCTGATGAACTTCCACGGCGTATACCACGGCACTTTCGTAGCTACTCATTGCGTAATGAGGAAAAAGCGGTGCAAGTATCACCTCGGTAAAGCCCTTTGAAGCGATACGGTCGTATGCCTCTTGTAGGGAACCACGGTTGTACCGCATCGCTACGAAGGTAGCAATGCCACTTTCTTTCTCGATACGAGAGGCTAGTGCTTCGGTAAATATCTGTAGTGGAGAGCCCTCTTTTCTCCATATTTTGGCGTATCTATTTCGTGACGTAATGGCTCTTGTGGGGGCAATAATGCCGTGCACCAATATATTCCTAAAGGGCTGAGCCAGTCCTATGATCCGACGATCTGTGAGGAAGTCGGTAAGGTAGTGACGTACCTCTTTTGTTTCTAGTCTCTTTGGCGAGCCTGTATTGATGAGAAGGATAGCGCGCATTGCGGAGGATTTACTTTTTACGTCCATAGTCTGCTGGAATTTCGCCCCAGAATTCTGTCTCCCACTTGAGGAGAGTATACCTAGAGAGGTCATTAGTGTGTAGCCAATGGACCGCTCTCTGCAGTACGTGGTAGAGCTCTTGCGTCTCGGGGGTAAGGGGGAGCTTGGAGTTGGGTTGCTTCTTACGTATCCACGCTTGTGCGGTGAGGCTATCGGTGTAGATAGGTACGAAGTAATCATTTTGCTTCATCCACGCCATAGCGTGCACGATAGCCAAGAACTCCCCGATATTATTGGTGCCAACGGGGTAGATCTTACTACTGAAGAGTGGATCCTTAGTCTCCACCCATACGCCACGATACTCCATCGGACCAGGATTGCCACTAGTGGCTGCGTCCACCGATAGTGCGGTAAGGTCGATCTCCTTACTGCGGTCCAGTATCCTCGGCTCTCCCTCAGCTTGGAGTGCATAAGGGTTTTGGAAGAGTGCTTCCGCCTGCTCACGAGTAATATCCTTAAAACTCTTGAACTTAGGCCGAGAGAAGTTCCGCACCTGTGCTTGGCACTCCTCCCACGACTCGTAGACGCCAGGTTGGTGCCCCTCCCATACGATATAGTACTTATTGCCCATAGATTACCGCTTCTCCTGTGAAATGTAGACGATGGCGATCCCCTCGGAATAAAGTCGCACCGTAGGGCTAGTTACCTGATTGAGCGTCGCTTGCCAAAGGGCGGTAAATACCCTTTGCTCAAAAGGATAAGCCACACCACTAGCGCTCATCGGTAGCTCTTTTGTGGCGAAGATAGAGAGCTCTCGCCCCACCTCCGTCTCGAGTATGCAGTCACCCTGAAAAGGAAAGAGCCAGCCATGAGGCGTAATAGCAAGTACCTCGGCTCCCATCTTATAATACTCTGGAAGTAAAAATATATTACCCACAGAGTGGTCTTCCCGTCGACCTGTAGCGCCGATAATAGCTATCCTTTTCCACCCCTTATCAAAAGCAAAGGCAACCCCCTTCGTGAGGTCATTCGTCTCCTGATCGGCTATCTTTGTAAAAGGTACGCCAGCCCGCTTTAGCTCCTCCTCATTCACCGAATCTCCATCGCCTACCACTGCATCGGGTTTGCGAGTAGTGAGCTCTAAATAACGTCGGAGAGCACCATCGCAAACCACTATGTGCGGTGCCTCTTGTAGTAGTCTAAGCGTCTCCTTATCCCCCTGGAGCTCGCCATTAGCTATCACTAGCACATCGGGTAGGTATTTACTATTGAGGTCTATCTGCATCTTCCTGAAGCTTTAGTAATTTAAGCCAATTGAAATAGCCCACCACCGAAATCACGGTGTAGAGGGTAAAGAATAAGCCGGTGATCATGTAGGATTGTAGGAAGTAAAGGGTACAAAAGATCGCATTCGAAGAGATCCAGCAGTACCAACTCTCTATATACTTCTTCCCTAAGAGCCACATACCATAGAAGCTAATGGCGGTGGCAATGGCATCGGAGGTAGGGAAAGGGCTCCCCATATAGTGCCTAAATATAGGGCATAACCCCAAGACAAGCAATAGCACCAGTGCCAAAGTCCAGAGATGACGCTTCGGAAGGTGAGAGATAGGTAGGTCCTTCGTCTCTCCATCCTTACGATGCTTCAGCCACTCACGCCAGCCCCAGATACAGGCGATGATATAGTAGATATTGACTAGCACATTGCCATACACCTCACTTTGCCACGAGATATAAATGTAGAAGATGGGTAGCACAATCCCGACTGGCCAAAGCCACACACTAGCTTTTAGCTCTAGCCATACATAGAGTATGCCTATCGTAGCTGCCACTAATTCTATTACTTGCATCAATTCCATAAGAGCTCACCCAATTTGCCAAATAAACAGTCGCAAAGATACCAAATATATAGCTAGCTAGAGAATATGCTCGATATCCTCAATTCCTCAAGCACCGCAGGTGATACAACGTCGTAAGGGGAGGCTTGGAATCGGCTATAAATCATTGTGTTATAAAGTCGGAAATTAAGTTTGTAACTGAGCGACCGCTGAGTTCGAAACTCCACGATGGCTAAGTTACAAACTCAATGATCGCTGAGTTACAAACTCAATGATCGCTGAGTTACAAACTCGCAGATACTTTGATATCTAACTCGGCAACCGCCTGTTTTGGTCATCTCCAATCGTTATCATAAAGAAGTCTTGCAGAATTGAGCGATATCCTCCAGTAGTTGCTCACGCCCCTCGCCACTCTCTGAGGAGGTGACGAATATCGGGGGTAGCTCCTCCCAGCTCTTTAGCAACTCCTCCTTATAGGCCATAAGGCTTGCCATCATCGCCGACCTAGAGAGCTTATCTGCCTTAGTGAAGACAATCGAGAAGGGCACTCCCATCTCCCCCATCTCATTGATAAAGTCGAGGTCTATCTTCATCGGCTTATGCCGGATGTCCACCAGTACAAAGAGATTGACCATCTCCTCCCGCCTTTGGATATAGTCATCAATCATCTTCTTAAAACCACTTCGCATCGTCTTAGCCACCTTGGCATATCCATAGCCCGGTAGATCCACGATATAAAAGGCATCATTCACCAAGAAGTGATTGATGAGCTGCGTCTTACCCGGAGTTTGCGAGGTCTTTGCAAGCCCTTTCACCCCCGTAAGGTGATTGATGAGTGACGACTTCCCCACATTAGAGCGCCCTATAAATGCTATCTCCGGCATCCCATCTTTAGGGCATTCACTCAGCTTACTACTACTAGTGATAAATTGTGCTTTATTGATTTCCATATTTACTTAAATAGCTCAATGATACCTGCCGTCCACTCATTTAGCCCGCTAGTAGCTAGGTGTAGCAGATCCAGTACTGGTCTATTGTGCCCGCCCTCTTTATTATTCACCACCTTTAGAGAGGCTGGAAGCACCTCGATCTCTAGTCGGTCCGTCTTGTGCTTTGGCTCTCCATCAATGTGATAATTGACCTTCTCCGGCGTTTCTATAAGGATATGCTTACCCTTGTAGAGTGCGGTGTAATCATTTTTATTAATCTCCTTGGTAAATAATTGCATCGCTATTTTCGTCGCTTCAATATGAGGAAAAGGCTTCAGAATCGTGATATCTAGCATCCCATCTGTAAGGCTAGCATTAGGTGCGATAAAAGCATTATTGCCATATTGCGAAGCATTGCCAATAGCAATGAGAAAGGCAGTTGCCGTCACCTCTTTCTCATCTATCATCAGGTGATAATCATTGGGGCGGTAATTGAAGTACTCTGTCACTGCCTCCTTGGCATACGTTGTGAGGCCACGGGCATCACTCTTGGCAAATTCCTTGGATATCTTCCCATCGAATCCTATTCCACAGGTCACGAAAAAAGGTTCTCCATTTGCCCTGCACGTATCTATTGTCACCCTATTATTTTCGAGGAGTACTTTAGTTGCAGCACTGGTATCTAGTGGAATTTGTAGCTCTCGAGCTAGACCATTGCCACTCCCATTAGGAATAATGCCCAGCACCTTATCCGAATGCACCAAAGCCCTCGCTACCTCATTCACAGTGCCATCACCGCCAATCGCTACAATCACCTCAAAGTCGCTCTTCAAAGCTTCAAGCGCCAGTTCGTAGCCATGCCCTTCATACTCTGTTGTCACCAACGTAGCGGTATGCCCTTCAGCCTCCACCTGCTCCAGCACCTTCTGGTGGATGGTAGTTTGCCCTTTCTTAGGGCCAGAAATAGGATTTGCTATAAGTAGATAATTCATTTCTTATTCGCTTGTAAAAGTATTGTTGTTGGGATTCTATCCGACACCCTAGGCTCCTTCTCTCGCAACTCCTGCCATAGTTCGTAAGGGATCAGGAGCAGATCATAGTGCGCCTTGATCTCTTCCAGCGTCACTTCGCCTACCTTGTATCGCCTTATTGTCGCCCCACTTGTAGGCGTTAGTCGCTCCACCAACTCCTCAAAGCCCTGTGCTTTTCCAGAAGAGAGGACCGCTATCTGCTGTGCCCTCCTCTCCAGTCCGCGGTCAATCACCACTCCGATAGCACAGTGTGGAATCCTCACGAACTCCTCGGTATGATCCTTAAATAGATTGTGTAGGTTAAAGAAGTTGACCGTCTGAGAGAAAATACGAGAGAATCTTCGGCCAAACTTCAAGTGTCGCTCCATCATCGCCCTATCCTCAGGATTACTAGAGAGCTCCAGCCCGGCACCTACTAGTAGCAGGTCGGTTCCCTTCACTCTCGTCGCCTTAGCGATAGAGTGTAGCGGATCATCCGTCACCTCATAATACTCCTCCACGGCATAGCCCGAAGCGTCGGCGTGCGATTGTATAGGAGCAAAGTTTTGAGCCCGATAGAGCTCTGCATCACTCTTGCTGGTATCACTTCCTACCGTCAGGTGTAGCCCCACTAGCTCCACCTTCTCTTCAGGCTGGGCAAATAGACTCTCCACGATTCGTAGCATCGTCAGCCCCATTTTACTTCGTGCAAAAGAGAAGAGGATATGGAAGTGCTGGCGCTCCACCTTCGAGGTACGCCTAGCCCAAAGCTTATTCGTCAGGTTGATCACCGGAGTCGTCATAAAGGTGGTCACCAGGGTCATAATCACCAGCATCGCATAGATTACAGGCGAGATAATCCCCAGTTCAAGGCCCATAGATAGGATCACTAGCTCCATCAGCCCACGTGTATTCATCAAGATACCCATATAGAGGCTATCTTGGCGGTTCTCACCCACCACCCTACAGGCCGAGTAGGTCCCTCCTATTTTACCTAGAATAGCCACCAGAGTGATCAGACCAGTGATCCACCAGTGCATTGGACTATTCAGCAGCCCAATTTCCGTCGAAAGTCCACTTGCCACAAAGAATAGCGGCAGAAATATCGAGAGAGAGACATCCTCGATCTTCTCCGTCAGCATGTGCCGGAACTTAAGGTTGTCCGGCATCACCACCCCAGCGATAAAAGCACCAAAGAGCGCATGTAGCCCCAGTATCTCCGTCACATAGGCCGAGATCAGTAGTGTCGTGAAAACTAGTGCAATCACACCCTTCCCCGCTACCTCCTTCGTCTGGTACGTCGCCCCAATCATACCAAAAAATGGGCGAATCACCCCCAGCATTATCGCCATATAGAGTCCCGCAAAAAGGACCGTGAAGAGCGCACTCAGCGCCGATCCCGCCTGTGCAATCGCCATAATCACAGCCAGCAGGCACCATGCCGTAATATCGCCATTCGCCGCACTTGCCATAGAGAGAATCCCTAGGCGAGACTGCATCTTGCCCTGCTCCTGGATAATCCTCGCCAGCACTGGAAAGGCCGTAACGCTAAGTGAAATCCCCACAAAGAGCGAAAAGGTGAGCACCGTTGCCTCCTTGCCTCCATACGATTCGTAGAGCAATAAAGCCAGCAACGCACCTAGTACAAAGGGAATGATGATCCCCGAGTGGGCAATCACAAAGCTCGACCTAAGTTGCTTCCGTATCTCCTCCAGATTGAGTTCCATCCCAATTACAAACATAAAGAGGATCAGCCCAAACTGACTGAGAAGCGAGATATTGTGCAGACTCTCCTCCGGAAATAAGAAGTGAAATCCCTCAGGCCAGAGCCACCCCACCACCGAAGGGCCAAGGATAATACCAGCCAGTATCTCCCCGATCACCGAGGGTTGTCCCATCTTCGTAAAGATCCAAGCCACAAAACGGGCAAAGACCAAGATCACAATCACCTGCAAGAGCAGAAGCCCAAAGGTAGAGGTCACCTGCTCCCCCAGTAGGTTGGTAAATACCCCAAAGGCCTCCCCCAGCGATAGAGTGCCCGAAGGTGTAGCGTGAGAGTCTGGCCATTGCGACAAAAGCCCTACCACCACCGCTCCTGCTGCCAGTATAGCGATATAGTAGAGTAGCTCTTTCTGCCGGTACCACTTACCTCTATTTCGATGGTCACCCATGCCTATAGCTATAGTTCATCATCACTCTTCGAGAGATCCAGGCGCACATTATCCTTTCCCCGATCCACATACCTCTTCTGTAGCGGGTTGGCTGTCGCCTCCTCATACCTTGCTCTATGGCGATAGATATCGATAGCTCTGTAGATCGCATGGCGGAAAGAAGTCTCATTCGCCACCCCCTTACCACAGATATCAAAGGCCGTGCCATGGTCAGGCGAAGTACGGATAATCGGTAGCCCCACCGTCACATTCACCC
>OKRX01001628.1_pt1 | contig 16151 bp, 16 predicted proteins | sample 1601241 | NCBI WGS metagenome assembly OKRX01 (sample SAMEA3541500, study PRJEB24748) | human gut metagenome | biome: human gut; feature: human-associated habitat; material: faeces | place: China | collected 2012
TGGCTACAGTGAAAGCGCCAACAAGCTATAAGAAGATGCCTTCTTGGGGGGGAATGCGGCAGGCGGGTTGCGGCGAGGCAAAAACGGTGAAGGCGCATTGAGGAGTGCCATCAAGCGGTTTCGATTTGCAGCGGACAGATTGGGAACGCTTTTTCGGGTACGAAAAAAGGACTCATGATTATTCATCATAAGTCCTTCAAAATTCTGGTGCGGCTGGAGAGATTCGAACTCCCGGCCTACAGGTTCGTAGTCCATGCCGCTAGTGTTGTACGGAGTAATGTCTGTTTGTATTAAGTCATGTATTTCCAATTGTTATGCGAAAAGTTGTTGTTTCGCCTGCTACAGCCTGATACCGTTTTTGCTCCTCAAGGTTGGAAATAGGGTTGGAAAAATCGGAGGGAGCTATGGCTCAAGCAAAGAGGTGCAAGACCCGGTATCCCGGAGTCTTTTACCGTGAAACAGAACGAATCGGCATGAAAGGAACAGAGAAGGTCTTCTACATTGTGTTCAAAAAGGAAGGAAAGGTCTTCGAGGAAAAGGTTGGAAGACAGTTCGCCGACAACATGACGGAAGCCAAGGCAGCAGGCATCCGGGCCGAACGTATTGAGGGAAAGCGAGCTTCCCGCAAGGAGATACGGGAAGCTCAGGAAGCTATTCGTCAGGCAGAACTTCAGAAGCCTACGATTGAGCGGTTGTGGGAGATTTATCGCTCCGAACATGCCGATAAAAAGTCTTTAAGAACAGATGGCTATAATTTTACAAATCATCTCATAGTGTTTGCAAAGAAAACACCTGATGAAATTTGTACGGCAGACCTCGTGCGACTTAGGAAGGAGTTGTTTGCTAAGGGGTTACAGCCTGCTACAGTCCGTCATGTCCTTGCTCTGTTACGCTTACTTATCCGATTTGGCGTGAAGAATGGCCTATGCGCCATGCCTGATCCTCGTAGACTGCATTTCGAGATGCCCCGTGTGGATAATCAGAAAACGGAGACGTTAACCCACGAGCAACTGATTGCTTTAAAGAAGGCTTTGGACGAAGAGCCTGATCAAAACGCAGCGGCCTTTATGCGCCTTGCACTGGCAACAGGAATGCGACGGGGAGCCTTAATGGGGCTGCGATGGGATGATTTGGATTTTGTCCGGGGCTTTATCACATTGCGTGGGGAAATAGCCAAAAAGGGAAAAACAGAAGTCATTCCCATGACTAAAGCTGCACGGGAAATCTTAGAACACATAACCCGTTCGGAAAGCCCTTATGTTTTTCCAGGAAGGGATGGTGGCCCTCGGCATGAGTTTCGGCGTATCGCTCAACGAGTAAAACGTAAGGCTGGGCTCCCGGAGGACTTCCGACCTCTGCACGGTCTTCGCCATGCATACGCATCTTTCCTTGCGTCGAGTGGGCAAGTGGATTTATACACGTTACAAAGGTTGTTGACCCATTCAAGTCCGCAAATGACCCAGCGTTATGCCCATCTTGCGGATGAAACCTTGCAACGAGCGGCGAGTATTTCAGATAAACTATTTAACATTACTGAAGAGTAAATGAGTGCTATATGAATAATTATCCTGAAAATATTCAGTTGCCGAAGCAACTAGAAGAGTGCTTCTTCTTACATAATGAGTACTGTAAACGCAGTTTTGAAGAATTAGCATCCGAGGAAGAATTTTATTTTGTAGTAACAGTATTAAACGAGATGTTAGAAATATATAGATATATATAAATTGATTGCTGAATATGAAAAGAATGCTCATGGTGAGGTATGCAATTACAATCAACAAATATCTTCAATGGATATTGATGATGATATCGTATTTAAACTGTATAATGTATCTAAAGAGTGGAAAGTGTATGCTGTTGAACTTATAGAACCAGTTGATATGAAAACATTATTTAATGAGCTTCAAGATAAAAATTTTAGATTACCTTTTGTCGCACCTTTCAGTGAAGAAGAAATTACTCGTTCCGCTATAAATGAATATGGCTATGCAGTGTATTTGTCTCAGAATAAAGAGTTGGTTATAAGGATAGATTTTAGTAATAAATACAAAAAACAAGAAAATTTAATAAACAAAATATCTTACGAAATTTGTATATTTAAATACACAAATAATATTGAAATGACAGATATAGAACGTAATTTTTTAAAACAAATAGCTAATAAAGATAAAAGCAGCTCTTATAGATCAAGCTCTTTCTACAATCGTATTATAGGGTTATATATTTGGGATATTTTAAAAAAAAATCAAAGACTAACATTTAAAGAGATTAGAGATATAATAGTTAAAGAAGGTATATATAAATATAAAAAAGAAGCATGTTCATTTGAAAAGTGTAGTTATTGTGAATCCAATGAAGGTTGCTTGAGAGTCCTTACTGAAAATTATAAAGTAGCAGCGGCATCAATTTTACAGAAAAGAATAATTCCTACATCTGAAAAGGTAGATCTTTACAAACCCCAAAATAGCCGTATGTTCGGACGGCATTATATTAAAGAAGGATAAAATAAGTTGCTTCATTAGCTAGATTCTACTCTCTGGATGTTACACCAACTCTATACTTTGAACTCATTGACGCCTCCGAAAAACCGGAGGCGTTTTTTTATTGTTTTACCAGCCATATAGAAGAGGGGATGTCATAACATATTTAAATTTTTCAATGAATTGCGAATATGCCTCTGTGTGGAATGGAGGCGTCCCTGTAGAGGCGATTGTGCTGGTAACATATGACATTTTCACCAGAAAGGGCCATCGCCAAGGACAACCTGTTTGCGCCCACAATGGTGTAGTGTTTACCCGTCGAGCTGCGCCAGTTTTGTCAAACTGTTGCGCTCTTTTTTTTTGAATTTCCCCATTTCCTTGAAGAGTTGGGTAAGGTCATACGAAGAAATTTTTAGATAAAATATACTTAAATTTCAATATGTAAAAAAAGGAAGAATAAGCTTTTTGCCTTCTTCTCAGTGAAAAGAAATTCCTTTTTACTATTCTTCTTCTGCTGCTTCTTACACCATATTTTTACATCATTATGAAGGAGAGGTCTTGTGAAAGAAAACAAACTACTTACTGAAAAAGAAACGGCTTCGATGCTCTCGGTGAGCGTCTACACGTTGCGAGCACATCGTCAAAAGAACATGGGAATTCCGTATGTTAAGATTGGAAGGGCTGTCCGGTATGCGTTGTCCGATGTCCTTGCTTTTATGAGCAATCATCGGATTTCTTTTGAAGTTACAAGGGAAAACTATGCTTGTTGAAAAAACGGAAAACCCCAAAAGGCGTCACCGACTGACCAAGGCTGAGGAGGAGGAACTCATCCTTCGGATCGGAGAACTCGGTGGAAAGGGGCTGGGCCTTGGTTGCATCCGTGCTCAACTCCGTCTTACGGAGAAACAGTTCCTTCGCCTTTATGCAAGGGGGCTCGAGCTTGGACTTTTCGAGCCATTTTCTTCCGATGATGTGATCTTGGCGAAGCATCTTCCCCTGTCACTTCGTAAGGCGTTAGGACTTAATTCTGAAGATTCAGTGCAGGTCATTTCTAAAAATGATGAGATCATTTTGAAGAAATTTATTATAAATTGAACATGTTGTGGGGATGGAAAACCATCCCCACAAGGAGAATTAAATGGATTATGATCTGTCACATCCTTTTGGATATTATCATGACAATAGAATAGAACTTATTCGAATTCGTGAAATGATTCAGCGGCATCAGGTCATTAATGCATCTTTCATGATGAATTTAATTCCTGATAATTTATACGACTGGACTATTGATATTGCTAATTCCTATGATATTAATCCTGATTTTGTTCTGTTGAGTATTGTTGGGGGAATTGCTGGTGCAGACCGTGGTCATCATCATATCGTTAATGAAAATGGTCAGGATAACATCCTTGGGCTTTTTATTTGTGTCAGCGCACCAAGTGGTGAAGGAAAAAGTTCTGCTATGCAACTTATATTGGATATATTTCAAGAATATGAACGAGTAGAAAATAAAAATTTCAAACAAAGAGAAATTGGGATTGAAGCCAAACGATTGATACTGGAAGCTGAAAAACAAGAGGCTCTTGATGAAGCTATCATATCCTGTGATACCAGTAGACTGGAAACGATTATTGGCGAGTTGAAGCAGATCAAGGAGAATAAACTTCAACCTGTACAAATTTTCGTAAATGATGTTACCGCACCTGCATTCGCCAAAACTATGGAGTCGCAAGGATACGTCAATCTCTTCGATCCCGATGGTGTTTCTTGGAATGAAAATGTATACCGCCAGGTTGCAAAATATTGGGCGGGTGAAGGGCACGCGGAGCTTAGGATCTCTCGCCAAGGTTCGTGTGTCAGAGAGCCTTTTGTGAATGCGGTAGTCTTCACCCAACCTGAATTTTTCAGGAAGACTGTCATGGCTGAGACTCAACGAGCTATGGGCATCACAGCCCGCAGTATCCTTTATGCTGCTCCTCCTTACAGGAAAAGAGGGATGGGTAAGCCGATAGATGAAAGGATCAAGGATGAACTCAGGCAGAAATTGATGAATCTCTTCAATGCGTCCAAGCCGGATACCCAAGGAAACACTCCACCGACCAAGTATCTTCGAGTTGGCACGGGAGCTGCAAAAATTCTCAATGAGTTTGACCAAGAAATGAGAAGCGAGGTGAATCTGAATGGGAATGGTGCCCGCATCCGGGATTGGTGCGTTCGAGCTTCCCAGCAGGCACTCAGGATCGCAGGGATTTTCCATCTGTGCGAAAATGATGTTCCTTCCGAATGTTTGATTTCCGAGCGTGAGATGTACATGGCGACTCACTTCATGCAGGTTGCGTATGAGCATTTGAAAGTGAGCGTACTTTTCGACGCGGATCGGGAGACGGAGTTATGTATTCTCAAAATCGCGGAATGGTGCTGTTCCGCTAACCGGGCCGCTAAGGTTACGAATAAGGAAATCAAGGATGCCATGCGCAGTAAATTCAGAGCTGCAAAGGTCGATATCGCCATCAGCTGGCTGGTCGATTATGGGGCGTTGGAGGTGCTACCCCTGACGGAGAAGTACGGCCCTGGAAGACCTGTGGGGGCATGGTATTTGAACCGCATGGGCGTAGGCAGAGCATAAGACTCGTATTTTCGAGAAGTTTTCAACTCTGAGGGGGGTTTTTTGCAGCAATTTTTGCGAAAAATCCCTCTTCGTATTCCCTGAATGCAAAAAGCGAAAGCTTACGCAGTGGCTTATTTTTTTTTGAGGTGTGCGACTTGCACCCGCCCGATGTAAGAATTTACTTGAGGGTGTGGATAAGCCTTTCATAAGGCAGGATGGAGTCCAAAAGATAAGGCAAAGCATAGGCGATGACTCAAGACGATGACAGGTTCAGCGCATCAGTTGGCGACCTTTTTCCGTCAACCGATATTTTTGTGCCGGGCTGCTGGGCTTGTCTGGAATGGTACGCTCCAAATAACCTTGAGTAAGAGCCGGATTCAGATAGTTTCGGCGAAATGTGGGCTTATGGCTGAGTCCCAGTTTTTCCATGAGGCTTGCGATTCCCTGCTCAGGTTTTCCCGAAATAGAGGCAGAAGCTTTTGAACTGGATCGGCATCTGGATCGGTTGTTCCACATTCGAGGTAACGGCTTCGTTCAATGCCACATGCAAAGCGTCCAGCAGGAACTCCACAAATGGGGTGGATTCACCTGCGCTATCTGCCTGAGCCAGGGCTGCATAGCATCCTTCCTGACGATCACGAATGACGGTTTCGACCGGCAAAACCATAAACAGCTTTGAATCAAGCGTGAGGAGTTTGAGATGGTTTGACATTTTAAGGAAACAAGGTATCCTTAAAACAAGGAATCATTGTATCGCTGAAAAAAGGGGAAAACCTATGCTCGCTAAAATTACCACCAAGAATCAGCTTACCCTTCCTAAGGCTGTCATGCAGCAGGTCGGCAGAACTGAGTATGTTGAGGTCACATTTGAAAATGGACGTATCATCCTTACGCCTATGCAGGTGCGGCCTGCCGACGCTGTGAGGGAAAAGTTGGCTGCACTCGGCATTACCGAGCAGGATGTGGAGGATGCGATCACTTGGAGCCGGGGAGAAAAAGCGTGACGCCTACTCGGGTTGTGCTGGATACTAATTGTCTGGTCTCCGCCCTCATTTTCTCACACGGAAGAGCGGGACAGCTACGGATCGCATGGCAGCGTGGGGATATTATCCCTGTGGTCTGTCGTGAATCAGTCGCAGAGTTGCTGCGAGTCCTCGGCTACCCTAAATTCAAGCTGAGGCACGAGGATATCAAAAACCTGCTTGCGGATGTCCTTCCTTGGGCTGAAACCTTGGAATTGAACTCCTGCGATGATAACATCGAATTCTTGCGGGATAGGGACGATGCTGTCTTTATTCGACTGGCGCAGGCGGCGGATACTGCTTATCTGGTCTCAGGTGACAGGCACCTGCTTGAGTTGCGTGGCGTTTTTCCTGACTTGCATATCGTTTCGCTTGCAGAATTTATGGAAAGCATCGATTAGCATGTGCAGAATTTTTAATTATTAAAGAAAGGGTATCCATTTTTCGGATACCCTTTCTTCTTTTTACTGTTTCAAAGATTTGATCAACAAATCTGCTTCCCGCCCCATCAAGGCAGAGAGCGATTTACCAAACTTGGCAAGGGAAAGTTGTTTGGCATCTTTCCCGTTCTCTTCAGCCAGTTTTTGAATAAGAAAAATCTGTTTGTCAGTCGCAGGTTTATCTCCTCCCCCCTGGAATTGGCTTTTATCATCCTGAATGGCATTTCTAGAGGGCTGTTGATGGTTTTGGATACAGGGTTCAGCTTTTTGTTTAACAGCGTTTATAACCTTGTTTTTGGCGATTTCAAGGGTGTCTTCCTTTTCAAAAGGAGAACGAGGAGATACAGAACAAACATCACTTACCACTCTGCCATCAGGCATAACCAGACTTGCAGAAACAATTGCAGTCTTGCCGTTTTGATCGTTGGGAATCTGAAGCACATGAACAGTAATTGAATCGGAAATATTAAACATAGAAAACTCCTTTTCCTGTAAAAGTGTTGATAAAAAGAGCACCATTCATCTAATCCAAGTCAAAACGTTCTGAATGGTGTTGAATCAGGCATATAATGGAAAGTATTTTCTTTTTTTACATGAGGAGCATCATGTTTCATTTTACCTCGTAGCCATTGAAGAAATGAATCTCTTTCGTATCCAATTTTCTTGCCAATCTTAACTTTCACAGCAGGCCCAGTCCCAAGAGCATCAGCATTCGACATGCTTTTCGCAGAAAAAATTCTTCCAATCTTTTCAGAAGCAAATTCTCTTGTAAAAACTGGAGGCAGTTCCTTACGCAATTGATCCAAGAATATTTCATCTCCAAACATGAGTTATCTCCTTTTTTTAACCTCTAGAAAGCCTTGAATATCCATATCGCCATGCATGTTTCTCAAGACCATCCTTGCTGAATGTTTTGGCAAGATAGCTTCCAGAGCGGAATGCAGCATCTCTTTTCAAGGAAAAGCCATCTTTGTTTCTATCAATGATGATTCCATTATCGTATTCAGGATCTCTTTTTTTGTTTAAACAATAATGAACAAGACCATCTTCATTTGTTTTTAAAGTATTTTTCCATGCTTCATTTGCTATATCAAAAATAGTAAATTTGTTCTTTATGGCATTTGCATTAATCCAAAGAAGAAAATGATAATGAGGAAAAGAAGAATCATGAATCTCCCTGACCCAAAGGTACAAAGGATCAACTCTATGAGTTGCTATGACCATTCGCTTTAACCTTCGTGAAAGGTTATAACTGAAATCAGATATATGTTCAGGAGAAGGAAGAATAGAACCATCAGATGGGTAATGAAGATCAAAACGAACTTGCATGACTTTGCTATGGTTTGCTATCGCAAATTCCATGAGTTCCTTTTGCTTCTCCAATATGTCGATGAATTTACCTTCAGTGTCGTCTCTTGAAGGAAGGATTTGCAATCCATCAAAAACATATTCAAATGTAATTTCTTTTTTCATGAGAACTCCTTTTATTTAGTTTCATATTCTCATGAAGATATGTTTAAAAGGAAACCTGATCTCTGTTAGCTTGATCTCTTTATCTCTCCACCTGTGGTGGTTTGTTATGAACAGCTATGCTTTTACCTCTCTCACACCTGTGTGGTGTGAGGTTGATGTTCTCTCTTTTCCTTTATTCTTTTTGTTATTGTTTTTATTCTTTGTTATTATCTTTATTTTCTTCTTATTTGCTATATTTTATTTATCTTTGTTTTTTCGTTTTTAGTAATACAATCAGACCTAGAAAAATCAAGAATGAATTTATTGGTATTGTCCTCATTGGTAAACGGTTCGATCGTGAGTAATTGAGCCGTATCGGGCATATTATGTGCTGAAAAATATGGCGGATTTATTTTAAAAAAGGGGCTGTCCTAGCTAAGAAAAAAGAGCTAGGATAACGCCATGTATGAAAGGCGCAGCAGACTAAGTAATCGGCAACAGACCGAACTCATAAAATTTTTTGTGGCAGGCGCTACGGCAAGGGCTGCCGGAGAAATGGTAGGAGTAAACCGTAACACAGCCGCATCCTATTTCATGCGCTTGCGCCGTCTTATTGCTTCCCATCTCCCCAGTTATCGGTTGTCCGGTGAGATAGAAGCTGATGAGAGTTACTTTGGCGGAGTAAGAAAAGGTAAACGAGGACGGGGAGCTGCCGGAAAAATAGCCGTTTTTGGTCTGCTGAAGAGAAACGGCAGAGTCTATACGGCAATCATTCCCGATGCCCGTACGGAAACACTTCTGCCTATCATCAGAGAACAGGTGGAGCCTGACAGCATAGTCTATACGGATACGTTTTCAGCTTACAACGCCCTGGATATCAACGGATTCCATCATCGCATCAATCATTCCCAGAAGTTTGCGGAACAATATAATCATATCAACGGAATAGAAAATTTCTGGAATCAGGCCAAAAGACACTTGCGTCGCTTTAACGGTATCAAGCCTGAACACTTTTACTGGTTCCTCAAGGAGTGCGAATGGCGCTTCAATGGGGGCAATCATAAACAACTCCTAACTGAGCTAACTTATTGGGTAAAACAAGCTAAACATTAGTCTTAGCTAGGACAGCCCCAAAAAATAAATACCTATCTTTTCACAGAGGAAAGCACGTTTTTAGTGAGTTACATGAAAAGGTTCATGTTACAGTGTCAAACACTGCCGCATGGTTTTTGTCTTCATTGCCTTATCGAATCTCTTGTTATAGTCTTTGTGTGGTCGTAATTAGCTGAAACAAAACTATTTAATATCGTAAATACAGATAGCTACACTTATTCTTGGAGGAACGATGGCTGCGCTCAATCAGGCCAAAATCATCAAGGCGCTGGAAAAGATGGTTGCTGCACCGAATAAGGACTGTATCTTTTCCTTTTTGTCAGCCTATGGGATTCCCAACGCGACGATCAAGCGTCTTCAGATGGGCGATCCTCAGCGCAATCTAGCCAAGATTCCCGGTGATATTGCACTCTCCAGGCAGATTTATTTTCACCCTGTTACAGATGGTTCCTCTCTTGAACAGGCTTTTGAGGATATATTTGCCCTTTCTATGATTGAGCAGCAAAAGATACGGTTTATCCTTGTAACGGATTACACGACGGTCATTGCCTATGACAGGACAGTCAAAGACCAGACAACGTTCGACTACAGCGATTTCAAAACGAACTATGAATTCTTTCTGCCACTGACGGGATTGTACGAGAAGGCCATTGCCTATTCCGAGCATCCTGCGGATACCAAGGCCTGTGAGAAGATGGGGCGGTTGTATGACCATATCCAGATCATCAATCAGTATGAAAATCATGATGAAAAGCATACCCTGAATGTCTTCTTGACCCGTCTGTTGTTCTGTTTTTTTGCAGAAGATACGGGAATCTTTCCTGAGCAGAATCAGATGGTGAAGGCCCTCAAGTCAGTTACGCAGGAAAACGGTTCCGATGTTGCCGAGTTTTTTGAGAAGCTGTTTACGGTTCTTGAGCTGCCGAGTGATGCGCCGGAACGTACTGCGTTTTCCGCCACGTTTCAGTCCTTCCCGTATGTGAATGGGGGGCTTTTCAAAGAGAAAACGGTTATTCCGACCTTCGATGCCAAGGCGCGTAGGCTTCTTCTCGACTGTGGTTTTCTGACATGGAGCGATATTTCTCCGGTCATCTTTGGTTCGATGTTCCAATCCATCATGGACCCGGAAAAGCGGCGTTCCCTTGGGGCGCACTACACCAGCGAAAAGAACATCCTGAAGGTGGTGCGTCCGCTCTTCCTTGATGAACTTCATGAGGAATTTCAAAAGATTCTCGGCCTGAAAAAGGGTAAAAAGAAAGCTCTGGAAGATTTCCATGCCAAGATTGCTTCATTGGGATTTCTCGATCCTGCCTGTGGCTGCGGGAATTTCCTTATTGTTTCCTATCGGGAGCTGCGGGAGCTGGAGCTACAGGTTCTGTTGGCGATCAAGGCTGAAACGAAAGGCGATACCCGCTTTCTTGCGCTGGACATCCGCCCGCTCATCAAGGTCAACATCAATCAGTTTTACGGCATCGAGCTGGAGGAGTTCCCGGTAGAAATTGCCCGTGTGTCCATGTGGCTGATGGAACACGTCATGAACCTGAAGGTGGGGAAAACATTTGGGCAGGTTATTTCGTCCATTCCCTTACAGCATTCGGCAACCATCGTCTGTGCCAATGCGTTGACAATCGATTGGAAAAACGTAGTTGCACCGGAAAAACTGAACTACATCATGGGGAATCCGCCGTTCAGTGGCAGTTCCACCATGAACAAGGAACAAAAGGCAGAGATATTGGCTGTCTTTCGGAACAGAAACGCTTCTGGAAAGCTCGATTATGTCACGGCATGGTATGAGAAAGCCTCGTTATACATGCAGGAAAACAGACGGATCGCCTGTGCTTTTGTTTCAACCAATTCCATTTGCCAAGGTGAGCAGGTTGCACCGCTTTGGACAGCCATGTTTGCGCGTGGTATTATCATCCATTTTGCCCATCAAACATTCCAGTGGCGCAATGAGGCACGGGGAAACGCCGCTGTATATTGCGTTATCATTGGTTTTTCCTATGCAAAAACCTCCTCTTGTACCCTTTTCACCTACCCGGATATACGGAAAGACCCTCTGGCCGTTTCCTGCAACAGAATAAACGCCTACCTTGTTGCATCAAGCAATGTCATCGTTTGTTCAGAGAACAAGTCGTTATCAGCTCCAGTAAAGATGGTTTATGGTAACAAGCCCACTGACGGCGGTAGTCTCATTATTGAAGCCAATGAGTACGAGTCGTTTCTTGAAAAGCAACCTGAAGCAAAGCCCTACATCAAAAAACTTATCGGCTCAGAAGAATTTTTGCACTTAAAGAAGCGGTATTGCCTGTGGCTTGTAAATGCTCCTGAAGCTATTCTCAATTTGCCGCATATCGCAGAACGTATAGATAAATGCCGTGAAATGCGGTTGGCAAGCCGCGATCCGGGATGCAGAAAACTGTCTGCACGTTCTCATTTGTTTCGTGATACGAATAATCCTGAACAAGCACTTGTTGTACCAAGAATATCTTCAGAACGTCGCAGATATATTCCGTTAGGAATAATTAATGATGACACTATAGTTACAGACCTTGTCCATACTGTCCCCAACGCCACCCTTTACGACTTCGCCATCCTCACCTCAGCCATGCACATGGCCTGGATGCGGACGGTCTGCGGACGATTGGAGATGCGTTATCGCTATTCCCGTGACCTCTGCTACAACACCTTCCCTTGGCCTACCGTTTCGGAAGAACAGAAGAAGGCGGTTTCCGAACTGGCGGACATGGTGCTGAACATCCGGAACATGTACCCCGACAAGACGCTGGCGGAAATGTACGACCCGGACAAGATGCCGGAACCGCTGGCAGAGGCGCACCACAACCTCGACATGGCGGTGGACAGCCTGTATCGGAATACCCCTTTTGAAAGCGACGAAGAACGGTTACAACTTCTGTTCAAGCTGTATGAGAAACTGGTCGCCGCCAAGAATGCCAAGGAGAAGTCCCATGCCTGATCTTCTGACTGTCCGCTATGAGCAATCCGGGAAAAGCACACGGCAAAACGACATGGGAATGCGCGAGATGCAGGCGCGGGCCTATGCCGCCAGAAATGCCCAGTATCTTCTGCTGAAAGCGCCGCCAGCCTCCGGGAAATCCCGTGCGCTCATGTTCCTTGCGCTGGACAAGGTCATCAGGCAGGGCCTGAAAAAGGTCATTGTGGCGGTTCCCGAAATGTCCATCGGCGGCTCGTTCAGGGATACCAACCTCACCAGTTCAGGCTTTTTTGCCGACTGGCATGTTGATTGTGACCTTTGTACGGCAGGCAGTGAAGGCAAGGTCGAGCAGGTTGCCGCCTTTCTCAACAATACGGAATCCCGCTACCTTCTCTGCACCCACGCCACCCTGCGTTTTGCCTATGAACGCATCGGGAACTGTGCCGCATTCAATGATGTCCTTGTCGCCATAGACGAATTTCACCACACCTCGGCTGAAGACGGCAACAAGCTTGGCGCTATGGTGGACGCCCTCATGGCAGATTCCACCGCCCACATCATCGCCATGACCGGCTCATACTTCCGTGGGGATCAGGTTCCCATCCTCTCACCGGAAACCGAAGCCAAATTCACACAAGTCACCTATACTTATTACGAACAGCTCAACGGCTACAAGTATCTCAAGTCGCTCGGAATCGGCTATCACTTCTATCAGGGGCGCTATTTCGACGCCCTGAAGAAAGTGCTTGATCTCGACAAGAAAACCATCCTCCATATCCCCAACGTCAACTCCATGGAATCCACAGGACAAAAGCTCCATGAGGTGGATACTATTCTGGATGCCATCGGGACCGTGGTGGCGAAGGATTCCCGGACAGGCATCATGACGGTGAAAACACGCAAGGGGAAAACCCTGCGTGTTGCCGACCTCGTAACCGATGACTCCATGCGTGTGAATGTCCTCAAGTATCTGCGTGAAATCAGGGAACGCGACCAGATGGACATCATCATTGCGCTCGGCATGGCCAAGGAAGGCTTTGACTGGCCTTGGTGCGAACATGTGCTGACCATCGGCTACCGTTCTTCCCTGACGGAAATTGTGCAGATCATCGGCAGGGCAACCCGTGACTGCGAAGGAAAGACGCACGCCCAGTTTACCAATCTCATCGCCCAACCCGATGCGGAAGACGAAGACGTCAAGAATTCCGTCAACAATATGCTCAAGGCCATCACGCTGTCGCTGCTCATGCGTGAGGTGCTGGCTCCCAACATCACCTTCAGGCCGCGTTCCCTCATGCGGCCCGGTGAAACGCTTCAGCCCGGCGACATTATTCTGGACGATACGGAACACCCCGTATCTGAGCGTGTCCAAAAAATTCTCTCCTCCGGCGGCATCGATCAGGTGGTCACGACCCTCCTGAATACCCCGGAAGTCATCAACGCCGCCATCACCAAGACGACCGACCCCAAACTCGTGACCGATGTCGAGATGCCGAAAATCATCATGCAGCTCTTCCCCGACCTCGACATGAGCGAAGTCTCGACCGTCAATGACGTTGCCAAGACGCAGCTTGCCATCCATGCCAACGGCGGGCTGATCAGCAAACTTGATCCCAAATTTGAAGTCGTGGGCGGCACGTCAGAAAAACAAAAAAATGACGATGATGGGAGCGGTATTCCGAATGGGGCAAAGGAATTTTTGAATATTGGAAACAAACTCATCGACATTGATAACTTGAACATTGACCTGATTGACAGCATCAACCCATTTCAGGGTGCGTATGAAATCCTCTCCAAGTCGGTCAATGCCGCCATGCTCAAGACCATTCAAGATCAGGTCGCCACAGCCAGAAGCACTGTGACAGATGAAGAGGTCGTCTTGTTGTGGGAGGATGTGAAGGCCTTCAAACGTGAATATGGCGTTGCTCCGTCCCTGAACGCCAATGATGCCTATGAAAGGCGTTTGGCTGAGGTGCTGGCCTATGTCAGAAACAAGAAAGCCCAGCAGATGCAGTCGCAAGCCCAGTAAATGGTATCCGCATGAAATTACGATCCGAAAATACCAGATGGGGCAAGAGTGTTGATGACATCCTCCATGACGAGGACGAACTGGGACTTCTTGACGGCATAGCCATCAAACCGAAAACGGCACAGAAAGAGGATTCGGCAGTCACGGTCTTTCTGAATCTCGTTGATTTTTATAAGAGAAACCACCGCGAGCCAGACCAGAGCAACCCTGATGAAAAAACGCTCTACTGGCAGCTCATGGGATACCAGACTCGCCCTGAACTCAGAGCCAAGGTCATGCACCTTGACTCTGTCGGGTTACTCAAGCCTTCCGTTGCAGCAAAAATCCCGGAACCTGAAAAAGAAGCTGATACTGAAAGCCACGTCAAATCCTTGTCAGACATTTTTGACGATGACGATCTTGATCTGCTGGATGACATTGACACGTCCATCTATGCCGTAAAGCATGTATCCCAGAAGAAAGACAAGGAAATGCCTGACGAAATCGCCTCACGCAAGCCATGTGACGACTTTTTCCGTTACGAAAAATTCTTTCAGGACATCCACAAGGTATTGCCCACCAAAATGGTGATGAAGGAACGGATTGTGCAGGAATCTGATGCAAAAGTCGGTCAGGTCTTCATTCTCAATGGTCTGCTTTGTCTGGTGGACAGCATCATCAAGGAAGATACGGGCGAATCCAAACGGGAAAACCCACGGTTGCGTGTTATCTTTGAAAACGGGACGGAAATCGACCTCCTGAAACGCTCGCTGACACGGGCACTCTACAAGGACAAGCACGGACGGCGTGTCAATTTTGATCCGAACCTGTTCGCGAACGGCTCCATAAGCATTTCACACAAGAACACGCCGACGGGATACGTCTATATCCTCTCCTCAGAGACGAAAGCTCCCGCATTGGCACAGCTCAAGGCAGCCGGGAAACTCGTCAAGATCGGCTATTCGACACAAGACGTACACGCGCGAATCAAGAATGCCAGCAAGGACCCCACCTACCTCGAAGCCCCTGTCAATATTCTGGCAAGCATCCAGTGCTTCAACCTCAATCCGCAGAAATTCGAGAACCTCATCCACGCCTTTCTGCATAAACAACGGCTTGGCCTGACCCTCATCAGCTCAAAAGGCAAAGCCTACAAGCCTGAGGAATGGTTTGCCGTGGATATGAATACTGCTGTTGAAGTCTGCCAGCACATCATTGATGGAACCATCACGCAGTACCGAATGGACAATACAAGCGGAAAGATCGTACAGAAAAGCAAATGAGTCAGCGACAACAGGGGGATCAACTATGAGTATTGACGGTACAAGCCTCCAAAACGCCTATCGTCTGTTTGAATCTGGCGATATTTCTACTATGGAAGTGGGTACAACCAAGGGGCTTCAGCAGATTCACAAGTATCTGTTTGATGGTTTGTATGACTTTGCTGGCAGTATTCGTGAGGTGAACATTTCAAAGGGCAATTTTCGCTTTGCCAATTCTCTGTATCTGAAGGAAGCCCTTGCCGCCATTGAAAAGATGCCGGAGAGTACCTTTGAAGAAATCATTGCAAAATACGTAGAAATGAACATTGCCCACCCCTTCATGGAAGGGAATGGGCGTGCTACACGTATATGGCTTGATATGATTTTGAAAAAAAACCTTCAAAAGGTTGTTGATTGGTGCCAAATAGATAAAGAACGTTACTTGCAGGCTATGGAACGCAGCCCTGTAAATGATCTTGAATTGCGTATGCTCATTCAACCAAGCCTGACTGAAAGAGTTGATGATCGTGAAGTCATCTTTAAGGGCATCGAACAGTCGTATTTTTATGAAGGCTTCAAAAAGATATACCACTAATTTCAATAGGTTTTAAGGAGGTGATGGTGGAACTTTTCATAGTCCACGCGGAGGAATAAATCCACTGGGTACCCATCAGAGCGCGTTTGAAAACTAGGGTCAGGACTCGTTATTCCCAATGAAGTGAAAACAGGGTATACTGAAGACATGGAGGTGTCGTATGCGTACCCTGTTTTACCTTTCCGAAAGCCAGATGGAACGGATCAGCCCTTTCT
>OKRX01001631.1_pt1 | contig 16131 bp, 16 predicted proteins | sample 1601241 | NCBI WGS metagenome assembly OKRX01 (sample SAMEA3541500, study PRJEB24748) | human gut metagenome | biome: human gut; feature: human-associated habitat; material: faeces | place: China | collected 2012
TTTCCTACATCAAGGGGGACTTTGTCTATTGTCCGTTTTTACTGGACCGGTTCATATCACACCGGGGCATTTTGCTTCGTTTAATCCAGACAGAACATGGGGCGGGCCTCGTCAAACAGGTCCACCATACCGCAGTAGTTGAGGGTCTCATAGGTCTCCAGCCACTGCTGCTGTTCCTCATTGAGCTCCTCCCGTTCCAGATACTCCCCATCTGCCGTGAGGATCCCCACCGGGGTGATGGCAGGCATCTCCTCATAGATTTGAGAGAGGAAGTTCATGAAACCGGTCAGCGGCATCCCTGTCAGCTGGGCGGTGAGTACGCCCAGATAGTTGGGGCTGATCATTAACCCCTCCTGCTCTTCAATATCATAGTTGGTCCAGATAAAGAAGGGGACCTGGTACTGCTGCATCACCTCTTCGGTGGTACGCTCCGAGAGAGGCTTTCCGTAGAGTTTTTCATAAAACGCGTTTTTCAGAGGCGGCTGGTGATCGCCGAAGAAGACGATCATGGTGGGCTCACTGCTCTGTTCATAGTGGGCCACCAGCTGCTCCAGCGCCCGGTCGCTCTCCAACACCAGAGATAAGTACTGCTCCGAGGAGTAGTCCGCCTGGCGCAGCTCATCGGATACCGTCACCGTTTTCTCCAGATTGTTCCAGCCCTGGGCGTAGCTGCTGTGGTTCTGCATGGTGACGTTAAAGATGAAGTTGGGGTCTCCCTGCTCCGCATCCGTGATCTGGAAGATGGTCTCATAGTCCGACTGGTCGGAGATGTAGTTGCGGATAAGGTAGGCGTTGTCCACGTCCTCCTGGTAGAGCTGGTTATCAAAGCGCATGTTGTTATACACGATGGGCCGGTTCCATCCCGAGGACTTATAGGGGTGAAAGGCGGTAGTTTCATAGCCGTTCACTCCAAACAGGGATGCCAGGGATGGCATCCCCTCTTTGGTGTAGAGCTGGTAGGCTACCGTGTGGGGAGGCTGGAAGATGGTGGAGAACCCGGTGAGGTATTCAAACTCCACGCTGGCAGTACCTCCTCCGGTGACGGGGGAGTACATCCTGCCTTTAATGGTGTTCTCACTGAGGGAGTGGAGGAAGGGGGTAGGGTCCTGAGAGACCTCCAGATTGTCAAAGATGGTCAGGTCGGAGAAGGACTCATTCATGACCACAATGATATTGATGGGCTTGGTCGTGTCCACATTTTCTTCCACACCGGGGTACTCGTCCATCAGTTTCAGCACAAGGTCATGGCTGTAATCATCGGGCTTATCCACCGAGCTATACCGCAGGGCCACCGTGAAATTCAGGAGGAAGCCGTTGGCCTGGGTGACCCACTGCTGGGTATAGATCCCCAGGGCAGGCAGCATGCCGGTAAAGAAGAAGGCAAAAGAGTAGCCGATGCAGAAGACCCAGCCCACGATTCCCACCGGCAGAGGCAGCTTGTCCCGCTTGGGCTGCGGCTGGCACATCCACACCAAAAACAGGTAAGCTACCAGCAGCACCGCCGCCTGCTCCATATAGGTATCAATGGAAAAGTCAAAGGCGTCGGCCACATTGGCCGCCGTCTTCCAGCTGGCCACATCGGCAGGAAACAAAATGCGGCCCCGGAAGCGCAGTACATAGTGGTTTACCAGTCCAATCACAAAACTCAGGCAGATGGCCAGTCCGGCTGCCCGGCGGCGGCGCCCCAGTACCAGCCGGCACACAAAGAATAGGATGTAATACCAGACCAGATTCATCAGCACCTGCCAGGCCTGCAGGTCGGAAAACACATCGTTCTGGTTGAGGATCTCCACCATCCAGAAGGCTGCCCAGGGTCCCAGCAGGAATACCAGTCTGGACGTCCATTTCCATGGCTGGCTGCGCAAGTCGGCCACCAGCCGCGGGAACGTATCGCGGTACAATAAAGCTCTCATAGGATCTCCTTTGGCGGTCTGAACCGCCTGTGGTATCAAAGCGGCAGTTCCATTGCGCTGCCGCTACCTTTTAGAATAAAACTTTTCAAAAATTTTGCAAGATATTTTCCGGAATTTCACTCTTGTCCTGTTAGACGCAAACAGAGCGGGAAGGTTTCCTTCCCGCTCCCATTTTTCTTTATTTGCTGTAAATCCGGGCAACCCGGGGGCTGAGCTGGGCAGTCAGTCCGCAGCCCTCGTCCTCTCCCACCAGCAGGGCCACCTCCTGAGAGGCCAGCAGGTTTCCCTGTTCGTCCCAGCCAAACAGGGTCACCGGGTCGCCCACCCGACAGGGAATGCCGGTGACGTCCACCAGAGTCTGGTCCATGCAGCAGGCCATCAGCCGGGCCCGCTCTCCTCCTACCAGCACCGGCCCATGGACCCGCACCAGCTCTTCACTGAGCCCGTCGCCGTATCCCACAGCGATGGTAGCCACAGTGGAGTCCCGCTCCAGAAATACCTTTCCGCCGTAACCCAGGGGCGAGCCGGCCTGGAGAGTCCGAAGGCCGGTGATCCAGGTACGCCAGGTGGCCGTCTCACTCACCCGTCCGGTGGGCTGAGTGGGGTGGTCCATGTACAGCCGCCGGCCGATGCGCACCCCGTCCAGCCGGTACTGGGGGAACTGCTCGTGGGCAGCGCTGGCGGACATGTGCCGCAGGGGGATCTCCATTCCTCCTGCCTGCAGCTGCTCCACACCTTCCAGAAACAGCTCATACTGCTGCTGGGTCCGCTCTGTGTCCTCCAGGTCGGCAAAGTGGCTGAAGGCGCCCATGACCTGGAAATAATTCCGGGCGCTTCGCCACTCCTCCAACAGATGGGCCAGCTCCGCCCCTGGCATCACGCCGGTGCGGTTGAGCCCGGTCTCGATCTTGATTTGAATTTTTACCCGCCGGCCTGCCGACTGTCCCAGCAGTGCCAGCACCGGAAGAAGCTCCAGCCGCCCCACCGACAGCGTGAGGTCCAGCTCCACCGCTGCGCGCAGCAAATGGGCGGGCACACCGCCCAGGATCAGGATCTCCCGGGTGATGCCCGCCTGGCGCAGAGCCGCGCCCTCCCCCACCTGGGCCACCGCTAGAGTGGTGATCTGGGGAAATTCCTCCATAACATGGCCCATGGCCTCCAGTCCCAGGCCATAGGCGTTATCCTTCAGCACAGGGATCAGCTGCGCTCCCTGCAGCTCTTCCAGAACGGTAGCCACGTTGCGCCGTACTCGTTTCATATCCACAGATAAAATCGAATTATTCAAAATAATATTCATTTTTCTTTCTGTCTCCCTCTCGCCGAACAAACCTCCGTTCCCCGGTGATCTGCCCCATTCCTCGAAAGATTTTTTTATTGTCACCTGATTATATCCTCTTTTTCTCCCTGTTTCAACCGGAAATTACCGCCCCGTGTCATTTGTGCTAAAAAAATTTATTCCAGCGCTCACTTTTTGCATAGTTATCTATTGACGTTGAATATTTTTCGGTGGTATACTCTTACACAACCTATCCAAGCCCGGTGGGCCTGGATGAATGGTATGTAAAGGAGATTATGCAAAATGAAAAAGAATGTTCTTGCTCTGTCCCTGGCTCTGGCCCTGGGTCTTGGGCTGACCGCTTGTTCCAGCAGCAATGGCGGTTCCGCTTCTAATTCTGGCTCCAACACCGATACCTCCGGCTCCCAGAGCAGCACCAGCGGCTCCAACACCGGCGCTGAGAAGCTGGTCCTGGGCACCTCCGCTGACTATCCTCCCTTCGAGTTCCACGTCCTTCAGGACGGCGAGGACAAGATCGTGGGCATCGACGTGTTCCTGGCCCAGCAGATCGCTGAGGATATGGGCGCTGAGCTGGAGATCAGCGACATGGACTTTGACATGCTGCTCAACCTGATGAACAAGGGTGATGTGGACATGGTCATCGCCGCCATGGAGCTCAAGGATGACCGTGCTGCCGCCGCTGACTACTCTGACCCCTACTACACCGATGAGGCTCCCCTCATTGTTGTGAGAAAGGCTGACCTGGATCAGTACAAGACCCTGGAGGACTTCTCCGGCAAGACCGTGGGCGCCCAGACCGGCACCACCAAGGCTGACATCGTCCTGGGTACCGATCCCGAGAAGCCCCACATGACCGATGTGCAGGACCTGCTGCTGCCCAAGGTCACCGATCTGATTGCTCAGCTCCAGTTTGAGAAGTGCGACGCCGTGGTTCTGGACGCCGCTGTGGCTCAGAAGTACGTGGCCTCCAACGACGAGCTGGCTATCGTCGAGAGCATCGACCTGGGTGAGGCTGCTGAGCCCTACCGTGTGTGGGTTGCCAAGGGCGATCCCAAGGGTCTGCTGCCCTCCATCAATGAGACCATCGCCAAGGTGACTGCCGAGGGCGGCGCTATGACCGACTTCATCGAGCAGGCTAACGATCTGGTTTCTCAGGCTCAGTAAATTCTTTTCGTTCTATCTGCCGTGCAAAGCCGTATCTGCGGCTTTGCACGGTTATGTATTGGGAATTTTGAAAGAAAGATAAGGGAGTACAACTATGCTTGAATCCTTCCTCCAAATGTTTACCAATCCCGGTCCCGCCAGCTTCATCAACTTCACCTTCCTGCCCAAGTACACCTTCTATTTTGTACAGGGCGTGAAGTACACCCTGATGCTGTCTGTTGTGGCGGTGCTGCTGGCCGTGATCCCCGCCCTTTTGCTGGCCCTGATGCGGCTGAGCAAAAGCCGCATTATCCGCTGGATCTCCGGCGCTTACATCGCCATCTTCCGCTCCACGCCTATGCTGGTGCAGCTGTACATCATCTATCTGGGTGTATTCTCCTTCATCGAGGTGCCCAAGATGACCATTTTCGGCTTCTTGCGTCTGGACTTGTTTATCCCCAGCGTAGTGGCTCTGGCGCTGAACAGCTCCGCCTACGTGGCTGAGATCTTCCGGGCCGGTATTCTGGCGGTGGATGCAGGCCAGACCGAGGCCGCCCGCTCTCTGGGCCTGTCCTCCTGGCAGTCCATGCGTCTGGTAGTTCTGCCCCAGGCGGTCAAGAATGTACTCCCTGCCCTGGCCAACGAGGTCGTCACCATGGTGAAGGAGTCCTCCATCTGCTCCGTGATCGGCGTGTACGATCTGATGTGGGGCGCAAAGACGGTCATTACCAACTCCTACATCGCAGTGGGTCCCCTGGTCCTGGCTGCTATCATCTACTTCTGCATCAACTTCCCCGCCAGCAAGGCCATCGAGGCCATTGAAAGGAGAATGCGTCGTGGCGACAAGCGCTGAGCTCATCCGTGTTGAGCACGTCATCAAGGAATACAACCACGGAGCGGTGAAGGCCCTTAACGACTGCTCCCTCTCCATCCAGAAGGGCGAGGTGGTTGCCATCATCGGCCCCTCCGGTTCCGGTAAGTCTACTCTGCTGCGGTGCCTGAACCTGCTGGAGGTGCCCTCCAGCGGACACATCTACTTCAACGGCGTGGACATCACCGACAAGAAGGTGGACATCAACCTCCACCGCCGGAAGATGGGCATGGTGTTCCAGCACTTCAACCTCTTCCCCCATATGACGGTGAAGAAGAACATCACTCTGGCCCCCGTTCAGCTGGGTCTGAAGAAGCAGGATGAGGCCGACGCCCAGGCCATGAAGCTGTTGGAGCGCATCGGCCTGGCCGACAAGGCGGATGAGTATCCCAACATGCTCTCCGGCGGCCAGAAGCAGCGTATTGCCATCGTCCGCGCTCTGGCTATGGAGCCTGAGGTCATGCTCTTTGACGAGCCCACCTCCGCTCTGGACCCGGAGATGGTGGGCGAGGTTCTGGACCTGATGCGGGACCTGGCCCACGAGGGCATGACTATGGCGGTGGTTACCCACGAGATGGGCTTTGCCCGCGAGGTGGCCAGCCGGGTCATCTTCATGGACAGCGGCGCTATCCTGGAGGAAAACTCCCCTCGTTTTCTGTTTGATTTCCCTCAGAACCCCCGTACACAGGCCTTCCTGAGCAAGGTTTTATAAAAAATATCCGCGGCAGATCGTTTGATCTGCCGCGGTTTTTTATGTGTTTTCCGGCACTGCCTTTTTCTCAGGGCTCTTGAATCGCTGGACAAAACCGATGATCTGTCCTGACAGAAGCACTGTCAGCAGGGAGCAGGCCAGGCGCTTGAGGTCGATATAGCTTACCGACAACCCCAGCACCACCAGATCGGTGATCAGGTAAGCCCACTGAATGTTCCAGTGCGTGACCGCTGACATGCTCATAGCCAGGGCATCGTCCCCGCCGGGAGCACCTCCCGCCCGGACGCTGAGCCCAACGCCGATCCCTACGAACAAAGCGCCCAGCACCGCCGCCAATAGGGGGTATTGGGCCAGCTGCGGCCAGATGGGGTCGAACTGCTCAAACAGGGCATAGAACAAGGAAAATCCGCCGCCGGCAATGATGGAGTAGCCAATGAACTCCTTGCCCAGCAGGCGCCATCCCATCCAATAGCACACGGCATTGAGCACCAAACCTGTCACCGCCGGGGAAATTCCAAACCAGTGGTGCAGCAACAGGGTCATGCCCAACACGCCGCCCTCGGTCACGCCGGATAAAGCGTGCACATTGTAAAGGCCAAAGGCTAAGATTGCGCTGCCCAGCAATGCCAGCAGACACTTCTTTGGCTTCAACAGGGAAAACAAAATAACAACTCCTTTTATCCCGTCTGTTTTCATTATATCTGTTTTCCCCATTTTTGGCAACAGTTATTGGCTGTTTATATCATCTTCGCCCTTTTTCACAATTATTTTCCACTTCTCGCCATATTCCATATTTTTATGCGGGCGGGAAGCAAAAAGTCGGGCCGGACATTTTGTCCGACCCGACTGGTGCTTATTTCGCTTAGTAGTTCTCAGCCTTCAGCTGGAAGTAATCCTTGGGATGAGCGCACACAGGGCACACCTCGGGGGCCTGCTTGCCCACGTGGATGTGGCCGCAGTTGCTGCACTGCCAGATCATGTCGCCGTCACGGGAGAAGACCAGGCCGCCCTCCACATTGGCCAGCAGCTTGAGGTAACGCTCCTCGTGCTCCTTCTCGATCTTGGCCACTTCCTCAAACAGGAACGCGATGTGGTCAAAGCCCTCCTCCTTGGCCTCCTTGGCCATGGTGGCATACATGTCGGTCCACTCGTAGTTCTCACCCTCGGCGGCAGCCTTCAGGTTCTCGGAAGTGGTGCCGATGCCGCCCAGCAGCTTGAACCAGATCTCAGCGTGCTCCTTCTCGTTGGCAGCGGTCTCCTCAAAGATCTTGGAGATCTGCACATAGCCGTCCTTCTTCGCCTTGGAGGCAAAGTAGGTGTACTTGTTGCGGGCCTGGGACTCTCCGGCAAAAGCGGTCCACAGGTTCTGCTCGGTCTTGCTACCCTTCAGTTCAGGCATCGTAAGTTCCTCCCTTAAAAAATATTTAATGCGAATAATTCTTGTTTAACTAGTTACATTATAGCAACTGCCCAAAGCTTTGTCAATCACTCTTTGGTTTTTTTAAGAAAAATCCTCCTTCAGTATTCCCAGATACTGAAGGAGGATTCCACATTTTTCTCGTTTTTACACGCGCTTCCAGGAGGCGCCGCCGGGCACGTCGGTGATCTCAATGCCCTGAGCCTTCAGCTCATCCCGGATCTGGTCAGCCTTGGCAAAATCCTTGGCTTTCTTGGCCTGATAGCGCTCCAGCACCAGGGCGTCCACAGCAGGGTCACCCTCGCCGGTGATGGTGTAGTCGCCGGCAGAAGTGGTCTTCTGGGCAGCCTGCTCCTTGCGCACCTGAGCCGCCTTCTCCAGCAGGGACAGGGACAGCACCTGGTCAAAGTCGCCCAGGATGGCCAGCTTGGTGGCGTCGTCGGCCTTAGCCTTCAAGGCGTCGTACAGCAGGGTCACTGCCATGGAGGTGTTCAGGTCGTTGCCCACCTGCTGCAGGAACTTCTCCCGGTATTCCTGCACCACCGCCTGGTCGGGCTCGCCGCCCTCCTTCAGGGCTGCGATGCGCTTGATGAGCTTCTGGTAAGCGCCCTGGGCGTTGTCCAGGTTCTCCCAGGAGAACACCAGGCCCTTGCGGTAGTGGGACTGCAGGCAGAAGAAACGGTAGCTGAGAGGATCATAGCCCTTCTCCTCCAGCAGGGAGACGGTCAGGAACTCACCCTTGGACTTGGACATCTTGCCGGAATTGGTATTCAGGTGGTGAACATGGAACCACTGCTTGCACCAGGGGTGACCCAGGTAGCTCTCAGACTGGGCGATCTCGTTGGTGTGGTGGGGGAAGGCATTGTCGATGCCGCCGCAGTGCAGGTCCAGATACTCGCCGTTATATTTCAGGGAGATGCCGGAGCACTCAATGTGCCAGCCGGGATAACCCACGCCCCAGGGGGAGTCCCACTTCAGGGCCTGGTCCTCAAACTTGGACTTGGTGAACCACAGCACGAAATCGTTCTTGTTGCGCTTGTTGGAGTCCTCCTCCACGCCCTCGCGCACGCCGACTGCCAGATCCTCCTCGTTGTGGTCGTTGAAAATATAGTACCGATCCAGCTTGGAGGAGTCGAAGTACACGTTGCCGCCGGCCACATAGGCATAGCCCTTGTCCAGCAGCCCGGAGACGATCTTGATGTACTCATCAATGCAGCCGGTGGCGGGCTGGACGGTGTCGGGAGTCTTGATGTTCAGCTTGGCGCAGTCGGAGAAGAAGGCGTCGGTATAGTACTGGGCGATCTCCATGACGGTCTTGTGCTCCCGCTTGGCGCCCTTGAGCATCTTGTCCTCGCCGGTGTCGGCGTCGGAGCTGAGGTGGCCCACGTCGGTGATGTTCATGACCCGGTTCACATCATAGCCAGAGTAGCGCAGGAACTTCTCCAGCACATCCTCCATAATGTAGGAACGCAGGTTGCCGATGTGGGCAAAGTGGTAGACGGTGGGGCCGCAGGTATACATCTCCACATGGCCGGGCGTGTGAGTGGTAAACTCTTCTTTTTTATGGGTGGCAGAATTATAAAGCAGCATAGCTGTCTCCTCCTTTTATCTCATGTTCTTGGGAACAAAGTTTCCGCTTTGGTACTGTTCATCCAGCAGACGCTCCACCAGCTCCAGCCGGGCAGAGAGGGCCTCGATGCGCTCTTCCACCGGGTTTTCCACGCTGGTCTGGTCCACGTCGTCAGCATAGTGGGTGGTGCGCCCGGCAATGCGGACGATCTGGGCGGGGATTCCTACGGCGGTAGCGTCCTCGGGCACCTCGCTGAGCACCACGGAGTTGGCCGCGATGCGCGCTCCGTCTCCCACCTTGAAGGGGCCGAGGATTTTCGCTCCGCAGCCGATGAGCACGTTGTTCCCGATGGTGGGGTGGCGCTTGCCCTGGTCCTTGCCGGTGCCGCCCAGGGTGACTCCATGGTAGAGAAGCACATCGTCTCCCACTTCGGCGGTCTCGCCGATGACGATGCCCATGCCGTGGTCAATGACGAACCGGCGGCCGATCTTGGCCCCGGGGTGGATCTCGATGCCTGTCCAGAACCGGTTCCACTGGGAAACAAACCGGGCTAAAAACTTCCAGTTATGGCAGTATAACCAGTGGGCCAGGCGGTGATACAGGGTGGCGTGAACCCCCTGGTACAGCAAAAAGATCTCCAGCTTGGAGCGGGCCGCCGGGTCACGGCGCTGATAGGCCTCCAGAGTTTCCATCAGGGAATGAAACATAGTATCCTCCTTTTCTCCGGGGCACACGGGCTCCGGCCGGCGCCGATTGGGGCGCATGATATGGTATGCTTACGGTTTCGGCTACGTCCCAACATCGACACGCCTCCAAGATCATTCCGTTTGTGTTACACATATCACTGCACCTCCTTCGGTCCGTTTGGAGAAAAACAAAAACGCCTCTCACGCCCACTTCGGGCATAAGAGGCGACGAATCGCGGTTCCACTCTCATTTCTCGCTTGTCTGGCCGCTATCGGGGCCAAGCCGGGCGGCATTACCCGCCGCGCTCCCGGACGCACTTCACATCCGCCAACCTAAGCCCCCTTTCAGCCGGTGAAGGGCTCTCTCTGTCTGCTGGGTAGGACGTTACTTTTCCGTTCTCTGCGCTTTACAAGTCAGTATATTACCATTGCTTGGCGTTTGTGTCAAGTCCGCCCCGTTTTTTGCCCCACAATCCCCCCTGTCAACCTGAGGTTGACAGGATTCCAGCTTCTTTTTCTTGTCAACTGCCCCGTCCTTTGCTATGCTGAAACCAGAAAGAGGTCAGAGAAAGGGAGGGATTTCCATGGAATTAAAGGAACGCATTGCCCTGGCCCGAAAGCAGGCCGGGCTATCTCAGGAGCAATTAGGCGAAAAGTTGGGCGTCTCCCGGCAGGCGGTAAGCAAGTGGGAAAGCGGCCAGAATAACCCCGACGTAGCCTATCTGGCAGAGATGTGCCGGCTGTTCGGCGTGTCCTCTGACTGGCTGCTGCTGGGCAAAGAGACGGAACAGGCCTCTGCTCCCGCCCGCTGTCCTGACTGTCAGGCTATTGTCACTGGACTGGACAACTTCTGCCCCAACTGCGGGTGTTCTCTCAGATCGCCTCCAAAGGAGCAGTATGCTCTGGTCTTGAGGTCTATTATTGCTGATCCTGTGGACAGCAATGTTCTCTATCGTATCTGTAAAGAGGGAACCTACTGTCCCACGTTTCCTCTTCCAGAAGACTTTTCCTCGGATGACGCCCACCGCATCCTAGGCAATGCACCCAGGGTACTGTTTCGCGGTCTGACTCTGGATCAGGCCCGAGCGATCGAAGGCCGCTTTTTCCATCCCAACGACTTGCTGATTTGCTTTGACCCCACCGGCGATGCCCCTATCCCCCGCCTGATGGACCAACCTTACAAGCCAAGTAACAAGCAGGGCATGTCCTTCGGCGCTACCGTGGGCGCGGTAATTCTGGGGGTTATTTGTGCGTTGCTCCTTCTCTCCATTTTATGAGACGCATCAATCTGACCCTGCTCCTGCTGGCGGGCGGCTTCTATCTGCTGAATCGCCTGGCGCTTCAAACAATCACCGGAGGGTGGCTCCATTGGTTTCTGGTGTGCTACGCCAACGATCTGTTTGCCGGACTGGCCATGGTGGCCTGGACTGATCTGCTGCTGGATTGGGGCCGCCTGCCCCCCATCCGCTCCTGGAAGCAGACAGTTCCTCTGCTGCTTGTCTGCGGTCTGGTGTGGGAGGTGCTAGCCCCCTTGTGGAAGGCTGGGGCGGTCTTTGATCCATGGGATTTCGTAGCCTACCAGGCGGGCGGGTTCTTGTGGCTCCTTCTGGCCCACCGGGTTTCCAAGCAAAAATAATGTACGCCCCTCGTTCCCTGTTCAGGAACGAGGGGCGCATTGTTTTTGTTCAGCATTCAATCAGCCCGGAGGCCAGGTCATGTCGCGGCCAGCCAGTACGTGGAAGTGCAGGTGGGGCACACTTTGACCAGCCTGCTCGCCGATGTTGGAGACCACCCGGTAGCTCTCCAGACCCAGCTCCTTGGTCACCTTGGAGATGACGGCAAAGATGTGGGCCACCACCGTAGCATTTTCGGGAGTAACCTCAGCCACGGAAGCGATGTGAGTCTTGGGAATCACCAGGAAATGGGTGGGCGCCTGGGGCTCGATGTCGTAAAAGGCATAGACCGTCTCGTCCTCATAGACCTTGTTGGACGGGATCTGGCCGTTTGCGATCTTACAAAACAGACAATCGGACATGGATAAACCTCCTTTGTTTGTCAAGTAAGACCATTGTACCCCAATTTGTCGGGATTGCAAGATTTTTTTACTCCGCCACAGGCTGGAGGTTGTCCAGGGAGAAAGTCTGGCCCAGGATGGTGACTGTACCGCCCTGGAATTGAGCAGGGTCATAAATCTCATCAAAATTTAACAGCATTTGCCCTGTATAGGGAGAATAGCCGCTATACGGTACGCTTCCCTCGATTGCCCGGCCATTTTGGTCCCGCAGAACCACGCTGTAACCCCAAGGGTCCCCGCCGTTCTCCTGCGCTTCCCAAGCTTTTACGAGAGTCATCAGATTCCCATTTTCATGGGTCAATCGGACTGAAAGGCCCACAGGAGAGAGATAGATTTCTTCTACCTGAACCGTCTCCCCCTCCAGTTCAATGGTCTGCTCCGGCTCAACGGTCCAACCGAATTCTTTTCCAGACAGCGGGATGTCAAATGTCCATTCTCCCGGTACCACTACAGGAGCCGTTGACCATTCACCGCCCTCGGTACATCCCTTCAAATTTCCCAAAGTCAGTTCAAAACATTCGATTTCCGTGGCCCAGGTCAGCTTGTTGGCTATATTTTGATCCCGATTTTCAACTTCGTAATGGTACTCCTGCAAGAAAGACATGGTGTTGTCCCCTGGGGCCTCATCGTTCCATATCACGCCTCCCCCATAGATTGTAGAGCTTCCATAGCCACCATCGGGCTCGCTTCCATCCGTTCCTCTTGGACGAAGATTCCAATCTTCAAATCTGTAATTATCCATATTCAACACCGTTCCATCGGGTACAGTTATCTCACCAACGACTACCACACTCCGACGGTCGGAATAGACCTGAGAAATATGAACCTTCGCCCCATTTTCCGCTGTGGAAGTCAAATCCACCGCCATAAACCCAGGGGCCAATAGTTGGGCATCCTCCTCGGTCCCGCCAAAATACTCTAAAATCCTCTGGTCCAATCCCGTCGCCACGGTAAACGCACAGGCCATCAGCATCAGCGCCGCAGCCACCAGTACTGCCACCGTCTTTTTCATCGGTTTCACGGTTTTTCTGCTCCTTTCCCCGCTCAGGAGGCGCTCCAGCATGGCCTCCTGCCGCTTCGGGGACAGCTTCACCTGGTCAAACACCCGCTTTAATTCACGGTTTTCCATACTCGTTCACCTCCAAGATGTCTTTCAGTTTCCACCTAGCCTGTACCAGCCATGTGCGGACGGTGGATGGGTTCTTCCCCAAAATCTCCGCCACCTCCAGCGTGGAATACCCCTGATAGTAGTAGAGATAGATAACCATCCGCTCCTTCTCGGGCAGAGATAGGATGTATTCCCACAGTTCCCCGTCCTTCGGCTGTTCCCAGGTCAGTGTTTGAAGTGCTTCCTCCCCCGCCCGCCGGGTACGCCACCAGTGCTTGAGCTGGTTTTTACAGTGATTGCGGGCGGTGACGATGAGCCACGCCTTCTCATGCTCCGGATCACGAAAAGGCTTGTCATACTCCATTGCCTTTTGAAAGACCGTCTGGGTGGCGTCCTCCGCGTCAGGCACATTTTTCAGCAGCATCAGGCAGATTTGATAGACCATGCCCACATGCCGCCGGTAGAGGGCGGCCACTTCCTCTCCGGTACGAATTGTTCCCATCCGCGACACCTCCTTTCCTGTCTCTCTGCTTATAACACAATGCAGCGGGGCAGAATGTTGAGACCCTAAAAAATATTTCAGGGACGGCCCGAAAGCCGTCCCTGTTTCATTGTATCACAAAGGATACTGTTTCACTTGGAGATATATTTTCCCTTTCATTAGGTCTGAGTATCCAGATGGATGGTCTGCCCCAGAAGCGTAACCGAGACCACATTCTCCGGCTTCACGATCTCCTCCGTCTGGAAGACACAGTATGCCGCTCCGGTGTTCTGGTCGTAGGTTTGGGACACCACGCGCCCCACGGCCACCGTTTCACCATCTGCCATGTGCAGGACCGCCCCTTCTTCCATCCAGCTCATCTCCGTCGGTCCCCACATCCGGGAATCGTTCCCCTCACCTTGCAGGGAGAAGGCCACGCTGATGGGAGAGAGGTAGAGCTCACCCAGGGTCATCTCTTCCCCGCTTACCTGGATGGGGGCGTTGACCTCATAAGTCATGCCGCTGTCCTCCTCAGGCAGCTGTACGGTGCAGTTCTGCTTCTCTTCGGAGAAATCCACACTCAGCTTTCTCCCCCCGCTCTCCTGCAGCCACATGGGAGTCAGCGTCAAACTCTGCCCATTCAGGCTCTGGCCTTCGGCCTGCTGGGACCCTCTGGTGCACAGGAAGGTGAGCCGATTGTCCTGTCCATCTCCCTGTTCCAGTATAACCGGGCCGTAGCCCCAGCTTGCCACTCCCTCCTGGCCCTGCGACTGGGAGGCCACCTCCATACTGAGTTCGAAGTAGTAATTCTCCCCGTCCAGCACGGTCCCCTCCGGGGCAACGACCTCAGCCAAAACCGCCAGGGAGTACCGGTCCGCCAGCACCTGCCGGATGTGGATCGCCCACCCATTTTCATAGTGAAAGCTTTTCTCCACCTCTACAACGCCGCCGGACACCAGCTGGGCCTGCTCCTCTCCGCCGCCAAAATACGACAAAATCCGCTGGTCCAATCCGGTCACCACGGTAAATGCGCAGGCCATCAGCATCAGCGCCGCGGCCACCAAAACAACCGTCATCTTTTTGATCCGATTCACAGGTCTGACCTCCTTCTGCTCGGTGAGGAGGCGGTCCAGCATGGCCTGTTCCTGCTCTGCCGTAGGGGCAAACGCCTCAAACGCCCGATTCAAATCATGGGATGTCATATCCTTCCGCCTCCATTCTTAATTTCAGCTTTTTCCGTGCCCGAACCAACCAGGTGCGAACCGTGGATGGATTCTTGCCCAACAGCTCTGCAATCTCCTGGGCGGTATAGCCCTGGTAATAGTAAAGATACAGCACCAGACGGTCATGCTCCGGCAGGCTCCAGATCAGCTCTTTCAGCCCAAGATCCTCCGGCTGCTCACAGGTCATGTTCCGCAGCGCGGCTTCACTCTCCCGGTTTCTGCGCCACCAGTGCTTCAGCTGGTCCCGGCACTCATTGCGGGCGGTGACGATAAACCACGCCTTTTCATGCTCCGGATCACGGAAAGGCTTGTCCTGTTCCATCACCTTGCGAAAGACGGTTTGGGTCGCATCCTCGGCGTCCGGCACGTTTTTCAGCAGCATCAGACAGATCTGATACACCATGGATCCATGGCGGCGATAGAGGTCGGCCACTTCCTCTTTGCTGCGTATACGGTTCATTCCGGACACCTCCTTTTGTCTTTCTATCTGATACACGATTGAGGGGAAAGAAATGTTGCAAAGAAGGAAAAGAAAAGGGACGGTCCGGGGACCGTCCCTTATTTTGATCGCTCAGTAAGCTCAGTTCAGCTTTCCGGCAACAAAGTCGTCGATGGAGGCCAGAGCATCGTCCAGCTTCAAAATGTCAGTTCCACCGCCCATGGCGCTGTCCGGCTTGCCGCCGCCCTTGCCGCCGCAGATGGCAGTGACGTTCTTGATGATCTCGCCGGCCTTGATGCCCTTGGCTACGGCTTCCTTGCCGCACACGGCCAGGAAGGTGATCTTCTCGCCGTTGACGGTGGCCAGCACCGCCACCACGTTGGGAGCCTTGTCCCGGAGCATATCGCCCATCTGGCGCAGTTTGTTGGCGTCCGCGTCGGCGATGGTGGCAGTCAGCACTTTCAGCTCGCCCACCTGGCGGGCACCGAACAGGAAGCGGTCGGCCTCGCCGGCAGACTCCTTGGCCTTGAACTTCTCCACCATCTGGTGCAGAGTCTTGACCTCCAGCATGGTCTGCTCCGCCTTCTCACGCAGCTCGCCGGGCTTGGCCTTCAGGGCAGCAGCAGCCTGGAAGAGCATTTCCTGGTTGCGGTTCATCACGTCCAGAGAGGCCTGGCCGGTGGTAGCCTCAATACGGCGCACGCCGCTGGCCACGGAGAACTCGCTGGAGATGTGGAACACGCCCACTTTAGCGGTGTTGTCCAGGTGAGTGCCGCCGCAGAACTCCACGGAGTAGCCCTCTCCCATGTCCACCACGCGGACGGTATCGCCGTACTTCTCGCCGAACAGGGCGATGGCGCCCTTCTTCTTAGCCTCTTCGATGGGCAGCACGTCAGTGTGGATGTCGTAGCCCTCCAGCACTGCCTCGTTGACCATGGCAGACACCTTGGCCAGCTCCTCAGCGGTCAGAGCGGAGAAGTGGGTGAAGTCGAAGCGCAGGCGGTCCTCCTCCACCAGAGAACCGGCCTGATGGACGTGGTCGCCCAGCACGGTGCGCAGAGCCTTGTCCAGCAGGTGGGTAGCGGAGTGGGCACGCATGACGGCCTTGCGGCGCTTGACATCAATGGAGGCGGAGACGGTGTCGCCCACCTTCAGCACGCCCTGGGTCAGCTTGCCGGTGTGCATATACTTGCCGCC
>OKRX01001636.1_pt1 | contig 16100 bp, 12 predicted proteins | sample 1601241 | NCBI WGS metagenome assembly OKRX01 (sample SAMEA3541500, study PRJEB24748) | human gut metagenome | biome: human gut; feature: human-associated habitat; material: faeces | place: China | collected 2012
TTGGCTGTTCGTTGTCTGCCTAAAACTACGGTTCAAAGATACGGCTTTCTTTTGATAAATGCAAATCATTGAAAATAAATATTCTGCGGTTAGTGCAAGGTGCAAGCTATATATAAATATATACTTGCACCTTGCACTAAAAACTACCCTGTAATAAACAAGATACTACTAAAATAAGTACCTTTGTAAAATGATTCAAGAGGAGTTCAAATTTTACAAGCCATGTAAGTTGCTGCAACCTTATATAAGATATTATTGGGTATTCAAGAGCAATCGACCGCTGGATGCCTTTACTTATCCTATCGGTTGCCCTCAAATCATTTTCCATAAGCAAGCACCGTTATATATCCCTGAACTGAATGTTACACAAGACAAACTGACTGTCAGCGGACAAGTTAATTTTTCATCCCATTTGTATGCTGACGGCAATACAGAAATGATAGTGGTTGTATTCCACCCTCACGCTATGAGTATGTTTCTGAACATACCGACTTCACACTTTTATAATCAAGAAGTGTCCGGTTACAGCCTTGAAAACAAAAGTTTGAATGAACTGGCTACACGAATATTCGACTGTGAGAATAATTCTATTTGCATAAGCTATATAGAAAAATGGCTGTTGTCACAAATCGCCGATAATTTAGCTGATACCACATACAGAATTAAAAGAATAGATGCCGCCATACAGCGAATATATATCACTCCGCAAATCTCTGTAAACGAGTTATCTTCCATTGCCTGCCTGAGCAAAAAGCAGTTTGAGCGGTTGTTTCATTCATTTGTAGGCATCAATCCTAAAGAATATACCCGTATCGTCCGTTTCCAAAAGGCTTTGGCGCAGATGCAGCATCAAGCGGGCAAAGAAATCAATCAGGCACAAATAGCATACGCCAGCGGTTATGCTGACCAGTCACACTTTATCCGGGATTTCAAGAAGTTCTGCGGATATACGCCCATGTCTTTGCTGAAAGTATCAAATCCTTATTCCGATTTGTTCACCAATCCCGTATAAATGTCCCGTTTGTTCTATCCGGGTTCAAACGCTTCTCCTACTTTTGCTACCTGATTCATTAAATGAAAATAGCATTAAGTATGAAAGAAGTAAATCCCCAAGAAACCAGCCGGGCATACGCCTTTGAAATGTGGATGAACGCACCCATGCCAATGGTGACGTTCTTTAAGACACTCAACGTGTCACGCCTTGTGAAAATCAGCCGGAAATCGGGCATGAAGTTTAATATGTTGATGTGCTGGTGCATCGGCAAAGCCGCAAGGGACGTGAAAGAATTTTATATGTTACCCGTTGGCGGTAAACTGATGCAGTACGATACCATTGCAGTAAACACCATTGTCGCTAACAGAAAAGGCGAGGTAAGTTCGTGTGATATTCCTTTCTGTGATGATTTATCTTTGTTTAACCAACACTATCTGCAACTTACCAAACAAGTGGCTGAAAGTTGCGTCAATCACGACTTGACGGAAAGTCTGGTTATCGGAACTTCCGCATTGGCACAATAGAGACTGTTGCACGAAGGCGATCTGTTGCGTTGCTTTCGGAATTCGGCTTCGGTCACGTATGTGAGTACGCTCCCTTTAGCCTCATCCTCACGTCTTGCATCTCATCCTTCGTTCAAAGTCTCAGCACATTTGCATCAAATGTGCGAGAATGGCACTTCGTGCAACATTCTCCCTTTGCAAATCATCAAATAAAGCAAGTAGAGCCCTCCGATCACAGGGATTGCACCGATGAAGATCCACCCACCAGCTTTACCTACATCATGTAGTCGCCGGATAGTAAGAGAAATACTTGTCTAGTTTTTACTTACCTTTGTAGAACATATTACAATTATAGAAGTCTATTATGAGGTTCACACTGTTTTGTACTTTGTTTCTATGGGCTATAACCTGCCAAGCCCAAGTAGTTGGAAGCTGGCATGGCGATTTGCGGGTGTCACCCACTTATGCATTGCCTTTGGTGCTACATGTCTCCGAAACAGCAGAGGGGTATCGGGCGTCCCTGGATAGTCCCGACCAAAATGCCGAAGGGATAGCGGTAGATGAGTTTAGCTTTCAGCCCGATTCCCTGATTCTGCAGTGGAGCAGTAAGTCAATAGGGGCTAGGTTTCAAGGGACATTAGATGGGGATACCATCAAGGGACTTTTTGCTCAAAGAGGATTATTCGCACCACTCAATCTCGTGCGAGGAGAGTATAAAAAGGTAGAGGAGCAGCTCCCTTACCAAGTGACCGAGGTAAAGATTCCTTCGGCCGATGTGGTCCTCTCGGGCACTCTTACAGAACCATTGGAGGGCAAAGCCACCACAGCGATTCTATTGGTGGCTGGTAGTGGACCGAATGACAGAGATAGTAAGATCGGACCTCATAAACCGCTCTTTGACATAGCCGACTACCTTACTCGTGAGGGATATGCCGTGCTGAGGTACGATAAGCGTGGAGTGGGACACTCTACTGGCACTTTTTATGCCTCAATGCTCTCCGATTTTGAAGCAGATGTGGAGGCAGCACTCTCCTATCTTCGTTCGCAGGGTAAGTACCAAAAGGTGGGGGTGATAGGGCATAGTGAAGGAGGCCTACTAGCACAAATGGTTGCTGCCGACGCACCTAAACTTGTCGACTTCATTGTGCTTTTAGCAGCTCCTGAAGTGAAAGGAATAGAGACCATCGTCTTTCAGAATCGAGTGATGATGGCCGATCTGATTGAGCCAGATAAAGAAGAGGTTTTTGGGCAGATAACCGAGGAGCTAATTAATAAAATAGCCTACCACTCTACGAGCAGAGCGAGCGACTCCCTACTGATCTCTGAGTACTTTGATAGGGTACTACCACTAGTGAAGGAGGAACAAAGGACCGAGACCGAGCGACTAGTCCATAGTAAGGAGTACCAACGAAATATGATTGGCGCCATCTCAAACCCCTTCTATAAAGGATTCCTAAGAACCGACCCCTCTATCTACCTTCCACGAATTACCTGCCCCATCCTCGCCCTCAATGGCAATAAGGACATGCAGGTGGAGGCCAAACGCAACCTAGCTCAGATAAAGCGCCTTGCCACCTCCTCCCCTAGTGTTACCGTAAAAGAACTTGAGGGGCTCAATCACCTCTTTATCCCCGCCAATAGCGGCCACCCCAGCGAGTATCTACTTCTCCCCCCAGGCTTCTCCCCCGTAGCCCTCTCCACCCTCCTCCAGTGGCTCCACCACCTCTAAAAAAAACGATTGGCGTAAGAAGGCAAAAGTTGAGTTGCAACTAAACTTATGCCCTACTACCTGAAAGAAAATGTTGGGGTGTGCCGTAGTTATTAATTTAGATGGAAGACACACAGTAAGACTTTTCTAAGAAGCTCTCTACTATATCGAGACTGTTGCACGAAGGCGATCTGCTGCGTTGCTTTCGGAATTCGGCCTCGGTCACGTACGTGAGTACGCTCCCTTCGTCCTCATCCTCAGCGCCTTGCATCTCATCCTTCGTGCAAAGTCTCAGCACATTTGCTTCAAATGTGCGAGAATGGTACTTCGTGCAACATTCTCAAGTAATAGCAGTAAATACAATAAAAAGCAAGGCGAGGAGCACGATGGGGTTCCTCGCCTTCCTTAATTAATATACCTAGTCCCCTAGCTTAGAATACAAAGGTTAGACCAAGTGTGCTAGCTACACCAGCAAGAGTGGTAGTTACCTTGTCCTTCTTGAATGAGCTACTAGCGTATCCTAGACCCAATGTAAGTCCTACATTAGGATTCACAAAGTAGGCTACACCACCACCTACTGCATAGTGTAGACCACCAGCAGAGATAGTAGTCTTACTGTCTGATAGAAGACCTTTAGTTGTAGAAGAAAGATGTGCATACCCTACCTGAGCACTAAGGAATGGACGGATATTGCTACTTGGTAAAAAGAAATAGCTTACTGCAGGAGCGATAATAAAAGTACCCTCACTATCGCCTTCACGACCAGAAAAGTCGTATCCTACACCAGCACCTACTGCAAGGTTATCAATCACGAAATATCGTGCGTCAAAATTAAGCTTAAGGTTGGTTGTTGCTTTAGTATCAGTTTCCTTAGTACCCTCCATCTTCACAGAAGGCTTTCCAGAGAATAGAGATAGTGAAGTGCCTGCACCTACCATCATCTTGCCTGCCTCTGTCTGAGCAAAAGCGCTTACTGAGCATAGAGCCATCACTGCGGTGGCTACCAATAGTTTAATTGTTTTCATGATAAAACTTCAATTAAATTGTTTAACAAATTTGCAATCATTATATATGCAGTAGCAAATATACCAATATAAATTGACCCATTGCTTAATAGCAGTAAAAAGGCAGAGATTCTGCATTAGGAAGTTCACGCCGTACGGTTTTTAGAGGAGTATCTATGAGTAACAACCTCCTCGAGAAGATCCCAAGAAAGCACCCGTCAGGGTGCCACTCAGCTAGCCCCCAGTCGGAGAGCGTAGCTCGAAGACTGGCGGGAATAAAGCGACGGTAAGATAATCGACCCTTGCGGTCGCACTCACATCGGTTGGTGCGACCACAAGGGTCGTGGGGAAGGGGGTCTTCATGTTCCCGCTGGTCTGCGACACTGCGTGCCTTGACCAGGGGCTAGCTGAGTGGCACCCTTCGGGTGCTCTAGCATTCCAGTAATTACCTGCAGGAAGCGGGTAGACCTCTGTAACGCTTGTCGATAGTGGTGATTAGTCGCTCACGTAGTGGTAGGTAGTCGATCTTCTCTAACACGTCGCTCATAAAGGCGGCGGTGAGCATCAGCCTGGCCTCCATCAATGGGATGCCTCTCTGACGCATATAGAAGATAGCTTGCTCGCTTAGCTCTCCAGTAGTCATGCCATGCGAACACTTTACATCGTCGGCATAGATCTCAAGCTGTGGCTTGGAGAACATTTTGGCTTGCTCGGAGAGTAGGAGGTTGCGATTATTCTGATACGCCTCGGTCTTCTGTGCATCAGGAGCGACGTAGATTCGACCGCTAAAGCCACCGATAGAGGTATCATTCATCGTATACTTAAAGAGCTGATCGGAGTGGCAATTGGGAGTGCTATGGCGGACAAAGGACCAGTTGTCTAGTCGCTTAGAATCGTCCAAAAGTCCCAAACCATCAAGGTCAATAGAGGCTCTCTGGCCTATGAGGTCGCAGAAGTAATTATTGCGCGTGGCGCCATTCTGCACAGTGACATTATCTACCACTACAATACTATCCTCGGCTTGCTGGATATGAGTATCCATAATACGTAGGCTGTGGGGGCTGCTCTCCTCGATATTGTAATAATTGAACTTAGCCCCCCGCTCTACATAGATCTCAATGGCTCCAATGTAGCCGGAGGTCTCCTCTCTATTGCCATGATCACAGAAGAGAAGGGTCGCTTCGCTCTCTGCTTCGGCAATCACCAATAGTCGTGGGAAGGTAAGGGTCTGCCCTACATCTTTGGAGGAGGTGGCGTAGTGGATCAGGTGTAGTGGGCACTTGAGGTGCGCTCCCTCAGGGATATAGTAGACAAATAGGTCCTCGCAGTAGAGGCTATTGAGCTGGGTGAGCCGTGCCTCTTTGGTAGAGGTCATCTGATTGTAGTAGCGCTCTGCCACCTCTGGGTAGCGGCGACTAAACTCGTCAATAGGGCCGGCAAAGTATCCCCTCTCCTCGGTCATCGGTGCGACTTTACCACCAATCAAATAGGCTTGAACTACGTCGGGATAGGTGAGGCGACAGGCATAAGACTTGGACTCTGTCTCGGTGAGCCGTGGGGCGGAGGAGAGTCGCCACTCTTGGGAGAGCCACTCATCGATCTTGAAGTATTGATAATCCTCTTCGCGGTAGATCGGTAGGCCGTTCTGAGCAAGGTACTCCTTGGCGGCTGTCCGATCACGCTCTAGCAGAGGATGTGCAGGGGCTGGCTGGTACTGACTTAGGAAGTGCTGTGCGAGTGCTAGCTGAGCTTCCTTTCTTTTACTCTTTTTCATTGTGCCTCCTTCTCTTGCTCTTCTCTAATCCAATCATAGCCACGCTCCTCTAGTTCGAGTGCTAGCTCTGGTCCGCCTGTCTTCACGATGCGACCATCAAGTAGCACGTGGACGATATCTGGCTTGATAAAGTCGAGTAGTCTCTGGTAGTGAGTGATGACAATAGCTGCTGTCTCTGGCGAACGAAGGGTATTGACGCCGTGTGCTACGATCTTCAGTGCGTCGATATCTAGCCCGGAGTCTGTCTCATCGAGGATGGAGAGTGTAGGCTGAAGTACTGCCATCTGGAATATCTCATTGCGTTTTTTCTCTCCGCCCGAGAAACCAACGTTTACGGCACGCCCTGTGAGCTCGCTATTGAGCTCTACTAGCTTCTGCTTCTCTTTGATTAGCTTAAGGAATTCGGAGGCGCTCATAGGATGCTCTCCATGCGCTGCCCGCTTGGCATTGACTGCGGTACGGAGGAAGTTGATCATACTCACTCCAGGGATCTCTACTGGGTACTGGAAGCTCATAAAGATGCCAGCTTGTGCACGCTCTTCGGGCTCCATCTCGAGGAGGTTATGGCCGTTGTAAATAACGGAGCCTCCGCTGACGGTATACCGAGGGTGGCCTGTAAGCACATTGGAGAGGGTGCTCTTGCCCGCTCCGTTGGGGCCCATTATAGCGTGTACTTCTCCAGCATTTACGGTGAGGTTGACCCCCTTTAGGATGGTCTTATCCTCTATCTTAGCTTGTAGATCCTTTATCTGTAACATATATGTATATATCTTATTATCTTGATTTCTTTGCTTATCCTACCGAGCCCTCTAGGGAGATCGAAAGGAGTTTCTGTGCCTCTACGGCAAATTCCATCGGTAGGTTGTTCATCACCTCCTTGGCATATCCATTGATGATAAGCCCTACTGCCTCTTCGCTTGGGATGCCTCTTTGATTGCAATAGAAGAGCTGATCCTCGGAGATCTTAGAGGTGGTTGCCTCGTGCTCTATGATGCTGGTAGGATTGTGGACTTCGGCATAGGGGAAGGTATGCGCACCGCACTTATCGCCGATCAAAAGGCTATCGCACTGTGAGTGATTGCGGGCATTCTCTGCATGGCTACTCACTTTGACTAGTCCGCGGTAGCTATTTTCGCTCCGGCCAGCGGAGATACCCTTGGAGACGATGGTACTGCGGGTGTTGCGCCCGAGATGAATCATCTTCGTGCCGGTGTCCGCCTGCTGGTAGTTGTTGGTCACAGCGACTGAGTAAAACTCTCCCACCGAGTCGTCACCCCGCAGGATGCAACTGGGATACTTCCAGGTGATAGCCGATCCTGTCTCGACCTGTGTCCAAGATATCTTGCTACGGTCGCCACGGCACAGTCCACGCTTGGTGACGAAGTTGTAGATACCGCCTCGCCCGTCCTTGTCGCCTGGGTACCAGTTCTGAACTGTCGAGTACTTAACCTCGGCGTCAGTCTCAGCGATGATCTCGACGATTGCAGCGTGAAGCTGGTTCTCGTCACGCATCGGAGCCGTGCAACCCTCTAGATAACTCACGTAAGCACCTTCATCTGCCACGATGAGCGTACGCTCAAACTGTCCCGTATTGGCCGCGTTGATGCGGAAGTAGGTCGACAACTCCATCGGACAGCGCACGCCCTTAGGAATATAGACAAAAGAGCCATCACTAAAGACCGCTGAGTTCAGCGCTGCGAAGTAGTTGTCGTGTGACGAGACCACTTTGCCAAGGTACTTACGCACTAGGTCCGGGTGCTCACGTACCGCTTCATTGAAAGAGCAGAAGATGATACCCAGCTCCTTGAGCTTGGTGCGGAAGGTGGTCTTCACCGAGACACTATCCATGACCGCATCGACCGCCATATTGCCCGAGAGCATAGCTCGCTCGTGGAGCGGTATGCCGAGCTTGTCAAAGGTCTTCTCGATCTCAGGGTCTATGGTGCCGTCTCCGGGAGTCTTGTGACGAGGAGCCGCATAGTATATAATGTCTTGATAGTCTATCTCAGGGATCGAGAGGTGCGCCCAGTCGGGTCGCTCGAGTGTGAGCCAGTGATGGTAAGCCTTGAGACGGAACTCAAGGAGCCATTCGGGCTCTTCTTTCTTCTCCGAGATGAGACGTACCACCTCTTCGTTGAGTCCCTTGGGGATGGTTTCCGTATGGACGTCGGTCACGAAGCCATACTTGTAGTCCCCCTGGGTGATGTCGTCGAGGATATCTTCCCCCGTCGGCGTCACCGCACGCACCTCTGGTTCGGCAGCTGTGGGGATCGTTTGCTTAGGATTATATTCGCTATTCACTTGATTGTTGCTTTAATTGTTTATCCTGCCAAGAGGTCAGGTCACCCAGCGCAGCCCATGAGATCAAGCCACGTACTGGGTCGTATAGTCTAGACTTGTCACGCTGATCTTGTCGAGGTTCAGCCGGCTCGCCCGCTTCTGTCGTGATGTCGGGCAGCTCTGCTAGCACCCCTCGAGGCAGTATGAAGTCGGTTAGATTAAATATAAGGCTAAAGAATATGATGACGAAGGCTCCCGCAAAGAGCGCTCCCATAAGTTTATTGACAACTGAGAGCGATGAACGCTTAATGGCTCTCATCGTAGGTCGCGCTAGGAAGGCGATGCCCCAGCATGAAAGTGAGAAGGTCGCTACATAAGCACCTATTACCGCCACCCCGTGGGGTAGTCCGAAGGTGCGAGAGATCCATAGTGCTACGGGTACACCTATCCAGCGCACCATCACATAGCCGACAGCGATACCCAGCACGCCAATCAGTGCCGACACGACACCTTGCTTGAATCCCTTGAAGAGTGCCCACGCTGTGCAGCCCAAGAGCATATAGTCAATCCAATTGAGCGTATCTCCTCCCATAGTCCTCGTCCGCTACTTCTGTCTCTCTCCTAGTAATGTGATAAAACGCTCCAGCGTCTCTCTGGTACTACTTGGCGCGAAGCTCCTGAGCAGGTCGATCGCCTCCTGGTGAATCTGCTGTATCTGCCTCTCTGTGTAGTCGATGCCACCACGCTCGTGAGCTATGCGGAGGAGGTAGTCTATAGAGTCTGCCTCGATAGGTTGTTGTAGATATGAGATGATCTCGTCGCGCTCCGTAGGAGTCGCATGGTTTAGGACATAGAGTAGGGGGAGAGAGACTTTGCCCTCGATCAAATCGTGACCCGTAGGCTTGCCCACATCTTGGAGTTTGTCATAATCAAAGAGATCATCCTGTAGCTGGAAGGCGCGCCCCATCAATTGTCCCAGACGGGCACAGCGCTTCACCTGCTCCTCGGTCGCATCTACGCTCAGAGCTCCCAGCTTGGCACTCGCCTCAAAGAGTGCTCCCGTCTTACGATCCACTACCGCATAGTAGTCCTCCTCGCGATAGGTGTGTGCCTTCGAGAGGGATAGCTGCATCAGCTCTCCGATAGAGAGATTGCGTCCAGCCTGGGCGACGACGCACAGCATCTCAGGGTTGTGCTCCCGAGAGACTATCTCCAGAAAGGCGGTCGAGAGTACATAGTCTCCCATCAGGACGGCCTGATGATTGCTGTAAAGCGCGTTGAGCGTAGGCTGTCCGCGCCGTGTGTCCGACCAGTCGATGACATCGTCGTGAATTAGCGAGGCGGTGTGTAGTAGCTCTATGACCAGTGCTGCCGAGATCGTCTGTGCACTGGTCTGTCCTGCGCATAGCTGAGCGCATAGCCCTACGATGATCGGACGAATATGCTTGCCCGAGGAGTGCTGTAAGTGTTCCAAAGCGTGCGATAGTACAGGCGCATCACTCTGTAGTGACCGCTTGAAAGCCTGCTCGAACTCCTTGAGAAAGTCCGCTATCGGCACCAACAGTTGCGCACGCTCCTCTTGACTCATCATCGCTCTCGTCTCTATACTTCTAGGCTCTCCACCTCCTGGAGCCACATACTGCTCACCGCATCGCTCGGCATGCGCCACTCGCCACGTGAGGAGAGCGAGACGCTCTGCACCTTAGGGCCATCGGGCATCGCATTGCGCTTGAACTGCTGAGAGAAGAATCGCTTGAAGAAGACTCCCATCCAGTGCTTGATCTCTTGGGGTGTGTAAGCTCCCTCGAAAGCAACCTTAGCCAGGTAAAAGATCTTCTTCGGCTCGAAGCCATCAAGTAGGAAGTGATAGATAAAGAAGTCGTGTAGTTCATACGGCCCCACGAGATTCTGCGTCTGCTGCTCACTGCCAGCCTTCGTGTCCTTGATCGGTAGTAGCTCTGGGCTAATCGGTGTAGCGACGATGTCGTGTAGCGTCGTGGCCAGTGGCGTGTCACCAGCCTTGTGCGTAGCATACCACCCGACGATCAGCTGTACGCTCGTCTTCGTGATACCACTATTCACCGCATACATAGACATGTGGTCCCCGTTGAATGTACACCACCCCAAGGCAATCTCAGACAGATCTCCCGTCCCGATGACGGGCGCGTGGTACATATTGGCCAGATCCATCAATATCTGCGTCCGCTCACGTGCCTGAGCATTCTCAAAGGTCGCATCCTCCCGATTACTCTTATAGTCGATGGCCGAGAGATGCTGCTCCGTCGCCTCCTTGATATCGATCTCACGGATTGTCACACCTAGCTCCTGCATCATCGTGTAACCGTTGCGATAGGTGCGCTCAGAGGTGCCAAAGCCCGGCATCGTCACTGCAATGATCTGCTTGCGATCCAAGCCCAAGAGGTCAAAAGCCTATGCCGTCACCAGTAGAGCTAGTGCCGAGTCTAGTCCGCCCGAGATACCGATCACCGCATGCTCCGCACGCATGTGCTTGAGACGCTGTATGAGGCCACACACCTGTATCTGAAACATCTCGTGACAACGCTCCTCAGGGTTTGCCCCCTCAGGCATAAAGGGATTGCGCTCGATGATGCGATCCATAGGCTGTGACTTCTCTTCAGAGCGTAGCGTGAAGGGGATGCTCTCCAGCTCCTCCTCGTCGGTAAAGTGATTGACCGCACTCTTGAAGCTACTATTGATCAGTCGCTCGCCGTGGATACGAGACACGTCGATGTCGCTCACGATCATACGCTCCTTGTACTCAAAGCGACGCATCTCCTTAACGATCTTGCCCACCTCAGCGATAAACGCCTTGCCCGTATAGACTAGATCGGTAGAGCTCTCGCCATAGCCACTAGAGGCGTAGACGTATCCACAGATAGACTGCGACGTGGCACCACTGATCAGCGAGCGGAGGTAGTCGTGCTTGCCCGCATTCTCATTGCTCGCAGAGAGGTTGAAGATGATATGCGCTCCATAGAGGCTGAGGCGTGTGCCAGGCGTAAAGGGCGTCCACATATCCTCACAGATCTCGATGCCGATGCCCACCTGTCCACACTTGAAGATGATGTTGCGCCCGATGGGTACCGTGTGGGGACCCATCTGGACCGTCTTATATTGTAGCGAATCACTGGGAGAGAACCAGCGCTTCTCCTGAAACTCTCGATAGTTTGGCAGATAAGTCTTAGGGATCGCTCCGAGGATCTTACCATGCTGGAAGGCAACCGCTCCATTGAAGAGCTTCTCCTCCACCTTGACCGGCATCCCGACGATGACCATCACGTCAGTCTCAGCCGTCTCCTCGACTAGCTGGCATAGAGCCTTCTGAGCCTGGTCCAAAAGAAAAGACTGGTGAAAGAGATCTCCACAGGTATACCCCGTGATAGAGAGCTCGGGCGTCGTAAGTATCTCTACGCCCAGCTCCTCCGCCTGCTTGACAAAGCGCCCGTAGTATTCCGGGCCGGTCATCTCCTCATGAAAGCGGGTCAGTCCGAAGCCAGGGTGGATACACTGCTGGAGAATCCCGCCCAGGGCGTTGTCCCGCTCCAGAATCAGGACCTTTTCCGCCCCCTCCTCTTTGGCCGCTACCGCCGCTGCCAGTCCCGCAGGGCCGCCGCCGATGACGACCACGTCACATTTCACACAATACATGGACAATCCCACCTTTCCATCTGCTGTCAACGGGTCTTCCCAGTCACCATATAGGAGCCCGGATTATTCTTGTTGATCTGGGTCGGATCACAGCCCAGCTCCCGGGCCAAAATCTCCAACACCTTGGGGCCGCAGAATCCCGCCTGGCAGCGCCCCATCCCGGCACGGACCCGGCGTTTGACGGCGTCCATGCTCCGGGCGCCCAGGGGACGGTGAATAGCCTGTAGAATTTCCGCCTCAGTGATAGTCTCACACCGGCAGATGACGTTGCCGTAGAGCGGATTTTCCCGAATCAGGGCCTCCTGCTCCTCCCGGGAGCACTCGTTGAATTTGACGATTCCCTTGCGCTTCTCCACGAAATGCTTCTTGAATTCCAGACCGGCCCCGTGGTACTGCATCTGCTGGACCACATATTTGCCCATGGCCACAGAGAGTGTCAACCCGGTGGATCGGACACCAGAGAGGTTGATATACCCTTCCAAATCGTCGTACATATCAAAATGAAGCCCCTCGGGCACCCGGTTGGGTCGCAGGCCGCTGTACTGAGTGATAGTATCCCGGATATTTACATTGGGAACCAGATTCCGCACATCCGCCGCGATACTCTCCAGCCCCTGGGCAGTGGTAGACTTGTCTACTTTGGATTCCTGATCCTCGGCGGTAGGCCCTACCAGCATGTTTCCGTGGATGGTGGGGCACATGAGCTTGCCCTTGGTCACTTTGGTGGGGATTGGCAGCACAATGTGCTGTACCTTGCAGGATGTATTCTTATCCAGAATGAAAAACTGTCCCTTTCGCGGCACCACTTTATAGTCCGCCTTTCCCACCATGGCGGCGATGTCGTCACAGTGGAGACCGGCGCAGTTGATTATATACTTAGTTTCAATCTCTCCCGTTGTTGTGAGGACCCGCTTGATTTTCCCCTGTTCCGTTTCAATGCCGGTTACCTGAGTTTCCAGCTGGAATTCCACCCCGTTGGCACAGGCGTTTTCTGCATAGGCTTGCACCAGAATAAATGGGTCAATGATACTCTCCCGAGGAATGTACAGACCGCCCTTTACCTCCGGATTCAGGTTGGGCTCCATTTCAAGCAGTTCTTCCCGAGTTTTGAACTCTACATCGTACACATGGTTACGGAAGGCCTTCTCTTGAATCCCCGGCAGTTGCTCGTACTGCTCTTCGGTGATGGCTGGTAGGACCGCGCCGATCCGTGCAAAGGGAACATCCAGATCCTCCGTAATCTTGTCATACATTGGATTGGCCGCCACAACCAGCTGGGACTCCAGCGTCCCAGGGGCGGCATCGTAGCCAGTATGAATAATGGCGCTGTTGGATTTGGAGGCGTCTCCTCCCACGTCCTCGTTCTGGTCCACAACGATGACGCTGATTTCATATTTGGATAGCTCGCGGGCCACGGCGCAGCCTACTGCACCCGCACCAACAATGACAACGTCCGTCTTTTTCATGCGAAGCATCCTCCCATCATGAAGTTGGCAGAAACTTAACAACATCCGTTAAAATCTCGCCAAAAGAAACATATCATCTCGTCATAATATTGTCAATATATTTTTATGGCATTTGAGAAAGTCTTCAGGATCTTTTCAAGATATGTCAAAAATGCGGCAAAATTTTTAGCAAAAAAGACATGTCCCCGCAGGGACATGTCTCAATGGATACGCTCTGTTCAGACCCAGTCTGTTCTGAGAACGGAAGGTATGCAAAAACGGCTCGGAGCGTAGCAGGGCTACAAAAACAATGCAACGCCCATACGCTCATGGACCGCTACTGCGACTTGATACACAATATCAGGCCAGTATATTCTATGATTCTGCCAGGATTACCTGAACCCCTGCCTGCTCCAGCTGTTCGAGATATTTGGGGGCAGTCCCTCGATCCGTTACCACCGCATCTAGCATAGAAAGGGGACATACGTTGGTCATGCCCCGCACTCCAAATTTGCTGAAATCGGCTAAAACGACAGCCTGGTCCGCATTCTGAATCATCTGCCGGTGGAGCTTCGCTTCCTCAATGTGAAAATCAGTCACCCCTGCCTCGGTGATTCCACCAATTCCCAAAAACGCCTTATTGGCATTGAAATGAAGCATGTTTTCCTCCGCAGGAAATCCGGACAGCGCCAACTCTTTTGCCCGCAACTGCCCACCGGTGAGTACCACTGAGCACTCCGCCAGTTCACTTAACGCCACCGCAGTCCGCAGGGAGTTGGTGAACGCGGTCAGATTGGGAATGTTTTTTAAATACTGCGCCATGGCCTGTACGGTAGTCCCCACGCCTAAGAAAATACTGTCTCCTGGTTCTACTAACCGAGCGGCCGCTGCGGCGATGACATTTTTTTCGTCCGCGTGGTCTTTGGAGCGGCTGTTATACTCCGGCTCACTGCCCAACGAAGTCTTCAGGACCGCACCGCCATAGACTCGCTGCAGACAGCCCTGATTCTCCAAGTATTCCAGATCCCGGCGGACCGTCTCAATGGAGATGCCGAAGCGCTCTATAAGTTCTGTATTTTTTATGGTTCGCTTTTGGTTGATTAACTCCACAATCTGATTGCGTCTCTCTTGATTCACAGGAATTCCAACTCCTCCTGCTCAATAATAATCGTGTGAATGGATCTGTACAACTTGGATATACCACAGGAGGGAGACCTTGTCAAGAGTTGGGCGTAATCCAACCACGGGATCGCTCCACCGCCCGGTACCACTGATCCATCAGGGCGTCCCGGCAGTCCTCCGACATCCCTGGCTCATATCGTTTATGGCAGTGCCAGAGGTCTATCGTGTCCTCAATCCGTGAAAGATCTCCAAGACCTAAGGCGGCCATATAAGCGCTACCCAGAGCGGTCGTCTCTTGAATCACAGGAATCTCCACCGGAATTCCCAGCAGATCGGCCTGAAACTGCATCAAAAAGCGGCTAGCCGTCCCGCCGCCGTCTACGCGCATGGATAATATATGCATATCAGTGGACTGTTCCAGTAATTTTAAAATATCCCGCACCTGATAGGCTTCCGCCTCAAGCGTAGCTCGGGCCAGATGCTCCGCTTTCACTCCGGCGGTGATGCCGGTAATAGTCCCCCGGGCATAGGAGTCCCAATAGGGGGCTGCTAATCCGGAGAAGGCCGGAACAAACGATATTCCGCCATTGTCCGGAACTGAAAGCGCCATAGCATCCGCCTGAGCGGCAGATTGAATGATGCCCAGGCCATCTCGAAGCCACTGTACGGCGGCACCGGCAATGTAGATTCCACCGTCTAGAGCGTAATTCGCTTTTCCCTGTTCCACCCAGGCCAAGGTGCTGAGCAGGCCGTTTTGAACCGGGAAAGGTCTGCTCCCGGTGTTCATCAGCATAAAACATCCGGTCCCATAGGTTGTTTTCACGCTGCCCGGAGTGCAGCAGGCCTGCCCCAACAGGGCAGCCTGTTGGTCTGCAATGCTGGCCGTAATCGGGATTTCTGCATCCAAAAAGGTCTCTGGAGAGGTCTTTCCAAAGAAGCCTGCATTTTCCCGGATTTCGGGAAGGATTTCCCTAGGGATCTCCAAAATAGATAACAGCTGCTCATCCCACTCCTGACGTTCCAAATTCATCAGGCAGGTCCGGCTGGCAGTAACACAATCTGTGACAAACTCTTTTCCATTAGTCAGCTTCCAGATCATCCAGGTATCCAGTGTTCCTGCTATCACATGGCCGTTTTCAATTTTTTCTCTGACTCCGTCCACATGATCCATAATCCAACGAATCTTCGGGGCACTGAAATAGGCATCCACCACAAGCCCTGTTTTCTCGCGAATCATGTCGCCATACTGCTCTGCAATCTCATCTGCCATTTTCGCAGTTCTCCGATCCTGCCACACAATGGCATTGTATACAGGCACACCGGTGAAGCGGTCCCAGAGCATCACCGTCTCGCCCTGATTGTCCAGTCCCATGCAGGTCAGATCTGCCACCTGGATGCCAGCCTCTTTTGCAGCCGAATCAATGGTTTCAAGAATGCTCCCCCAGATCTCCATGGGATCATGCTCCACCCAGCCCGGCTGAGGATAATACTGGGTATGTTCCTTGTATCCCCTTGCCACCTGATTCCACTGGGAATCAAAAATGAGTGCAGTCGTCCCTGTGGTCCCCTGATCTAACCCTAAATAATACTTCTCCACAAAA
>OKRX01001645.1_pt1 | contig 16028 bp, 15 predicted proteins | sample 1601241 | NCBI WGS metagenome assembly OKRX01 (sample SAMEA3541500, study PRJEB24748) | human gut metagenome | biome: human gut; feature: human-associated habitat; material: faeces | place: China | collected 2012
CGGTTATCAGTGGTACGCCCGGTGCGATTCGAACGCATGGCCTTTGGAGTCGGAGCGGTGAGCTTTGAAAGCTAACGTTCGGATTTACGGTGAAAAGTGCATGAAAACAAGGAATTTACGGATATTTTCGTCTTGTGTGACAGGGTGGATACCGGTGCTCAGAGTCGCCCGGTCGCCTGAATAGTCGCCTCAGAGCGTCTGGATTTTCAGGGTATATTTAGTTTGTGGAATGTCTTACTATATCAAACAGAGGTTGGGGGAACTGTAAAACCCATATTCCCAATATCAAGAACACGATAAAAATAAAACCACGATAATGTACTCTGGGGTAAATCTTTAATACGGTTATATGAGGTTAGATTCCAACCGTTATCCTTTGCACGTTCCGCATAACGAGTACATGCACCAATAACCGTATTAGCAGCGTGGTTTTTATTAAATCTCTTTTCAAGATATAACTTTGAGGCATCCGCAACAGCTTTCCAAATGATTCCGTAAATTTGGGAAACAGAAAAATCATTTAGAAGAATTTCAAACATTTTATAGGTTTTATCGCCAGATGCAAACTGAAAACCAACCTTAGTTAACTGATATTCCAAATATTCAATACATTCTGCAACAGCGATTTTTTTCCATAGTTCAAGCGCTTCATTTGCATGTTCCGACGAATAATAGCAAGGGTTTAATATTTTTTCAAATAAGTCTTGTTTATTATCAGGAAATGACAGATTCAAAAGATAAGTCACCTTATATATGTAGAATACATTAGGGAAATCTTTGCTATCGATTTTAAAAGCATTCAGGGGGGATTGCGGACTAACAGTTATGATTCGCTCATCGATTAAATTGTTATATAGATTTTTGGTAAGTGCAGCGGTCGGGGTTAAAATAACGTTTGAATCTTGGTGTGGTGCAACTTCGTATAGATTTTCTTTTAGCAAGGCTCTGCATAATGCACCTAAGAAGACTTTGTTTTCGAATGAAATATCCGCAAAATCAATAGGTATTCTACGCTCAGAATATGTTATCTTTATCTGTTCAATTTGCCTCATTTGAATTAAACGTTTTTGTTCAAGGCACTTAGAACAAGAACACTCTAATACGAAAGGGTAGTGTCCACAGTTAGGACAATATAGCTGGGCTTTGTTCTCTGTATATTGGGAATAATTTTTTATGGCCGATTTAGAAGGGCGATTACTTATTAAAGATGAACCGCAATACGAGCATGTATAGTCTGGATAAACTTTCGGCGGAAAGAGCTTGTATAGCTCTGCTGGTCGAACAGAAATATTATATTCATCTAACAATTTTTTTGTTGATTCGCCATTATAATATCGCTGCATCAAAGTATCAATTTGTTCAGATGTCAAGTGGCTTATATCTTTTTCCATCAGTGTCACATCCTTTCGACACAATCTCTAAGTTATACACTGATTTGTATAATAAATATTATATCACATAAAACGATTTTGTCTATTGAACTTCCAACAACCACATAGAAATCTGCTCTCTGATTTAGCCCAACTATTCATTAAGCATAGTTTAGACGAATATCAGGGGGTATTATTTTTTTACAACCTTTCAACAGAAGTATAAATACTTTTGCTGGGAGGTTTTTATTTTGGGCAAGAAGGTTCGTAAGTATAAAAATGTAGAAATCGTGTTAGAGCCGGATGGTTTCTCCATTCATACCATAGAGTTATCTCGTAAGGTATCTCAAACCGAATGGAAGCAAATCAAAAGCGATTTATACGACTATAATGAGCAATACTCTGAAAATATCATCCATCCGGATGGTTTATATCATGGCTGCCATATCTGCACGCGATATGCAGAAGCAGGTATACGCATTCGTTTAGAACATATAAAAGACAAAAACGAAACAAAAGGTCACTACATTCGTATGATCATCAATCCACGCAGATTGATTTTTATGGACACGACATATCTTGGTATCCTGCCCAACGAAGAAGAAAGTATTGAGCTGCTGGAGAAATGCTTTCGAGAAGTGCTGAAAAAGTCGCTGTTTGATGGTGATATTTCGCATTATTATCTTTCCAGAGTGGATTTGTGTACCAATATTCGCTGCAGTAATAAGAAAGTATTTCGTGAACTTGTTCGTGTGCTACGAAAGACTGCTACCCCAAAGAAGTATCAGCGGTTATTCTACCAGCATAAGAACAAAAAGAAGGCGAATAAGTACAATAAACATTATATTCGCCTTGCCTGTGGACAGCAGGAGTTGGTAATCTACGATAAGACTTATCAGCTGATCGAGAATAATCTGGTGATTGACTATGAGGATCTTCCTGCAGGAGTCTTACGCGTAGAGGTTCACTATGGACGCGATAAGCTGCGGAATATTGAGAAGAAGTGCAAAGCTGATGACCCGCTCGATCTCCTGTGGCTGCTGATGCAGGAAAGTGAGGAGCGAATTTTGAAACTTGTTGAAAAATGTTATCCTGACCTGCCTTATCTGAGCTATGAGGATGGCCAGCAGGCTATTCAGAATTCATCATTACACGCTGATACCAAAGAGCAGATGCTCACACTTCTGGACCAAATGCAGCGTAAACAGACGATTGATAAGGCAGTGCAGTATATGGAGAAGAAAGGCTACAAGACAAAGAGCTTATTGAAACGCTTTCAGTCGCTTGGGTTAAATCCTATTCCGCTGCGCAAAGGGTATGCGGCTAAGAAAATGCCAAGCCTGCTGTATATCCTAAAATCAGTCGGAACACAGCCGGTGAAAATCGAACTTGCGTATTGGAAGCAGAAATAGTCCATATAAAGGGCGTTCTTGACTTGTTTGCGCTTCGGAAAATTGCAAATTATAGCAGTTAATAACGAACATTAGAATAAGTATACTCGAATTACGGTGAAATACGATTTTCGCTCTGATTTAAGGAGATTTTTATGATGTACGATGAGATTTTAACTATTAAGGAAACCGCCGTCCTGTTCAAGACAACACGCCAGCAGGTCCGCAAGATGATTGCCAACGAAGAACTCCCTGCCGTGAAGGTTGGCAGGGAGTGGAGGATTCCATCGGCAAGTATACGCATGTTTATTGAGGAGAACCTTGCGTAGTGCACTAATCATCAAAAAGAAAAAACTTATGAACGGGTACATCTAATTCTGCTGCAATATCAAACAGTGTATCCAAGGAAACAGCTTTAACAATATTGGGAGCTTCAATATGTCCAATAAAGGCAGGTGTGCGTCCGATTCGCTCCGCAAGCTGTTCCTGCGTCAATCCTCGAAGTTTGCGGTAATATGCAATTTTCAGCCCTAATTGTAAATATTCGTACTGATATATGGTCTTCATGTAAGCACCTCAATAATATGGTACTCAATCTTTGATGAGGTTGACATGAGTTGATAAATATATTATTATATCTAGTAGATATAAATATGCAAATACTTACAAGAAGTAAGAATTTTTATATCGCTTGTTAAGGCGAATGACAAGGGGATGGAAATATGTACTGTGCGCAATGCGGTACAGAATTGAGCGATGGTGCAAAATTTTGTGTCAACTGCGGAACACCTGTGCCCTCACAGAAAGAGAATACAGTTAAGGCTGTTGCGAAACAGGTTCAGCCTAAGACAAACTGGTTTCCAAAGGAAACCGTAGGCAAATTTTATCATCATTTTCTGATGATGCTTTCCGATGAAACGCAGGATTACTTTGATTCTATAACATCTCGATACGAAACACTTGATGCTTTTGTGCGTCGAGGTGAGCAAGATATTACGGAAATCTTCTCGCATGTAGATGCGTTCCTGATTGGTTTTATGCAGATCCATGGCGTATATCAATATGGCGAGAAACAGATTGCACCATATACCCATAAGTACATTGGTTACTGGGCGGATGCGTTTAATGTTGCATTGGAAGCATACCAGAACATTACTGGTGAAGAACAAAGAATGCGCCAGTATCGAGAAATGCGTAAAGCTGGGCGGGGTCAAGTGATTGGCGGTGGCTTTGGCTTTTCTGGTGCAATTAAGGGCATGGCTACTGCTGGAGCGATCAATATGACTACCGGCCTGCTGCATTCCTTTGCAAATGCTTGGGGAAATGCCAATAGTGCTGCTGAGGCAGATCGACAAAAAAGATCGTTTTTTTACAACATGGAGTATCGTGAAAACCTGTTGCGGCAGATTTGCAACGATTGTTATAATATGCTGCAAGGTTTTGCGGAACTGTGGAATTCCTTGGGGAAAGAAAAGTTTCCGTTTTATTCTGAGGAAGATCGTGATAAGGCATGGAATATTGCAGATGCCATTCATGACGGACGAGTTCCTTCTGATCAAATGGATAGTGCGATTGATCAAATGATTGCACTATATCCGATCGAACCAGGAATCTATAACGCAGCAGTCGCTTTGCGGCCCGCTCGTAAAGAAAAGTATTGCGGAATGGCACGGCGTTATGGTATCGATCTGCATGAACAGCAAAAACAGCTTCAAAGCCAAGCGCAGAAGTATGCAGAACAGCTGGTGAATAACCCTATGTTCTATGCCTGCTATGATTATCTTATTGACAATGTTGAAGATACGATTGATGTAATTGCCGAGCAATGTGAAGACTTTGGTGGTATTCTGTGCGATAATTTCATGATATTCAATGAGAAATACAGAACAAAATATTCATCTAAAATCCGATCGGCTTATAATTCGTATGTTCATATCAGAAAAGGCGAAATTCCGATTTTGATGTTTTCATCTAAAGTATGGGGCGGCGGTGATAAAGGCATCTTTTTGACTGATAAAAATCTGTATGTATCCCCAAGTGGTTATCGAGAGCCTGAACGGCAATACGCTTTGGAAGATGTGACTTCGGTTGAATTGATCAAAAAAGGTAACGGCTGCAAGTTTATAAGAATCAACGATGAAGCAGAGGCCCAGACGTATGACAGCATTGAGAACTCTGCCGTTATAGCAATTATTGAATTCTTCTGTGCATATTGCTCGTTCTTATCTTATAACAGTACGCTTACAACGAGTGAAGATTTTGCTGGTGAAGTTTTGCAATATACTAATTTAACTCGTGAAGATCTTGATGAGCGTTTTCGGTCAGATGATGAGTTAGAAGATGACGATGATGATTTCGATGAGAGTGAAGAAACCAAATTCTGCTTTGAATGCGGCGCTGAAAATGATGCAGATGCCGAATTTTGTGCGGAATGTGGTGCATCACTGATTTGATTAAGGGAGGAATGCTATTATGGCATTAGCAAGCGGAAAATGTCCGAAGTGTGGAGAAATTATTAAGGTTAACGCAGAAAAGGAAAGTGGCTTTTGCAGTAAGTGCGGACAGCAGATAGATGTACAGCAGAGTCTCTCGTTGTTTGCACAAGCACAGGAAACAGCGCAGGCACAGCCTGTACGTAAGGCACCTACACAGTCTGCCCGAGCAGCAGCTCCACTAAATGCAGATGCGAAGATTAAGGAAATGTTTGAGTTTTGCGGTAGCGAGTCGGACTTCTTGATGCTGCGCTCCAAGGTTATGGAGATGTCGGTCAGTGATACTGATAAGGCAAAGCTGCTGGAGGCATTGGATCAGGCCACAAAGAAAAGATTGGCTGAGGCTTTTGAAAAAGCTGAAAAGTACAAATCGGCAACAGAATCTCCGATGAGTACAATCATTGGCGGCATTTGTCTTGCAGCCATTGGTTTGGCTGTGAACTATTTCTTTCATATGAAGTGGCCGGGTATTGCTGGTGTTGCGCTGGGTGTAATAGGCATCATTGGAACATTTATGGATCGGTTTAATAAGAAAGAGATGCAGGCCAATAAGGCTGCAGCTGATTTGATTGCCCTGTATCGCAGTCGCGGCTACAAGATTTAATTTTCTGATTTCACATGTTTTGTAAGTACATACTATAGCTATGAACCCGAGGAAATATTCCTCGGGTTCTATTTTGCTGTAAAGGAGTTATTTATAATGAAAGAAACCAGAATTTGCACAAACTGTGGTGCAGAACACCCGATTGACGCTATGTACCAAGTAGAAGGCGACTGGCTCTGTGAGACCTGTGCTGATCGTTTAACAGTGGTTTGTGATCACTGTGATGAGCGAATTTATGAAGAAAATGCGATCACCGATGATGACTATGTACTGTGTGACGATTGTTTTGATGCTCATTATGTTCGCTGTGACGATTGCGGTCGTATTATCAACCGTGACCGAGCTTACTGGGATGACAGCGACAACACCTACTGCGCATCCTGCTGGGATGAGCACAACGATATTATCCACGAGTACAATTACACGCCGGATCTTGTGTTCCATGGCAAAGGTCTGCGGCATTTCGGCGTAGAACTTGAAATCGATGACGGCGGCACGGTGAACAGCAACGCACAGAAACTGCTCGACATTGCGAACAAGAATGCTGAAAATCTGTACATCAAGACAGACGGCAGCTTGAATGAGGGATTAGAGCTTGTAACTCATCCGATGACGTTAGAGTACCATCTGAACGAAATGCCGTGGGCGGAAGTCCTCCGTAAGGCGCAAAGCATGGGTTATTTGAGCCACGCGGCCGGGACTTGCGGCCTGCACGTTCATATCTCGCGTCTGGCGTTCGGCTGCACTTATGAACAGCAGGAAGCTGCGATTGCCCGCCTGCTGTATTTCGTGGAAAAGTTCTGGGCGGAGCTGCTGCGGTTCAGCCGCCGCACGCAGTCCCAGATGAACCGCTGGGCAGCACGGTACGGTATTCGCCTTACGCCGTCCGAGCAGATGAGCCACGCGAAGAATTCCTGTGCCGGGCGTTATACGGCGGTCAATCTTACGAACTCTGACACGGTAGAAATCCGTATGTTCCGCGGAACTTTGAAATTAAACACACTGAAAGCCACTTTGCAGATGGTCAACCATCTTGTCGAGGTGGCTGTTTCTTTGTCCGATTATCAGGTACAGGACATGAGCTGGTTTGACTTCCTCGACGAAATCAAGGAGCCGGAACTTATCCAGTACCTCAAGGAACGCCGTCTTTACGTCAACGAACCCGTCAATACCACCAATGAGGAGGAATGAAATTTGTGCAGTTTATTCGGTTTAATCGACTTTAAGGAGCGCCTGAGCACCCACACGAAGAATAAAATTTTGAACACGCTCGCCAGAGAATGTCAGGTGCGCGGCACGGATGCGACTGGCATTGCCTACAACTTTAACGACCACCTGCAGATTTATAAACGCCCGATTCCCGCTCGTAAGATGAAGATTCATATTCCGCACAGTGTAAATGTCGTGATGGGGCACACTCGCATGACCACGCAAGGCAACGCGCAGTTTAACCAGAACAACCACCCGTTTCTCGGTAAAATTGACGGTAGCAGCTTCGCTCTCGCCCACAACGGCGTACTGTGGAATGATAAAGAACTCCGCCTGGAAGAAAATCTTCCGCTCACGAGCGTTGAGACAGACAGCTACATTGCCGTTCAGCTTTTAGAGAAAAACAAGACCCTCGACGTTGACAGCCTGCAATCCATGGCTGAGAAGGTCGAGGGTTCTTTTGTGTTTACGGTACTGGATAAGGACAATTCTATCTGGTTCGTGGTTGGCGATAATCCGCTCTGCATCATGTTTTATGATGGCTTTCTGATTTACGCCTCGACGCAGGAAATTCTGTGCAAGGTTATCAAAAAGCTGAGATTGAAAGCGCCCACTGATATTCTGGAGCCACAGGAGGGCGAAATTATGAAAATCGACCGGAATGGCCGTATCACTACAGGCACCTTCACACCGCATACGACATTCGAGCACTGGTGGCGCAAATATCCCTTCTATCGCAGCTATTATGAGGACACGCCGACAGGCTATGATGACCTGTTTAGCGTGGCGAAGGCATTCGGCGTAACCGCCGATGAGGTGCAAGCACTTCTCGACTACGGCTGTTCGGAGGAGGAGATCGAAGAAATGCTCTACGATCCTACTCTGTTGCACGAAATGACCGGAGAGTTGTTATACGCATACTGAGAGGAGGTGGAAACATGAATGCAGGAAAAATTATCCGCGATACCTTAGTCCTCATCGGCCTGTTGGCTGATATTCTCGACGAGGATTAAATGAACTGCTCTAGAAGTGTTTCAATAGGGTACACTCTATTGAAATGGCAAAAAGATGTGGCAATAGGGTCGATTTACGGCTTTTGAAATATGGCAGAATGTAGAGTGACCCTATTGCAATGAACGGAGTGACAAATTTGAAAATAGGCTACATCCGTGTCAGCACGGAAGATCAGAACACCGCTCGGCAGGAAGTTCTGCTGCAAGAGCTAGGTGTTGACGAAGTATTCATCGACAAAGCCAGCGGCAAGAACGCCAACCGCCCAGAGCTTACCCGTATGATGGAGTACATCCGGCGCGGCGATACGGTTATCGTCGAGTCCATCAGCCGTTTCGCGAGAAACACGCGCGACCTGCTCGACCTTGTGGAGCGGCTTACCCAAAAACAGGTGGAGTTCGTTAGCCGCAAGGAGGCTATCGACACAACCACGCCAACCGGCAAGTTTATGCTCACCGTGTTCGCGGCGGTCGCAGAGCTCGAACGCGAGTATATTCTCCAACGCCAGCGCGAAGGCATCGCCATCGCCAAAGAGCAAGGCAAGTACACCGGCCGCAGTCCCCTTCCCCTGCCGGACAATTTCGAGCGGGTTGTAGCACGCTGGCGGGCAGGGGAGATTACTGCAGTAGAGGCCATGCGGCAGACAGGGCTGAGGGCAAATACGTTTTACCGCAGATGTAATCAACATTCTTAAAATATTGGTGGGAATGGTGGGAAAATGCGCTATTCCCACCATTTATTCACTAAATACATGGCCGGAGAGAAATAACTCGGGTGGAAAAAGTCTTTCGGCTTTATTTAGAAGCTTATCATAGTAAGATACAAAAGCTCTTTGCCTCAAGGCAAATTCCAACACCATACATTCACAAAACAGTTTATTCTTGTCTCCCATAATATCACCGTCTGCGAACATTCGGGTAGGTGTAAAATGTAGATTTTCCCGTTCAACAATTTCCTTAAGCTTTGCCCGTCGTGCTTGTTCAGTCGGTTCGCAATTTATATACGCCGATATATAATTTTCGCCTTTTACCTTATCATCAAGAAGCGCATTAACTCTTGCTGTTAAACGATTTTTGGGAGGCAAATCACTATCATGCAAAAGGAGACTTGCAAGAGAATCAAGTATAGGATTTTCTCGTTGGTTCAATTGTGGAGTAAGCCATGAAGGAGCATTCATTAAACAATGATAGATATGATAGCGAATTAATCCACCTAAATCATCTATAAAATCGTTTGGACTTTCGCTGCAATTAAAATCATAAGGCTTTTGAACATTGGTGGCATAGAATGAAAAGCGATTATACTTTGATAATGCATAAAATTGGAATTTGGTGTAGTCGAAATTTTCGGGTGGCAAAAGGTCTAGAAGATGGTTAAATAGAATAATGTTGCACTTTTTTCTTGATGCTGTATTGGGATTCTGTTTATCAGGATCAACATCTTGCAAATCATTTTTACGTGATGTGGGTACACAAAATTTATATGTTTTTAATGTACCTTCGGCTAGTTTCGTTGTATATGTAGTAAAAAGCACCCATATCCATAACGCAACGGGAACTTGAAGCGAATCCTCCTCTAAGAGTAAATGTATCCAAGGTAATGAATTTTGTATAACTTCGATAGTGGATTTCAGGTATTTCCTGTAATCACGACAATATGCTTTTTTACAACAAGCCTCTACATAGTAATAGAACAACTTGGCTAGTTTTTGTTCATCTTCTGTATATGAAATATCTGCTATTCGCAAGGCATCGTTCTTTTTATGATGTAATTTACGGCAGGTGTTCATTGGGAGATGCACACCTTGCCTGACAAATTCTGTTCGACGTTCGAGAGCTGCGTTTATTCTGTCGATATTATGATGCCACCTGCTCCAGCTATCGTATAACGTGTTAGTAGGCATAAAGCCATGTTCACGAATAAACGGAGTGTTTTCTCGCAGTTGCCTGTCGTCTGGTAACGTACGCCCCCAAGCATCCATTAAATTAGGATACGCAGGATTGGCCAATGAACGGGAATAATTGAGGAAAAGAAAAACGCGATCACAGATTAACTTAATAAATAATTCTTGAGAAAGTTCAACGCTCTCAATATCGTTGACAAACAATTCTTTATCCCAGAAGTGACTAAAATCTTGATAGGCAATTTGCGAATGGAAGTCATTCCACTCATCAAACATTTTCTGACGAATTTCGTCATTTGTAATGACATCATGTGGAGCCCCCTCTCCTGACGTTCCACGGCGCCTGTGAAACAGGTACTCGAGGTGGGGGATTTGTTGGACTAACTGTTTGACATTTTGTGGAAGCATAGTATTCCTCCATTTGGATTAATTCTGATTCGATGTTTACGTGCTGAAAAATCTTTGTACTTTGCGAATAGATAGGCCTGTGATTTTCGCGTATAATTATTACCGTGATCACTTGAAGCGCTCACCCAAAGCCAACGCCGGTTTCAAGTAAGGCGTGGCTCTAAAGTGAGCACTCACCCTAGGGTACGTATCAACCCAGAGCGCGCTCGTCTATAATCCTAAGGAGGATTATGAGATGATAAATTCTATGAGCGAAATCGTTGATTCTGCGGCTCCGGCAAACACGCAGGAGGAGCAGAATCGTTCCAACCCTCTCTTTCCCTCACGTATGCCGTTGTTCTATGAAGACAAGCCGCACAAGGGCAAAAAAGGAAAGAAAGGGAAAAAACACAAGAAAAGTAAACACAGCAAGCAGAGTAAGAAATCTCGCGGAAATACCAGTAAGAACGATATTACTGCCTCTGTTATGAAGCAGGCGATGGACATGAGCTATCGCTGCGGCATGGCTGAGTTCAAAGTCGATCTGCTGGAAAAGATGATGAGGATGGGTGTGGCCATTAAGCGTGGTACTTTTAACGACTGCTTGGTAAACACCGGGCTGGAGCTGCTGTCCGATGGTGACAGCTGATGAACTTCACCGTTGCAGGTACCAGTCTGCTTAATAATGGCGAAGTCATCGCCAATCTTGTGCCGCGAATTCGCGGCGTATATTCTGCCGAACCCGAGGAGCCGCCTTGGCTGCTCCTCGAGGTGACGCGGGAAGGTGCACCGACGCAGACTATTGTCTGGCCTGCGGAGCGGCTGGACCGGTTGAACCTTGAAAAATTAATACCGGGTTGCATTTCGCGCGATGCACGTGGTCGGATCACTAAAAACCTCGTAGCAACTTACCTGCGAATGCAGCTGTCACAAGGCAACCTTCCGCGCGGTCAATACTTTGACCAGACCGGCTGGCAGCAGATTGATGGGCAGCACCGCTACTTCCCCAATCCAGCACCAGCAAACCGGCTGGCAGAACCGCCTGAAGGCGGTTCTCCGCCCTATCTGATTGCCGAGGGAGCCTCAGTCTTCCGTCTGTCTGTTGATCCAACGCTTTCGGTCGCAACCGCAGTCGAACAGCTGATAAGGACATTTGGGCGGCATTTTGATATATATCTGCCCGTGTGGGGATATTCGCTGTTCTCGGTTTGCCGTTCGTTCTTACAGGACAGCGGCTTACCAACAGCATGTATCCTGTACCTGATAGCCACACAGGGTTTCGGCAAGACAGCAACAGCAAAGACCCTCTGTCAACTGTTCGATGATTCGAGTGGGTGCATGGCTGATGTCTACGACGCTGGCAGCACAATGTCCGCGATGGAGCGTGCATTGATGACCACGCGCGACCGTTCGGTACTGCTGGACGACATCTATATCGGCACCAACAAGGCGAAACAGCGCGAGCGTCTTGCAAGTGCGGCCGCATTACTGCGGTTTGCAGCGAACGAAACCAAGCGCACCAAAACCCAAGGTTCCACGAATGTTTATGTCAGTTGTGCCGCTGGACTGGTCGTCACGGGTGAAATCCCCATGGAGGCATCCTCGGACGTAACCCGTTGCATCATCGTGCGTATTCGTGAGAAATTAGCCGGTTCCAGTAATCCGGTTGATTTGGAGTCGCTTCGTCATACTGCAGCCACGGCTATGCAGGGGTTTCTTGCATGGTTTGGCGAGCGCTATGAGGAATTCCGCTCTCGTATTAAGAGCGAGATGGAGTCGCAGCTTGCCGCTGTGAAAAGCGCACCGAACGAGCGCGTGAAGAAGTCGTTGTTCGAGCTGTACTGGCTGCTTTGTCGGTTTTTTGACTATGCCGAAGCAGTTGGCGCAGTTTCAGCAGTCGCGAAAGGGGAGTTTGTCCGAGCGACAGCGCAGGCATTGACTGAGGTTTGGCACAATATCGCTGAGGAGCTGCGCCGTATCGAAAACTGCCCGAAAACCATTCGGGCGGCGATCATAAGCGGAGTGGAACAGCAGGCATTCAGCTACTCTACGCACAAGGGCTGCATTTGCGTTAAGCTCCCTGCGCTGACGAAGTATCTGCAAGAGCTGTATCGCCGGAGTGACCTCAGTGAGCAGTATGTTGCAGCACGGCTCCGCCAATACAACTTGCTGTCCATCGATGCCAGCAAGAAGTCCACCAAGAAAATCTATGGCAAACGTTACCTGTGTATTCCCATTTCACGCCTGCAACTGGTTTCATATCAAGTGTAACGCTGCCATACAAATTATTCAATACAAGGAGGCGCAAATTTATGTCTAATCCTGCGATTATATTAGTACCGCCGCGCCGTTACTACGACACGGCAACCATCGCTGAAACTCACCGTCGTCTGCAGGCGGACGGTCACAATATTTCGGAGAACATGCTCCGCGGCCTTGTCCGTCAGGGCGTTCTTCCGGCGGTGAAACTGGATCGTAAGGCATTGCTCTACTACCCGAACGTCATCAAACTGCTGACCGAGGGCAACAATGATGTTGCGGCAGATGATATTCGTCCGTCGTACATTCCGCCGAAAATTTCGGTATAAGATGCAGTCTGCGGTGCGTCCGAGCGGCGCACCGCATTATTCTACACAAAAGGAGAGGAAAATGTGCCAAGCATTACAAAAAAGCACAACAAAAACAGCTTCAGTTTCAAGATTACCGTTTCCTGCGGGTACGATGAGGCATACCGTAAAAAGCGGCACTACAAGGTCTGGAAGGCACCGGAAGGCTGGTCAGAGCAGCGTGCCGAGCGAGAGGCACAACGCATTGCGTTCGAGTTTGAAAAGGCAATCAAACAGGGTTACCAGCCGGACAACCGCAAGACCTTTGCGGAGTATGCGGCCTATGTTATCGACCTGAAAGAGCACACGGGTACCAAGCACAGTACGATTCAGCTGTATATGCACCTCTGTGAGCGTATTCTTCCTGCAATCGGACACATCAAGCTGACTGAACTGCGTCCGAACCATTTGAACAAGCTGTATATCAGCTTACAGGAGGACTGTACGAAGCACACGCTGGATAACGCTCGTGCCAAGGTTGATTTGGGTGTGCTGATCAAAGAGCATAAGTGGTCTCGGGCCAAGGTGGCGAGATTAGCGCATCTCAACGGCGTAACGATTACAACGGCCTGCCGCGGGCAGGTGATTCGCAAGACCTCGGCGGACGCGATCGCTGCCGCGCTGAAACTGCCGACGGCGAGGCTGTTCGATATTATCCACAATACCGATCACCTTGCGGTGAAAACCGTGCTGCAGCATCATCGTTTTATCTCAACGGTACTGTCGCAGGCGGAGAAAGAAATGCTCGTTCCGTATAATGCCGCAAGCCGTGCAACACTGCCTCAGGCGAAGAAGAATCCGATCAACTACTTTCAGCCGAAGGACATTCAGCGCATTATACAGGCGCTTGAAAGCGAACCGCTGAAATGGAAGACCATCACGCACCTGTTCATTGTCACGGGTGCGCGTCGAGGTGAGATTATGGGCCTGATATGGCACAATGTTCATCTGGACGAACGATACATCAAGATTGAAGACAATCTGCGTTACTCTAAGGCACGCGGTATTTATGTGGAAACGCCCAAAACCGAGGAGATTCGTTTTGTTGCAATTCCGGAGGAAACTGCTGAATTGCTGCGTGAATACCGTGCTGAGCAGGAGAAGTTGCGACAGCTGAACGGCGATCGGTGGCAGAATGACGAAGGTTTTCTGTTCACACGGGATGACGGTCGTGTTATGCACCCGGACAGCCCTACGGCGTGGCTGACGAAGTTCAGCCGTCGGCATGACCTGCCGCATATAAACCCACACGCTTTTCGGCATACGGTTGCCAGTGTGCTGATTGCGAATCATACCGATGTTGTGACGGTTTCCCGTCAACTTGGACAATTCCAATGTAACGACCACGGAAACCTACTATGCACATCTCATTGAGGAGTCGCGCGTCAGGGCAGGCGAGTGTATTGCTGATGTTATGCTGCGCGGTTATGATAGGAAAGGAGAGAAGTCATCCTCTTGACATACAAAGAAAACCGTAATACAATCGTACTACAAGGAGATGATTTTATGGCTATGGATGCAACACTTCAGATCCGCATTGACAGTGCAGTTAAGGAACAGGTAGAAGCACTTTACCGCAGTCTGGGCACCTCGTTCGCTGAGGCCGTACGGATGTTTGCGCAGCAGAGCCTTCAGGAAGGCGGTATGCCATTTCGGCCGTCGCTTCGTGCATGGGATGATATGAGTGAAACGGAAATCAGTGAAAAGCTGTCGCGCAGCAGTGAGGATATTGCTGCCGGACGCATCTCTGCGCAGTGCGATATGGACGCTAAAGTAAAGGAGCTGCTTCAGAGTCGTGCCGCAAGGATATAAGATATTTTACACCTCAACAGCCGAGCGAGATATTACGGAAAAGCTGATGTATATTATGCAGCAGTATCGGGATACCGTAGTATGTTACGCGAAATGACGTGATTTTGTATTCGGTTGATGAAATCCACAGCTATGTGTACATTCGCAGTGTTTGCACACGCGGTCGAAATTTGGATTTACATCTGTCGGAGCAGAGCGAGAGCATAGAGTAAAGCGAAAAGAGCAGCAATTGCTGCTCTTTTTTTCTATCATAAACCCCTAATCAGTCGCCCTGACGGTCGCCTGAGAATTTGCGACGACTTATACCATGCTGAAAAGTAAAGAAAAACCGCTCATTTCAACGAAACAAGCGGTTTTACATGGTACGCCCGGTGCGATTCGAACGCATGGCCTTTGGAGTCGGAGTCCAACGCTCTATCCAGCTGAGCTACGGGCGCGAGTACATTTTATAGTATATCAGCCTTTTCCCGATTTGTAAAGCGATTATTCCGGGGTATTTCGGTCGACCGGACAGGAAACACCCCGTTTTTCGTCTTACGCCTGCGCGTCGGCCGGCTGTTTTTTCTTTTTGCGCTTGCGGTAGCGATCCTCCTCGGAGAACACACAGCCGCAGTAGTTCTGCATATACAGTCCCAGCTCGCGCGCCTTGTCCTGTCCCTCGCGGAAACGGGGCGAAAAATCGCGGTGCAGGTATTTGACGCCGTACTTTTCGGCCATCTGCTCGCAGATCTGACGCATCAGCTCATGATTCTGATACGGACTGACGAACAGCGTCGAAGTGAACTGGTCATAGCCGTGCTCGGCGGCATAGCGCGCGGTCTCCTCGAAGCGAAGCGCGTAGCAGGTCGCACAGCGGTTGTCCCAGTTCGGGTAGACCGCTTCGATAAATTTGCGCAGTCCGTACTCGTTTTCGATCTCCAACTTGAGATCAATACTTTTCGCGTACTCAACAAGCGTATTCTTGCGCATTTTGTACTCTTTCATCGGATGGATGTTCGGATTATACCAGAAACCCACCGGCTCGATGCCCTCCTGCCGCAGGGTGTCGATGCACGCAATCGAACACGGCGCACAGCAGATATGTAAAAGCGTTCCGGACAAAAAATCAGACCTTTCTGAAATGATAGTGATTTTAACGGTTATACAAACTGAAATTTTCAAATTAGTCTTTGCAAATAACCTTTGAACCTTCACCATCAATTACAATTCCCTGACGGTTGTTAATTGGGCATAGATTCAAATC
>OKRX01001649.1_pt1 | contig 15990 bp, 10 predicted proteins | sample 1601241 | NCBI WGS metagenome assembly OKRX01 (sample SAMEA3541500, study PRJEB24748) | human gut metagenome | biome: human gut; feature: human-associated habitat; material: faeces | place: China | collected 2012
ACGAGGACTGGGTCAAGGTCGAGCTCGACTTGGGCGACGGCAAGAAGACCTACTATCGCGACACCAACACCATGCCGAACTGGGCCGGCTCCTGCTGGTACTACATGCGCTACATCGACCCGTCCGACACCGAGCACATGGTCGAGAAGGACGAGTTCGACTACTGGATGGGCCCGAACCACAACAAGTACTCGGGCGACGAAGGCGGTGTGGACCTGTACATCGGCGGCGTCGAGCACGCCGTGCTCCACCTGCTCTACTCCCGCTTCTGGCACAAGGTGCTCTTCGACCTCGGCTACGTGGATTCGGCCGAGCCGTTCCACAAGCTGTTCAACCAGGGCATGATCCAGGCGTACGCCTACACCGATGACCGTGGCCAGTACGTGCCGGCCGACGAGGTCGTGGAAGGCCCCGCCAGGGCTGACGGCGAGCCGACGTTCACGTGGAACGGCGAGCACGCCAACCGCGAGTTCGGCAAGATGGGCAAGAGCCTGAAGAACATCGTCACCCCGGACTACATGTACGAGAACTACGGTGCGGACACGTTCCGCCTGTACGAGATGAGCATGGGCCCGCTGGACGAGTCCCGCCCGTGGAACACGCGCAACGTGGTCGGCGGCATGCGCTTCCTGCAGCGACTGTGGCGCAACGTGGTCGACGAGACCTCCGGCGAGGCGCACGTGACCGAGGACACCCCGGATGTCAAGACCCTGAAGCTGCTCAACAACACGATCGCCGAGGTGACCGTGGAGATGGAGGGCATGCGTCCGAACACCGCCATCGCCAAGCTCATCGTGCTCAACAACCACCTGACCTCACTGCCCGCCGTGCCGCGCGCCGCCGTCGAGCCTCTGATCCTCATGCTCGCGCCGATCGCGCCGCACATCTGCGAGGAGATGTGGTCCAAGCTCGGGCATGACGAATCCCTGTCCGCCGAGCCGTGGCCCGTCGCCGACGAGAAGTACGTCGGCCATGACACCGTCACCGCCGTGGTGCAGATCAAGGGCAAGGTGCGTGCCAAGCTTGAGGTGCCGGTTGACATCGACCCAGCCGACCTCGAAAAGCAGGCGCTTGAGGCGGTCGCCGACCGGTTGGGCGGCAAGACGCCGCACAAGGTGATCGTCAAGGCCCCGAAGATCGTCTCCATCGTCCCCGCCGAGTGATTCCGCCGGCGACACGCCGAAAATGTGGATAACTCCCGAGCCTTCGACCACATAGGCCGATTCGGCTGGACTTCATGCCCATGTTCCCTCACGCTGGAAGCATGGGCATTTCTCATTCAGGAGATCAAACGGCGACTCGGCGGTTGCGCGGCATGGACGATGGCCGCCACGCCGGGATTCCTGCCATGCCCGACGTAATCGGGATCGGAACATCTGTCGCGACGGATGCCGGAACGGGCGTGCCTCCTCCGGCGACGGCACCGGGGGATTTTTCCAGACCGGTGCCGTCACATGGCGAAAGTCATACCGAGAAACATACCGACGTGGCCGATTCCACCACGCCTGCCGTCGAGCCAATAAGCCGTCTGATGGGTGTGCGCCCTGACGACGGCATGCGAGGCCAGTCCGCGAAGCGGGACGTGCCGCGGCTGAGATTCCGCCCGTTCCACGCGGTGACGGTGATGCTGGTGCTGACCACGGCCCTGTGCGCGAGCCTGACGATGCTGCTGCAGCAGTCCCTGCGGTACGTGTCGGCTCAATCCCATAACGCCGCGATGCAGAACGCGGGAGGGAAGGAAACGGGTATCGCCGAAACGTTACCCGGTGGAAGTGACGGCAGCGACTCCGTGAATGGCGACGGGTCGAACTCTGGCGGAACGGGCTCCGATCAGGAGAATTCCGGTGGGGCGGGCGACGCCGAATCGCAAGGAGACGGCGTGGAGTCCTCCGCGGGCAGTCAGGCTGCGCAGAACGGGCGATCATCGCAGCAGGGGAATGACGGTTCGGACGATGGGGCCACCGCAGATACGAGGATCGATCTCAATACCGCGACCGCAGAGCAGCTGGATTCCATTCCCGGCGTAGGGCCGGTGACCGCGCAGCGCATTCTCGATCACCGGCGCAGCATCGGGAGGTTCACCAGCGTCGACCAGCTGCTGGATGTCTCCGGCATCGGCGCGAAGACGCTCACCAAGATACGGCCGTGGGTGCGTGTGTGAGGTGGGGGATGAGGAGACGGTACATGCGGGATGACGGGCATATGCAGGGTGGCGGCTGCCACGACCGCCGTCGGAGGAACCATACCGGAAGGCGTCGCGACTCGACCGATGGGCATCGGGAACGCCCGTCATCGCGGGCCTTCGCCATCCGCCGCGAAAACGGCGGTAGGGACTTCAGGATGCTGCCGGCGGCTCTCGCCGCGTGGATGGCTTCGGCGGCGGCTCACCAATGGTGGCAATGGCTGACCTTGATGGATGATGACCCGATGTCGGTCACGGGGTATGCGATTGGTGCGCTGGCTGTGATGCTGCTGCCGGTGGCCCTCGTTGTGCCGTCGCTGGCGGCACACGGTCTGATACGCCCGTTGCGAGCCTCGCTCGGGGATGCCGTGGCCGTGATGGCCGTGGCCGGACTACTGTCGGCCGCCGCGGCGGTGACCGCGGACAGTGTGCGCTGGCATGATGCGGCGCATGTCCAGGCCCGTGACGGGCCCGCCGACGTGGTGGCCGTGGTGCGGGTGCGCTCCCCGGCCGTATCGTCGACGGTGAGGGGTTCCGATTGCCAGGTTGACGGGCGCGTGGTGTCGCTGTCCATACGGCGATCCCCGGCGAATCCGCTGTCGGAACGCTCGCCGGTGCCTTCGCGCGCCGATATCCGCGTGCTGTTGTCGGGAGACGTCTGTTCGGCGCTGACCGACACGGCGGTCTACCGTTTTCCCGGCACGCTGAGCACGGCGTCGTATGGCCGTCAGCCGCTGTGGCTGACCTGTGACGATATGCGCGTGCCGGATGTGGTTTCTGCGCCCTCCGGAACGGCCCGCATCGTCAAGGCCATGCAGCAGGGGCTACTGCGCGCCTGTGACCGCCTGTCGGATCAGGCGCGCGTGCTGGTGCCGGGGCTGACCGTCGGCGTGCTCGGGCAGGATGCGGTCCGGGTGCGCGATACCGCATCCGGTGCGGCGTCACATGGGGCTGAAGAAGGCCTGTCATCGGGGACGGAACGTGTCGGCGGCGTCGATGCCGCGTATGCGGCGCTACTCGAGGAGCAGTTCCGGCGCAGCGGCATCATGCACCTGATGGCGGTGTCGGGAGGGCATTTCATGGTCATCGCGGGGCTGGTGCACAGGCTGTGCTCCCGCGTGCTCGCCCCTCGATGGGCGACAGGACTGGTGATGGCGGTGTCGGACGTGATGCTGGCGATAGTCGTGTTCCCATCCGATTCGGTGCTGCGCGCATTGCTCATGGGACTGTTCGGCGCTGCCGCGGTGGCGGCCGGCCGTCGAGGGCAGTCGGTGAGTTCGCTGAGCTGGACGGTGATCATCGTCCTTCTCATCGCTCCCTCGATGTCGGTCAGCTACGGTTTCGCGTTGTCCTGCGCGGCCGTATTGGGCATCGTGCTGTTCGCCGGCCCCTTGACCGATTGGCTGGCGTGCATGCTGCCCCGATTGCTGTCGGCTCCGCTCGCCATGACCATCGCCGCGCAGTCGCTCACCCTGCCGATACAGATCCTGATGGATCCGCAACTGCCTCTCGCCTCGGTGCCGGCGAATCTGCTCGTCGGCCCGGTCGTGGGATTCGCCACCATGGCAGGACTCGCCGCGCTGTTCATATCCTGGCTGATGCCGCAATGCGGATACGTCTTGGCCTGGATTGCGGGATGCGGCACGTCCGTCATGGAACGCGTCGCCGCGATGGTGTCGGACAACGAGTTTGCGACCATGCCGTGGGCCGGTGGCATACCGGGTGCATTGCTGATGGTGTTGGTCGAATCGGCGTGCGCCACGGTGCTGATACTGGCCACCCGATGGTTGCGTCTGCTGAGATCCGACGGATCCGGCGACGGCGGCCAGTCGTTCCGTCCCCGTCTGCGTGACCGGATACGGATATGGTGGTCGCAGACCGTAACGATGTTCGACGGCGACACCGACGGAGGAGACCGGCCGGTGCCGCACACGAAAGTCACGGCGGGAGCCATTCCCGTCGCATCGATGACGGGAGCGCATGACGGCTCTTGTCCAGCTGTATGGGAAGATGGAGACCATGGCAAACAAGGCAGGCTCGCAAGCCCCGTTCATCATCGTGTTCGGCGGTGACGCATATCTCAATAAGCGAACCGGGCGCGATCTCATCCGCCGTGCGCTGCACGATCGGCCCGACGCCGAGCGCATCGACCTGGATGCGACCGGCTGCGACCAATACGCATTCGATGAGGCCGTCAGCCCTTCCCTGCTCGCCGATGTCGCCGTGGTCGTCGTCGACAATCTGCAGAACGCCGACGACAAGCTGGGCGAATCCATGGTGCGCTACTGCCGTCAGGCATGCGCCGATCCGGGTGCATCCAGCATCGTCATCTGCCGGCATGAAGGAGGGGTCAAGGGCAAACGGCTGCTCGACCAACTCGTCAAGGCGGGCGCGTGCAAGGAGACGGTCGCCGACCTGAAGAAACCGGAGGCGAAACTCAACTTCGTGCTGCAGATATTCGAGGGGGAGCACCGCCGCGTCGAGCCATTGGCCGCCCAGCAGCTCGTCGCGGTGCTCGGCGAGCGGACCGGAGAAATGGCCGCCATGTGCTCCCAACTGTGCTTCGATTTCGATGACGACCCCATCACCCTGGATCTCGTCAACCGGTACCTGACCTCGAACCCGCAGGTGACCGGTTTCTCCGTGGCGGACAAGGCCATAGCCGGTCGCACGGCCGAGGCCATCATCGCCATGCGTTCCGCCGTCGAACAGGGAACGGACCCCATCGCGCTGATCGGCGCGCTCGCGATGAAACTGCGCACCATCGCCAAGGCATCCGCAGTCAAGGCCGGCACCATCACGCAGGCCCAGGCGAAAACGAACCCGTGGGTGCTGAAAAACGCCATGAGACAGCTTTCGGGTTGGACCTCGGCGGGACTCGGGCAGTGCATCCGCATGCTCGCCTGGGCGGACGAACAGAGCAAAACCAACGGGGGCGACCCCGTATACGCGCTGGAGAGGTGCATCGAACTGATCAGCCACAAAGGAAGGGACTGACCGCGCCGGAGAACGGCACCCTGCGGCGAGGCGACCACGGCCGGGTGCCCGCAGAGCATGCATGACATGAACGACGACATCGAAATTGAAACAGGAACGGCAGGGACGGGAATGAAAGAAACGATGGAAACAGCAGAAACGGGCAACGCCGGCGTGACACGGAACCAGGGAGCCGACGCCGCGCATCCCGTCGTTGTGCGCGTGCCCACCGACGACGACATGCGCGAACTGGGCCGGCGTGTGGCCTTGCTGCTGCACGGCGGCGACGTACTGTTGCTGTCGGGCCCGCTGGGCGCAGGCAAGACGACGTTCGCGCAGGGCATCGGCGCCGGATTGGGCATAACGGAACCCATCGTGTCGCCGACGTTCACCATCGCCCGCGAACTTGACGGACGATTCGCCGACGGGTCGCACGCCCACCTGGTGCATGTCGACGCGTACCGCCTCGGCGGCGACGCCTATGCGCCCGGACAGGACGTCGAGGAAAGACTGCTGGACGAGTTGGAATCGCTCGGTCTCGACGAGGAGCTGGAGGACCCCGGAGCCAACACCGTGATCCTGATGGAATGGGGCGAGCAGATGGCCTCCACGTTGGCTCCGGAACGTCTGGAAGTCCATATCGACCGCCCGCTCGATGACGGGCAGGACGACAAAACCGCGGAGAGGCAGCCGACAAGCGATGGCACCAGAGTCGTCACGCTGGTACCGGTCGGCCCGGCGTGGGATGGGGCGCGCATCTCGCGATTCACGACCCCGACCGCCTGATGATGGTGACTGACGGACGATGTAGACTCGTACAGGTTGCGTATGAACGGGAGGAACAAATGCAGGCGACTGATGGTTGCACGTTGGTGATCGACACCTCGTACGGTTCGACCGTGGGAGTCGTGGGGCATGAGCCCATCGTGGAGACCGATTCGCGCACCCACGTCGAGAAACTGCAGGTCAACATCGCCCGTGCGATGGATGCCGCCGGGCTCGGTCCCGCGGACATCGGCTGCATCGTCGTCGGCGTCGGCCCGGCCCCGTTCACCGGACTGAGGGCGGGGCTGGTCACAGCCAAGGCGCTCGCCTTCGCCACGGGGGCCCGGCTGATCGGTCAGAACATCCTCGACCCGCAGGACGCCATGTTGCGCGCCGCCCTGCGCGGCGATGCCGTCATAGCGGACGCGGCCGGATTCCTCGCGGATGTGTCGCATACGGCGCAAAATGGCCAGGCGGACGGGAGACCGGAGCCGGAACATCACATCACTCTGTGCGTGAATGACGCCCGTCGCAAACAGTTGTACTTCTCCCTGAACCATGAGGCTGGCGTGACGGGCTCAGAGACGGATTCCTGCCATTGGATCGCTATGGACATCGACTACCCCGGCCATATCGTGGAGCGGGTCAACGCCGAGGTACGCCGTCGCGCGGAGATTGGCGGCATGCGATACATCGTGGACGTGGTCGGTCACGGGGCGGCCCGATACGCCGACGCATGGCAAAGCCTGGATGCTCTCGGCTCGGTGGTCGAGGGATCCATTCTGGATGCGGGGGCGGCCGGCTTGGCGATGTTCGCCGAGATGGCGCTGGAACATGCCGACGACGAAGCGCCCGTCGAACCGCTGTATCTGCGCCGGCCCGATGCCGAAGTACCCAGCCCGCTCAAACACGTGCTGAACCATGCGGGCGCGCAGAGGGCGGACTGATGCTGCGCGAACTGGACGATATCGGGCGGGAGACGGCCGTCGGCGCGATAAGGGCGCTGGAAGTCGAGCTGTTCGGCAACCATGCGTGGAGCGAGGCCTCGATCAGGCAGGAGCTCGACGCGCCGGCACGCGTATACGTCTTCGACGTGGACGAGGCGGATGGACGCGACACGGACCGTGAACCCGCCATCCGCGGATTCGCCGGATACTGGTATGACGGCGACGACGCGGAGATCATGGACATAGGTGTCAGCAAGACCCATCAGAGGCAGGGCATCGCGGTCGCGATGATGAATCACCTGATATCTCGCGCACGTCGACAGGGAGCCAGACGGATGCTGCTCGAAGTCAGCGTCGTCAACGACCCGGCCATCGCGTTGTACCACCGGTTCGGATTCCAGCGCATCGGACTGCGCAAACGGTACTACCAGCCGGAAGGCATCGACGCGTATGTGATGGCGCTTGACCTTGAACCGCGCATCGTCGGGTTCAGCGGCAATGGCGGTGTGGCTGGTGCTGCCGGTGATACGTCCGCCGCCGGCGACATGACGAAACAAACAGGACAGGAGACGCAACCATGAGCGAACCGATCGTACTGGGCATCGAATCGACATGCGACGAAACCGCCGCTGCAATCGTACAGGGGCGCACGCTGCGTTCCAACGTCGTCGCCTCGTCGATGGAGGAGCACGCCCGTTATGGCGGCGTGATTCCGGAAATCGCCTCTCGCGCGCACGCCGAGGCGTTCGTGCCGTGCGTGTCCCAGGCGCTCTCCGACGCCGGGTTGGGACTCGGCGACGTGGATGCCATAGCGGTGTCGGCGGGCCCCGGCCTCGCCGGATGCCTCGCCGTGGGCGTTTCGGGTGCCAAAGCGCTTGCATGGGCGGCGAACAAGCCGTTGTACGGCATCAATCATGTCATCGGGCATATCGCCGTCACGCAGCTGCAATTCGGGCCGTTTCCTAAGGATACGCTGGCGTTGATCGTGTCCGGTGGACACACGTCGCTGCTGCATGTGCGCGATGTCGCGCGGCATGTCGACGTGGTCGGCACCACGTTGGATGACGCTGCGGGGGAGTGCTTCGACAAGGTCGCGCGTTTGCTGGGCTTCCCGTACCCCGGCGGTCCGCATATCGACCGTCACGCTCAGCTGGGCGATCCCAAGGCCATCAAGGTGCCGCAGGGCCTGACTCAGGGGAAGGCCGGTGCGGCGCATCCGTATGATTTCAGCTTCTCCGGCGTCAAGACCGCCGTCGCACGGTGGATTGAGGAACAGCAGGCGGCGGGGCGGGACGTTCCCATTGACGACGTGTGCGCTTCGCTGGCTGACTCCGTGGCCACGGTTCTGGCCCGTAAGGCCATGCGCGGGTGCGAGCAGTATGATTCCAAGACTCTGATCGTAGGCGGAGGGTTCTCCGCCAACTCGCAGCTGCGTGCGAAGCTGCTCGAATACGGCGAGCGGGCCGGAGTCGAGGTGCGCATCCCTCGGCTCAAGCTGTGCACCGACAATGGCGCGATGGTCGCCATGCTCGGCGTGAACCTCGTAGAGGCCGGCGAGGCCCCTTCCTCGCCCGATTGCCCCATCGATTCCGCCATGCCCATGAACAAAATCTGCATGTAGCCCCTCCGCCTCGCGGATTGCACTCGCCTACAAACAGCGGGAATTCGCGGGCGAGACCGTCGATAAATCGATAATTTGCTTGCGTCCACGGCATCCGACTGTCAGTTCTCGTCATCAATCAACCATTGGAATTACAGGCGACACGCCGAGGCGAGCACTCAAGTTGCATCCATGCGATTTGTGTGTAATATATTCATCTTGTGCACAGCAGTTAGCTCAGCACAGGAAAACATTCCTGCGTAGCTCAGTTGGCAGAGCATCCGACTGTTAATCGGACGGTCGCTGGTTCAAGCCCAGCCGCAGGAGCCATAGAAAAACCCTCAACGGAAACGTTGAGGGTTTTTGCTTTCCCGCGCTCATCCCGCACCTGTGCACCGATGCATCGCATGCGCCGTCGTATGCGCGCCTCCGCGTGCCACACTATGCGAATTCTGATGGTTTTTAAGATGGTGTGGCAAGGGACGGAGACGAGAACAATCCCGAATCATTGCAAAATGGCCGTCCTATGATTCGAATGTCGGCCATACCACGCGATGTGAAGGCTCACATCGCGTTGTGTGGCCGATGGAAAGCCACACAATGCGGTTTTGACGCGAAATATCGATGGTGTGGCAATGCGGGGACGCAAGTGGCTATCCGCCGCATTGCTGCGGATGACCGCCCCAGTCGCTTCGCGACAGCTCCCGGGCATTGTCAGGCGATTCCAGCAGCAAGTGCCGTGCAGTATCGGCGCGACACGCCGAAATGTGGATAACTCCCGAGCCTTCGACCACATCGGTCGTTTTTCGCCCTCCGCCGTGCATCGGTGTGCGATGCTGGGGATGCCGGGGCGCGGGGACGTTCCGGCGACCGACGACGGAATGGGGGAAGAGACTGATGCTGAATGATGATTTAGATGGGCAGCGGGGAGCGTGGCACCATCCTCAGGTGCGGTATGACCGCCATGCCATACGGCGCAGGCAATTCGCGCTTCGCCGCAGGGAGCGTTGCAAACGGACCATGATCCGGCTGTGCTGCATGTCCGTTGCCGTGATGTTCGCTGCGATGATGAACTGGGCGCTATTGCGGGTGCCCTCCGCATCCGCCGGGGAAGAGGTCTTCGCCGCGGTGACGTTATGCGCAGGACGACAGGCGGCGTGTCGGGCGGTATGGCTTTGGCCTGTGGGTCAGCCGGCCGTCATCGCGGATTTCGACCCACCTGACCGGCCATGGCTTTCCGGGCATCGCGGCGTGGATCTGCAGGCATCCGACGGCGATGAACTGTATGCCCCTGCGGATGGCATCATATCGTTCGCCGGGAGTGTCGGCGGTAAGTCGGTCGTCAGTGTCAACCACGGTGACCTTGTGTCGACGTTCGAGCCGGCGCATACCGAGGGCGTTGCCGGAACAGCCGTGAGACGCGGCGACGTCATCGGCGAAGTGGGAGGGGCATCCGACCATTGCGACGGCCGATGCCTCCATTGGGGAGTCAGGAGGGTTCGACTGCAAAACGAGGGGACGGCGACGACATATCTTGATCCGCTCGCCCGTGTGAGACCCATGCGCATCGGCCTGAAACCCGATTGACGGCGATGCTGCCCCGAATTCGTATGGAAAAGCCGTACAATTGAACGGTGGCGATGTAGATGCCACCCGTTCGCCGGAACGACCGGCCCACAGTCGAGGGGAGCGCTGAAATGCTCAAGGAATATACGCAACCGGTCACCAAGCCCATTGACGGCGATAAAAACGTGTTCTCAGTGCTGGTCGAACGCGCTGAACGCAAGCCCGACGAGCCGCTGGTCTCGTACAAGGACGGTACCGGCTCATGGCGCTCGTTCACGGCCGCCGAATTCCGCGACAAGGTCATCGCACTGGCCAAGGGCCTGATCGCCCGTGGCGTCATGCCAGGGGACGCGGTGTCGATCATCTCTTCCACCTCATGGCAATGGGCTGCGCTGGACATGGCCATCATGTCCATCGGCTCCCTCACCGTGCCCGTCTACGAGACCAACTCGCCGGCTCAGGTCGCCACGATCTTCAATGACTCCCAGGTGACGATGGCGTTCGCCGAGAACGATGCGCAGCGTGACAAGATCGAGTCCGTCCGCTCGCGCTGCAGCACGCTGAAAGACGTGTACGTCATCGATTTCGGTGCGCTGAACACGCTGGAGGAATACGGGCGCGGAGTGAGTGACGAGGAGTTCTGGGAGCGCGAGCGTCTGGTGAAGGGTGACGACATGGCAACCATCGTGTACACGTCGGGCTCCACCGGCATGCCGAAGGGCATTGAACTGTCACACGGCAACTTCGTGTACGTCACCTATGCCGGTACGCAATCCATGCCCGACATCGCCTATGGGCGTGACCGCCGTCTACTGCTGTTCCTTCCGCTGGCTCACGCATTCGCGCGGTACATGGTGCTGTACTGCTTTGCCGGTGACGTGGAGCTGGGGCTGTCCAACAACCTCAAGACCATTCTGTCTGATTTCGGCGAGTTCAAGCCGTCCTTCATACTGGCCGTGCCGCGCATCTTCGAGAAGGTGTACAACGCCGCCTCGCAGAAGGCGGGTGCCGGCATGAAGGGGCGCATCTTCGCCAAGGCCGCGGCCACCGCACGCGAATGGTCGCACGCGCAGCAGGAGGGCAACGGGTTCTCGGCCTCGCTGCGGATGCGCCACGCCATGTACGACCGCCTGATCTATCGCACGATCATGGGCGTGTTCGGCGGCCACTGCGAATATGCGGTGTCCGGAGGCGCTCCCCTGGACGGGGCCATCGCACACTTCTTCAACGGTGTCGGACTGCCGCTGCTTGAGGGGTATGGCATGACGGAGACCTGCGCCCCGGCCATGGTGAATCCAACCAAGGGATATCGCATCGGCACGGTCGGCCTGCCGCTGCAGGGGGTGTCGGTAGGGCTCGGCGAGGACGGCGAACTATGCATCAAGAGCCGTGCGGTCTGCGTCGGATACCATAACCATCCTGAAATCACCCAGAGCCAGATCGTTGACGGATGGTTGCACACGGGGGACCTCGGCGACATCGACGACGACGGGTTTGTCACCATCACCGGACGCAAGAAGGACCTGATCATCACGGCAGGCGGCAAGAACGTGTCTCCGGGCATATTGGAGGCCAGCGTGATGACATCGCCGGTGGTGGACCAGTGCGTCGTCATCGGTGACCGTAAGCCGTTCATCGCGGCGATCGTCTCCCTGGATCTCGATGAGACCAACGCCTGGCTGGCCGCGCAGGGTGTGGAGCAGGTCTCCGACCTCGCCGAAGCCGTGCGCAACCCGATCGTCTACGCCGAGGTCGAGCGCGCGGTCAACGCCGCCAACGATCTGGTGTCGCGGGCAGAGTCGATTCGCAAATTCGAGATCGTGCCGGAGCCGTTCACCGAGGAGAACGGACTGCTGACCGCCAGCATGAAGGCACGCCGTCAAGCGGTGATCGACCACTTCGGCGAACTCATCGACACGCGCATTTACGCCCCGAAGGGCCGCTGAGCGGAAGTCCAGCCGGGCAACGAGTCGGCCGTCACCTCAACCGGTTCCCGTCATCATGACGGATGGTTGGGGTGACGGCCGACTCGCGTATATCCCGGTATTGCCGCGCCTGCTACATTCCCCGTGACGCGCAATCCCTGCGTCTGTCACATCCCCGCGTCGGCCAGAGTGATGTAGCCGGGGTCGATCAGCGTGCTCTTGAGGTTCGACGCGCTGACCGCGACCAGGTCGGGGCGCAGCGTCGGCATGTTCTTCCCCGCGACGCCCGGATACGTCCCCTTGGTCAGGTTCTGCGGCGATTTCACCGCCGTGCCCTGATTGATTTTCAGGCACATCTGCGCGAGCTGCGTCGCGGCGCCCTTGCGGTCCTCGACGGCGGTCATCCATTGATGGCCGCTGACGAGTTGCGGCAGTTCGTCGACGTACGCGCCATATCCGGTGATGATGGGCCACTGCGTGTCCCTGGCCTTTTCCGAGGCCGACCCGTCGTTGGCGGCGTCGCCGTCGTTTTCCGGCGCCTTGATCGGATCCGGCACCTTCTTGCGGTGGAGATCCTGCTTTCCGGTGATGTTGCCGACGATTCCGGGCAGTGTGATGGAGGGGTTGATGTCGGCCGCCGAACCGGTGTATCCGAGATGGTCGAGCGCGTCGACCACTCCGGAAGCCACGTAATCGTTCATGGCGATGATGCCGTCGATTCGGGTGTGCGAGGCCGAATCCTTCTGTTTGAGACGATTGGTGATCTCGTCGGTGATGCGCGAATCCTTGTCGATTTTGAAGGCGACCGACTCCCACTGCCCGTCGGTCGTGTCGGCCGTCAGCAGTCCGGACGGACTGTATGCCGTGCCCTTCTTGAAATACGGCTGCAGCACGGACCAGGCGCCTGCGAAGGCCTCCTTGGCGAATTCGTCGTCACTGCCGTCAGCGGATGCGGTGTAGGGCAGCAGGATCTCCACGGCCTTCGGATTGTCCTTGCTGATGGTGTCGAGTTGCAGTTTGTCGGCAAGCTTGCTCGCCTGGATCTGCCCGATGCGTTCGGCTGTCGACAGTTCGACGAAAGCGTCGGGGGTGAAGTCCTTCACCGGATTGGCCACGAGCACCACGTGCATGCCCGAGTCCTTGGCCAGCTGCAATGCGTTCGCCATACGGGGCATCGATTCCGTGTCCGTCGAGTCGGATGCGTTATCCGAGCTGGATGCATTCGCCGATTCGGATGTGTCAGTCGATTCCGATGCATCCGTTGAACCGGCCTCGTCTGAACCGGTCCTATCCGTCGCCGTGCCGCTCGTCTGGCTGACGTAATCGCCGTATTGCCGGGTGGATGTCTGCGTTTCGGCTGCGGGCGCGACGATCAGCGTTATTTCCTTCTCGTCAGCACCGTCTTTCTTGTTGGCGTTGTTTTTCCCGCTTTGCGCCGACACCGCATGATTGACGACGTAATCCTGAATGTCCTGGCTCTGCTTGGCGAGGTCACTGGATGTGGTTGTGGTGATGTTCGCGGATTTGAATCCTTGCTTCTTGAGCTCGGAGGTGATGTCGGGCACCAGTTTCGCCCACTTGTTCAACGGCGTGTGCTGGGAGAGGGTGATGCCGTCCGATGGGGTGAATATCGCCACCGCCCCGGTGGATTGCGTGACGGTGCCGCCGTCCGGAGTGTTGGTATCGTCCGTTGACGCGCATCCCGCCGTCGTGAGCAGAAGACCCGTCGCCATCGCGGCGGCGATGAGTTTCAGACAAGACACCATGCGTCGTCCTGACATGGTCACGCCCTTTCAGTCATGCGAATACTGTGACTTTCGATTGTAGCCTCACCATACGCACAAGGCCCGCATCTCGTGTGGGGACATGGGATGCGGGCCTTGATGGCGATGGATTGCCGGCGGCGATCACCGGTGGCGGGAGCCGCCGGAGAACCCCGCCCGGCCGGTCACGCGGTCAGCGCCTTGGAAAGGTTCTCGTCCAGCGCGTTCATGAAGCCCTCGGTGTCGAGCCACGCCTGATCCGGTCCCACCAGCATGGCCAGATCCTTGGTCATCTGACCGCCTTCGACGGTGTCGACGATGACCTTCTCCAGCGTCTCGGCGAAGTGGCGAACCTCGGGCGTGCCGTCCAGGTCAGCGCGGTGCTTGAGTCCGCCGGTCCACGCGAAGATCGAGGCGATCGGGTTGGTGGAGGTCTTCTCGCCCTTGAGCCAGCGACGGTAATGGCGGGTCACGGTACCGTGCGCGGCCTCGGCCTCGACGGTCTGGCCGTCCGGGGTCATCAGCACGGAGGTCATCAGGCCCAGCGAGCCGAAGCCCTGAGCCACGGAGTCGGACTGCACGTCGCCGTCGTAGTTCTTGCACGCCCAGATGTAGCCGCCGTGCCACTTGAGGGAGCTGGCGACCATGTCGTCGATCAGGCGGTGCTCGTAGGTCAGTCCAGCCTCGTCGAACTTGTCCTTGTAGTCGGTCTCGAACACTTCGGCGAAGATGTCCTTGAACTGGCCGTCGTAGGCCTTCAAAATCGTGTTCTTGGTGGACAGGTACACCGGGTAGTGGCGCATCAGGCCATAGTTGAAGCAGGCGCGAGCGAAGCCGCGGATCGAATCGTTGACGTTGTACTGCACCTGGGCCACGCCGCCGTCCTGGCCGTAGTCATAGACCACGTGCTCAATCGGCTCGGAGCCGTCCTCGGGAGTGAAGGTGACGGTCAGGCGTCCGGCGCCCGGCACCTTGAAGTCGGTGGCCTTGTACTGGTCGCCGAAGGCGTGGCGGGCCACGACGATCGGCTTGGTCCAGCCGGGCACCAGACGAGGCACGTTGCTCATCACGATGGGCTCGCGGAAGATCGTGCCGCCGAGGATGTTACGGATTGTGCCGTTGGGGGACTTCCACATCTTCTTGAGACCGAATTCCTTGACGCGGGCCTCGTCCGGAGTGATGGTGGCGCACTTGACGCCCACGTGCTCGCGCTGGATTGCCTTTGCCGCGTCGATGGTGACTTGGTCGTCGGTGGCGTCACGGTTCTCGATGCCCAGGTCGTAATAGTCCAGATCGACGTCCAGATAGGGCAGGATCAGACGGTCCTTGATGTCCTTCCAGATGACGCGGGTCATCTCGTCGCCGTCGAGCTCGACGACCTTTCCCTCGACCTTGATTTTGGCCATGCGTTTCCTCCTAGCGTGATTGGCGTATGTGCACCAGTCTTAGCGCATCGATGTTACCGCGCGTTGTCCGCCGCTCGGTATTCGCCACAATGTGAGACGGCGGGTGATGCGCGTGTGCGGCCGCGTCCGGTGTCACAGCCCGGCATTAGCCTTGAAACCATGTCTCAGGAAATTGAAATCGGTTTGGGCAAGAAGGCCCGCATGGCCTACGCGCTGGATGATGTCTCCATCGTTCCCTCTCGTCGCACCCGCGATTCGCAGGACGTGTCGACGTCGTGGCAGGTGGATGCCTATGAGTTCGACGTACCGGTCATCGGAGCCCCGATGGATTCGGTCACCAGCCCCGCCACGGCGATAGCGATGGGCCGGCTGGGCGCTCTTGGCGTGCTGGATCTGGAGGGTCTGTGGACGCGGTATGACGATCCGCAGCCGCTGCTCGACGAGATTGCCCAGCTGCCCGATGACGTCGCGACCGAGCGGATCCAGGAGATCTACCGTGAGCCGGTGAAGCCCGAGCTCATCACCCGCCGGTTGCATGAGATCCGCGATGCGGGCGTCACCGTGGCGGGCGCGCTTTCCCCGCAGCGCACCCAGCAGTTCTACTCCACGGTGGTCGAAGCCGGCGTCGACCTGTTCGTCATCCGCGGCACGGTGGTGTCCGCCGAGCATGTGTCCCTCGGCCATGAGCCGCTGAACCTCAAGAAGTTCATCTACGACCTCGATGTTCCGGTCATCGTCGGCGGCGCCGCGAACTACACTGCGGCCCTGCACCTGATGCGCACTGGTGCTGCGGGCGTGCTGGTCGGCTTCGGCGGCGGTGCGGTTACCGCTACGCGCACGACGATCGGCGTCCACGCCCC
>OKRX01001651.1_pt1 | contig 15982 bp, 17 predicted proteins | sample 1601241 | NCBI WGS metagenome assembly OKRX01 (sample SAMEA3541500, study PRJEB24748) | human gut metagenome | biome: human gut; feature: human-associated habitat; material: faeces | place: China | collected 2012
TCCACCCGCTTGATAAGGCAGTTGACGATCATTTTCTTTGCCTCCATGCTGGCGGCGAAATCAGGCAGCATTTTGGGACACTTTCTTCCTGCGGCGGCGGGCCGGACGGGAAATCGGCTTAGTGGAAGCAGAAGTCTGCTGACTCGCTACAGAGGGCGCGGCCGTCTTCTGTGTCTGGGTCTGCATGGGCTTTTGTAGACGCGCGGCAGGAACCGCTCCCTGCTTTTTGAGCATGCGGCGATGCCTGATTCTACGGATATTGACCGCGACAATGCGGGCAAGCCTGTCCTCAAAACGAATGAATTTATCCTCATGTAGAAAGCCCCAGATCAGGAACGCCACAACGGCGACCTCGGCGATGGTGCGCAAGATGAATCCGATTGTCATAACGATAACCTCCTTGATGTCGGCGGAACGTTTGTTCTTAACAACTCCCATTATAACAGCTTTTTTGCGCTTGTCAAGACAAATGTTCGGGTGAATTTCAACCAAAGTCCCAATCTTGGGACAGCGGAGATTCTTTTTGTCAAATGATTGTGCCTTTTTCTTTATAAGTTCATTATACCACAATATATGGAATTCGTCAAACAACAATCAACTATATGTATGGATTGTAAAGATATCCGTGTATGGAAAATGCCGGGAATCATTTTTCGTATTGCGGGGAAGGGCGCGAAGGGGAAGCGGACCGGCAGGAAAAAAATTTCGTTTCCTGAGATTTTGGGGTATATTATAAAGGAATAAGTGGGCCGTGCGCGTGAAAATATCCAGGAAAATGCTGTACACGTTTGGCTTCTTATGATATAATTAATTCCTGTTTATGGATTTTTCGGCGCGGTTTCCGCTGCGCTTGATTATGGCTTCCGGCCCCGTATGCCGGAGCGGAAGGGAATGTCTGACATGGCACAAGAAATTTACAGAACACATACCTGCGGTGAGCTGACGGAGCAGAATTTGAACCAGACAGTTCGTCTGGCCGGCTGGGTGGAAACCATCCGCGATCATGGCGGCGTGGCGTTTATTGATTTACGTGACCAGTACGGTGTGACGCAGGTGGTTGTGCACGACGACGCACTGCTCAAGGACCTGCACCGTGAAACGGTCGTCTCTGTCGCGGGCAAGGTGGTCGCCCGCGATGAAGAAACAGTCAATCCGAAAATCCCTACGGGCCGTCTGGAGGTCATGGCGGATTCGCTGGAGGTGCTCGGCCCGTGTGTGCCAAATCTGCCGTTCGACGTGCAGGAATCCACCGAAACGCGCGAGGAGGTGCGCCTGAAATACCGCTTCCTCGATTTGCGTAATCAACGGGTGCACGATAATATCCTCTTCCGATCCAAGGTCGTCAGCTTCCTGCGCCGCAAAATGGAGGAGCTCGGCTTTACGGAGATCACCACGCCGATCCTCACCTGCTCTTCGCCGGAGGGCGCGCGCGATTATATCATTCCCTCCCGCAAGCATGAAGGCAAGTTCTATGCGTTGCCGCAGGCGCCGCAGCAGTTCAAGCAGCTGCTGATGGCCTCCGGCTTCGATAAATATTTCCAGATTGCGCCCTGCTTCCGCGATGAGGACGCGCGTGCGGACCGCTCTCCCGGCGAATTCTATCAGCTCGATTTCGAGATGGCGTTTGCAACTCAAGAGGATGTTTTCGCGGTGGCGGAGCAGGTGCTCTACGATACCTTTACAACATTCGGCAATGGCCGCCGGGTATCGCCCGCTCCGTTTCGGCGCATTCCCTATGAGGAGGCCATGCTGCATTATGGCACAGACAAGCCGGATTTGCGCAATCCACTGCTCATCGAGGACCTCTCCGATTTCTTTGTGGATGTGGATTTCAAACCCTTTCAGAAGAAGCCCGTGCGCGGCATCAATGTGCCGGGCTGCGCGAAAATGCCGAAATCCTTCTTTGAAAAGATGCTCGCCTTTGCAACGGAAATCGGCATGAAGGGCCTCGGTTATCTGACGCTCCTGGAGGACGGCTCCTTCAAGGGCCCAATCGCAAAATTCCTCACGGACGAGAAAAAGCAGGAGCTGATCGAGCGCCTATCTATGAAGGCGGAGGATACGCTCTTCTTCATCAGCGACAGCAAAGCGGTCGTTGACCGCCTGGCGGGGCAGATCCGCACGGCGCTCGGCGAGCGGATGGGGCTGATCCAAAACGACAGCTTCGAGCTGTGCTATATCACAGATTTCCCGATGTATGAGAAAAATGATGAGGGCAAGCTTGACTTTACGCATAACCCCTTCTCTATGCCGCAGGGCGGTCTGGAGGCCCTCGAAACAATGAATCCGCTGGAGATCAAGGCCTACCAGTACGATATTGTCTGTAATGGTGTAGAGCTTTCCTCCGGGGCGGTGCGTAACCATCGGCCGGACATTATGGTCAAGGCTTTTGAGCTGGCCGGTTACACGGCCGAGGATGTGGAGGCCCGCTTTGGCGCGCTCTATCATGCGTTCCAGTATGGCGCACCGCCGCACGCGGGCATGGCGCCCGGCGTGGACCGCATGCTGATGCTCCTGCGGGATGAGGAGAATATCCGCGAAGTGATCGCGTTCCCGATGAATGCGAATGCGCAGGATTTGTTGCTCGGCGCGCCCGGAGAAGTGACAGAGCAGCAGCTGCGCGAGGTGCATATCAAGCTCAGAAGGCCATTGGAAAACCGCGTGTAAAGAGACTCTACTTTACGGAAATAGGGCAAATTGATTGTATCGATCATAGATTATAGGAGGAATCCAAATGCAAATCACGGGCGAGCTGGTCAAATATCTTGAAAAGCTGGGGCGAATCCAGTTGACGCCGGAGCAGGAGAATGCAACGGAAAAGGATTTGCAGGAGATTTTATCCTATATGGAAACGCTCAACGAGCTGGATACGCAGGGTGTTGAGCCGCTCTCGCACTCCTTCCCTGTGACGAATGTATTCCACGAGGACGAGGTCATTCCGTCCATGAACCGCGAGGCGCTGCTTGCGAATGCGCCAAATCAGAAGGACGGCTGCTTCCAGGTGCCGAAGACGGTGGAATAAGAGGGAAAGGGGAACGACAACATGGAGATCATGGAGATGACGGCGCTGGAGTTATCCCGGCGCATCAAGGGCGGAGAACTCAGCGCTCGTGAAGCGCTCGATGCGTTGTATGCAAAAATTGACGAGTGTGACGGAACTTACAACTGCTACGTCACCGCCTGCCGCGAGGAAGCGTACCGGGAGGCGGACGAGGTGCAGAAACGGATCGATGCAGGCGAGCTGAAGGACGCTCCGCTTGCAGGCGTGCCCGTATCCGTCAAGGATAATATCTGTACAAAGGGGATTCTGACGAGCTGCTCGTCCAAAATCCTTTCCAATTTCAAACCGGCTTACAACGCGACGGTCATTGAGCGCATGCGCAAGGCGGGCATGGTAGTCGCTGGCAAGCTCAATATGGATGAATTCGCCATGGGCAGCACGACGGAGACCTCCTTCTACGGCCCAACGCGCAACCCGTGGAACATTGACCGTGTGCCGGGCGGCTCATCCGGCGGTGCGGCGGCCGCTGTTGCTGCGCGCGAGGCGGTGGTTGCGCTCGGCTCCGATACGGGCGGATCGATCCGCCAGCCCTGCTCCTTCTGCGGCGTGCCGGGGCTGAAGCCCACCTACGGCGCGGTATCCCGCTTCGGCCTGGTGGCCTATGCTTCGTCGCTTGACCAGATCGGCCCGGTCGGCCGGGATGTGGCGGACTGTGCTGCGCTCTTCGAGATCATCAGCGGAAAGGACCTGCGAGACGGCACCTCCATGGAATTCCCCGCCTTTGACCGGCAGGCGATCATGGCAGACGGCCTTTCGAGCAAGCGCATCGGCATCCCATCGGACTATTTCGGGGAAGGCATTGAGCCGGATGTGAAAGCCCGTGTGCTGGAGGCGGCGAAGCAGCTGGAAGCACTCGGCGCACAGGTGGAAACATTTGATATGCCGATCGTGAAGTACGCCGTGCCGACGTACTATATCATCGCGTCCGCCGAAGCGTGCTCGAACCTTTCGCGCTATGACGGCATTAAATACGGCTATTCCTCCCCCAACGCGGAAAACCTGATGGAGACCTATATCAAGAGCCGTAGCGAGGGCTTCGGGATGGAGGTCAAGCGCCGCATCATGCTGGGCAACTTCGTTTTGAGCTCCGGCTACTACGACGCGTATTACAATAAAGCATTGCAGGCGAAAAAGCTCATTCAGAAGGCCTTCTTTGACGCCTTTGAGCAATACGATATGCTGCTCGGCCCCGTGGCGCCCACCACGGCGCTGAAGATGGGCGAATCGCTCTCCGATCCCTTAAAGATGTATCTGGGCGATATTTATACGGTCATGATCAATCTGGCCGGCCTTCCGGCGGCCTCCGTGCCGTGCGGCTTTGACCGGGAGGGGATGCCGGTCGGGCTTCAGCTCATCGGCAGGCCCTTTGACGAGGCGGGAATCCTGCAGGCTGCGAGGCAGTATGAGCAGGCAACGCAGTTCCACAACCAGTGGCCCAACACTTGCGCGGGAGGGGAACAGGCATGAAATACGAAGTAGTCATCGGCCTGGAGGTCCATACGGAGCTTTCCACCAAAACGAAGATTTTCTGCAACTGCACAACGGCCTTCGGCGGAGAGCCGAATACGCACGTTTGCCCGGTGTGCGCCGGCATGCCCGGCACCCTACCGGTTTTAAACCGCGCCGTCGTCGAATATGCAATGCGTACGGGCCTTGCGCTCGGCTGCGATATTACCCGCTATACGAAATTTGACCGCAAGAATTATTTTTATCCCGACTTGCCGAAGGCGTACCAGATTTCACAGCTCTATCTGCCGATCTGCACCTGGGGGCATGTGCAGGTGCAGGGCAAGGACGGGCCGAAGAAAATCCGCATCAAGGAAATCCACATGGAGGAGGATGCGGGCAAGCTCATCCACGATCCCTTTGAGGATTGCACGCTCGTCGATTACAACCGCTGCGGCGTGCCGCTGCTGGAGATTGTCAGCGAGCCGGACCTGCGCTCTGCGGAGGAAGCGGTCGAGTATCTGGAGAAGCTGCGGGCAGTGCTCCAGTATGTTGGCGTTTCCGACTGCAAGATGCAGGAGGGCTCCCTGCGGGCGGATATCAACCTCTCCGTGCGCCCCGCCGGTTCGCAAGAGCTGGGTGTGCGCACTGAGATGAAGAATATGAACTCCTTCCGCGCGATTGCACGCGCCATCGAGAGCGAATCCCAGCGGCAGATCGACCTGCTGGAGAGCGGGGAGAGGGTCGTCCAGCAAACCAGGCGCTGGGACGACAACAAGGGCGAAAGCACGGCCATGCGTTCCAAAGAGGATGCGCAGGACTATAAATACTTCCCGGAGCCGGATCTCCCGCCGATTTCGATCAGCGACGAGGAGGTGGAGCGCGTGCGCGCCTCCCTGCCGGAATTGCCGGAGACGAAAAAGAAACGCTACATGGAGGAGCTCGGCCTCTCGGCCTACGATACGGATATGATCACGGGCTCCGTCTATTTCGTGCGCCTGTTTGAGCGCACGGCCGAGGTCTGCGGCAGCCCGAAGGATGCTGCCAACTGGATCATGGGCGACCTGATGAAGCTGTTAAACGACACGGGCACCCTGCCGGAGGACATGGCCTTCCATCCGGATTCTCTCGGCAAGATCATTGTGATGCTCGCGCAGAACAAGATCAGCCGCGCGTCGGCAAAGAAAGTCTTCGAGCAGGTATTTAAAGAGGATGTTGATCCGGAGCAGTATGTCAAGGATAACAATCTCGGTGTGCTCACCGACACAAGCACAATCCGTGCAGCAGTCGAGCAGGTGATCGCGGAAAACGAGAAGTCCGTCAATGAATATAAGGGCGGCAAAACGCAGGCCTTCCAGTACCTCATCGGCCAGTCGATGCGCGCGCTGCGCGGCAAGGCGCCGGCACAGGAGGTCACGAAGCTGCTCAAGGAGCTGCTCGGAGAATAAAAGATGGCGATTCTATGAATGCCGCCATTGAAATAAACGGCAGGGAAAACCGCAACGCCCAAAAGGCAATGTGGTTTTCCCTGCCGCTTTTTTGCAGGTGAATAGGCACGTATCGGACACAGGAGGAGAGAGTCGATTTTTGGGGCTCTTTTGTATTTTGGTGTTGGATTTGCTACTAGAAAACCATACGTTTGCATACAGATTGGATAGAGAAGGCAAACAGGAAAGGTGTGATAGCTGATCGCATGCGGTCCGTTCGGGAGAGAGCGATGGATTGCATCCATATCACTAGAGAGAGGAAGAAAACGATGATAATCAAAAAGAAAGTCCTTGTGTCCGTCTGTGTCATCGCGGCCGTGTTGGCGGTCGCGCTCATTGTGCTTTTTGCCGGAAATGCCCTGCTGCTGCGCAGAAATACGCAGAAAGTCTCCATTCGAGCGGAGAATTTTGCACAGCAGGAGGGCGCCGGCCGCATCCATTTCCTGAATACCGGCTCATCGGACGCGATCCTCATCGAGTCGAACGGCTATTTTGCGCTCGTGGACGCGGGCGAGGACAGCGATTATCCGCAAGATCGCCCCAATCTTGCTTACACAGGCTATGAGCAGGTGGTGCTGCAATACCTGTAAAAATCGGGCACCATGGCTATGTGTTTTCCTCATCTTGGAAATTCCTGAAAACGCTGAAGCCCACGGTGACTGTGGCCACCAACAGCCGCGCCAAAATGATCTATCCCACTGTGAAATGGCGCGTCGCGGCTACGGGGTCAGTCCTATTCCCAACAGTGGATCACAATGGCATAATGGCCTCCTTCCAGGATGGCGGTGGGCTCGTCATGACGGAAAACATCATGAGCGCAGCGGAGATGAAGCGGGTCATTCCGGCGCAGAAACCGGGGGAATGATGCCTGCAATGTGGTTATATCCCGAAAAAAAGGCGTAAGATCGCGGAAAATTTTAATTTTTACTTGCTATTTCGCCAATCATATGGTAAACTCCTTATGAAAGAAGATGACTAGTATGAAAGAGTGGGGCAACCCGCTCTTTCTGCTTGTAACAATCATTTTGTAACATACCCGCTGTTTTGACTGCCGGCATGGTGCGAAACAACCGCGGGAATTTTTGCGGGAAAAGAGGAATGTGTTTGGCATCGAAAGGCAAGGGCGGCAATACAGTGGCCGCCGTATGGACAATCGCGCAACCGATTGCGCATCAATTGGGCCTGACGCTCTGGGATATCCGTTTTGTCAAGGAGGGCGCCTCTTGGTATCTGCGCGTTTTCGTGGATAAGGAGGGCGGCGTGAGCGTGGACGACTGCGTGGCGATGAGCCATGCACTCGACGGCCCGCTGGATGAAACGGACCCGATCGAGCAAAACTATTATTTAGAGGTTTCTTCGCCCGGACTCGAGCGGGAGTTGACGCGAGACCAGCATTTTCAGGCGCTTCTCGGCGCGCGCATCAAGGTGCGGCTGATCCGCCCTCTGGACAATGTGCGCGATTTTGCGGGCAAGCTTGCTTCCTATGAGGACGGAATGATCACACTGTTGCTGGAGGATGGCAGACAGCTGCAGGTGCAGAAAAAAGAAACATCCTGGATCCGGTTGGACGATGCGGACGCGTTTTAAGCCAGAAGCAGCTTTGATATGGAAAGGAATGGTCACAAAATGAATACCGAGTTTTTTGAGGCGGTCAAGATTCTGGAAAAGGAAAAGGGAATCCCGGCGGAGCTGCTCTATGAAAAGATCCAGACGGCCATCATCGTGGCGGTGCGCAAGAATTACCACGATAAGGACGTTGTGGTTTGTGAGATCAAGCCCGATGAGAGCGAGCTGAATGTGTTCCTGCATAAAACAGTGGTCAACGAGATTTCCGATCCCGACACGGATATCCTCACAGAAGAGGCGCAGAAATATAAGGCCAATGCCCTGCCCGGCGATATTGTGGAAATCCCGCTTGAGCCCAAGCAGTTTGGCCGGATTGCCGCGCAGACGGTCAAGCATGTGATCCGCCAGGGTATCCGCGAGGCGGAGCGCGGGCAGGTGATGCAGGAATTCCAGAGCCGCCAGCAGGAGATCACCACCGCCAAGGTCATCCGCGTCGACCCGGTTTCGGGCAATGCGACGCTGGAAATCGGCCGTGCTGAAGCAGTGCTGCCCAAGGGCGAGCAGGTGCCGGGCGAGACGATTGCAGAGGGCGATCTGATCAAGGTGTACATTGTGGATGTGCGCGAGAGCGAAAAGGGCGGCCCGAAGGCGATCATCTCCCGCACGCATCCGGGGCTTGTTAAGCGCCTGTTTGAAACAGAGGTGCCGGAAATCTACGACGGAACGGTGGAGATCAAGGCCGTTTCCCGTGAGGCCGGCTCCCGCACGAAGCTTGCGGTTTACAGCCGCGACCAGAATGTCGACGCCGTGGGCGCATGCATCGGCCCGCGCGGCGCGCGCGTCGGCAAGGTTGTCGATCTGCTCGGGGGAGAAAAGATCGATATCGTCAAATACAGCGAAAATCCCGCAGAGTTTATCGCGGCGGCATTGGCCCCCGCGGAGGTGCTCAGCGTAGAGATAGAAGACGGCGCGACAAATTCGTGCCATGTGACTGTGCCGGATACGCAGCTGTCCCTTGCCATCGGCAATAAAGGGCAGAACGCCCGCCTGGCGGCGAAGCTGACCGGCTGGAAGATCGACATCAAGCCCGAAAGCGGCTTTTATGAGCCGAAGGCAGATCATCCTGAAGAAGAAGAGGCCTGATTTTTGGGTAAGCTGAAAAGGGGGATGGGAAATGCAGAAAAAGAAAATACCACTGCGCAAGTGTGTCGGCTGCTTTGAAATGAAGCCCAAAAAGGAGCTCGTGCGTGTGGTACGCAGCCCGGAAGGCGAGATTTCGCTGGATCTGACCTCGCGCAAGCCCGGCCGCGGCGCGTATGTGTGTCCCAATCCCGAATGCCTTTTAAAGGCCCGTAGGAAAAAGCAGCTGGAGCGCGCGTTCCAATGCAAAATACCGGATGAGGTCTATGACCGCATGGAGGAGGAGATGAGGCACAAAAATTGAAATTGAAGATCTTCAATTTGAAGTTTTGTGCTTTCCGTCCGGACAGAATGACGGGATTCGGCTTTGCCGAACTGCCCAAAACTTTCGGCTTCCATGGAGAGGATGATCATAATGGATGACAGGGCGCTGGGGCTCTTGGGGATCGCCAGAAGGGCAGGCCGCTTAAGCCTTGGACACGATGCCGCAAAGGGCGCCGTTCTTGCGGGAAAGGCCCGGCTGTGTTTGATCAGTGCGGACGCATCTGAACGGCTGGAGCGAGAATTTACCCGTATGACGCAGGAAAAGAAAACTATCCCGCTCAGGCGTGTCCGGTATACAATGGAAGAGTTTCACCGCGCAATCGGCGCGAGGACGGGAGTCCTCACGGTGGATGACGGCGGCTTTGCAGAGAAGCTGCTGACAGGGGAGGATAATGCGTATGATGATGAATAAATACAGAGTTCACGAGGTGGCAAAGGATTTCAACAAGCCGAGCAAGGCGGTGATCGACCTGCTGGGAGAATACTTCGAGGAGCCCAAAAAGCATATGACGGCGCTCGAAGAGAAGGAGCTCGATGTGATCTTCGAAACCTTTACCCAGCAGAATGAAGTGGAGAGCTTTGACACATACTTTGCAATGGGAAAGGCAGCTGAGCCGGAACAGCCTGCAAAGCAGCAGGGGAAGGCGGCTAACGCTGCGAAGAAGCCGCAGGGACATCCTGCAAAGCAGGACGCGGCGCATAAGCCGGAGAAGAGCGCAAAGCAGGGCCAGAATCCGCAGCAGAAAAAGCCGGAAAATAATAACAAGCAGCCGCAGCGCCCGGCGCAGTCCCGCACCAAGGGGGCGGCGCGCACGGTCAATACCCGTACCACGCAGGTGGAGCTTGATAAATACAACGAGCGCTATGAAAAGATCGCTCCGACCAATACGCGCGGCGCAGGTGACCAGAGCGTCCACAAGCAGAAATTGAAGCAGCGCTCGCAGCAGTACCGCCGTCAGGGCATGCGCTCTCCGCGCAGGGAGTCTGAGGCGGAGCGCCTCAAGCGGATCGCCGCGGAGCGCGCCAAAAAGCCGCAGCTTGTCATCAAGGTGCCGGATGAAATTTCCGTGGGCGACCTCGCCGCTATGATGAAGCGTACTGCTGCGGAGGTGATCAAAAAGCTGATGACCCTCGGCGTGATGGCCACGGTCAACGAAATCATCGATTATGATACGGCTGAGATCGTAGCCTCCGAGCTGGGCGTAAAGGTGGAAAAGGAAGTCGTCGTGACCATCGAGGACCGCATCATCGACGACAGTACAGATGACGACAAGGACCTTCTGCCGCGCGATCCGGTTGTGGTGGTCATGGGCCACGTCGACCACGGCAAGACCTCCCTGCTCGACGCGATCCGCCATACCTCCGTAACGGAGGGCGAAGCAGGCGGCATCACGCAGCATATCGGCGCGTACCGCGTCTCCATCGACGGGCAGGATATCACCTTTCTGGATACCCCCGGCCATGCGGCCTTCACTGCGATGCGCGCACGCGGCGCACAGGCGACGGATATCGCCGTCCTCGTCGTCGCGGCGGACGACGGCATCATGCCGCAGACGGTGGAAGCCATCAACCATGCGAAGGCGGCAAATATTTCGATCATCGTTGCAATCAATAAGATGGATCGCCCCGGCGCAAACCCGGAGCGCGTGATGCAGCAATTGACAGAGTATGAGCTCGTCCCCGAGGAGTGGGGCGGCGATACGATCTGCGTCCCGGTTTCCGCCAAGGCGCACCAGAATATCGATAAGCTGCTGGAGGCCATCCTGCTTGTGGCAGAGATGAAGGAATTGAAGGCCAATCCCAACCGCGCAGCAAAGGGTATCGTCATCGAAGCACGCCTCGACAAGGGGCGCGGCCCGATCGCAACACTGCTCGTCCAGAACGGTACGCTCCATTCCGGCGATATCATTGTGGCGGGCACGGCAGTCGGCCGTGTGCGCGTGATGACGGATGACCGCGGGAATAAAGTGGAGCAAGCCGGCCCGTCTGTGCCGGTGGAGATCATGGGCCTTGCGGAAGCGCCGCAGGCGGGCGATGGATTCGACGCGGTTTCGGATGAACGTTTGGCCCGTACGCTGGTCGACCAGCGCAAGCAGCAGGCCAAGGAGGAGCAGTTTAATGCGATCAAGAAGGTAACCCTTGACAATCTCTTTGCCTCGCTTCAGGATGGGCAGATGAAAGAGCTTAATATCATCATCAAGGCGGATGTGCAGGGCAGCGTGGAGGCGGTCAAGCAGAGCCTTGAGAAGCTCTCCAACGAAGAAGTCCGCGTGCGTGTCATCCATGGCGGCGTGGGTGCGATCAGCGAATCCGACGTGATGCTCGCCCATGCGTCCAACGCCATCATTGTGGGCTTCAATGTCCGGCCCGACCCGGTGGCGGCAAGCCAGGCGGAGCGCGACGGCGTGGAGATGCGGATGTACCGCATCATCTACGACTGCATCGAGGATGTGGAGCATGCCATCAAGGGCATGCTTGCGCCAAAGATCCGCGAGGTGGAGCTCGGCCGCGCAGAGGTGCGCAGTACGATCAATATTTCCAGCGTGGGCCGCATCGCAGGCAGCTATGTCACCGACGGTAAGGTCCAGCGCAATGCAAAAATCCGCGTCGTGCGCGACGGTATCGTTGTGGCAGAGGATGAGATCGCTTCCCTTCGTCGCTTCAAGGACGATGTCAAGGAGGTTGCCCAGGGCTACGAATGCGGCATCGGCCTTACAAAATTCAACGATATCAGGGAAGGCGACATTCTGGAAGCTTTCATCATGGAAGAATACAGGGATTAAGGATGGCCTCGCGTTTCGCGCAGGCCGAAAGGTATGAACGATAAATGGCAGGATACCGAATTGACCGCGTATCGGAAGATATCAAGCGGGAGATCATTGCAAGTATGCGCGAGCTTAAGGACCCCCGTATTCAGGGGATGCTGACGGTCGTGCGCGTGGAGGTCAGCTCTGACCTTTCCTTTGCAAAGGTGTATGTCAGCGCGATGGAAGGTCTGGAGACGGCGAAGCTCGCCGTCAAAGGCCTGACGAGCGCGACGGGCTATATCCGCCGCGAGGTGGGGAACCGCCTGCACCTGCGTAAAACGCCAGAGCTGAAATTCATTGCGGATGACTCCATTGCGCACGGCATGGAGATTACCAAAAAGATCGAAACTCTGGTAAAGGAGGAAGAGGATGCGAATTGATGTAAAAGCGGCCGCCCGGCTGCTGGAAGGTCAGGACGATATCCTCATCCTCTCCCACGGCCATCCGGACGGAGATACACTTGGCTGCGGCTTTGCGCTATGCCGTGGCCTGCAAAAGCTGAATAAGCGCGCGCGCGTGGAGTGCGCGGATGAAATTCCAGATAAATACAGCTATCTCTGGCGGGAGGTAGAGCGGCCGGACTTTGTGCCCCGCTTTATCGTCGCCGTCGACGTGGCGGATACCAAGCTGCTCGGCAAAGCCTTTGAATCGCGTTATGCGGATCAAATCGATCTGTGCATCGATCATCACGGCTCCAATATCCTCTATGCGGAGCGGACGCTGCTCGACGCGTCCGCAGGCGCTACCTGTGAAGTAATCTTCGAGGTGCTCAAGGCGCTGCATGTGGAGATGGATGCGCAGATTGCAGACTGTATCTATACCGGCCTTTCGACGGATACCGGCTGCTTCCGTTATTCCAACGCTACAGCGCGCACCCATCGGATCGCGGCCGAAATGATCGACTGCGGCGCGGATGCCGCAATCATTAATCAGGTGATGTTTGAGACGAAGACACGCACCTATGCTGCGCTTGAGCGGCTGGCGCTGGATTCTCTGGAGATGTATTTTGACGGCCGTGCGGCGCTGGTTACAGTGACGCAGGAGATGTATCGCCTGAGCGGCTCCGATGAAAGCGAATGCGATCCCATTGCCTCTCTGCCGCGCCAGATTGAAGGTGTGCTCGTAGGCGCGATGCTGCGCGAAAAGGTGGATGGCACCTTTAAGGTCTCCATCCGCACGCACAGGCCTGTCGATGCGGCGGCGCTATGCAAGCGCATGAACGGCGGCGGGCACCCGCGTGCGGCGGGCTGCCAGCTCGAAGGGCCGCTGGAGCGCGCTAAGGAAGAGCTGCTCAGCAATATCAAGGCGGTTTTGGAGGCGTAAATGACCGGAATCATCTGTCTGGATAAACAGGAGCATATGACCTCTTTTTCCGCTGTGGCGCGTGCACGCCGGATCACCGGGGAAAAGAAGGCGGGGCATGCGGGCACGCTTGACCCAATGGCAACGGGGATTCTGCCGGTCTTATTCGGCGGGGCCACCCGTTTTATGGAGTTTCTACCAGTACACGATAAGGGCTACCGCGCGCGCATCCAGCTGGGGATGACCACCGACACGCTCGACACGACGGGGACGGTGCTCACACGCAGCGGGGTGCGCGTTTCCAAAGCGCAGGTGGAGCAGGCGCTTGCCGCCTTCCGGGGCGATATCCTGCAGGTGCCGCCCATGTATTCCGCGCTGTCGAAGAATGGTGTGCGGCTCTATGAGCTCGCCCGCAGGGGTGAGGAGGTTGAGCGGCAGGCACGGCCTGTAACGATCTACCGGCTGGAGCTCACAGAATTTGACGGGCAGACGCAGGAATGCACGCTCGATGTGTTGTGCTCGAAGGGCACCTATATCCGCTCTCTTGCGGATGATCTCGGACGCATGCTCGGCTGCGGGGCGGTTATGTCCGGCCTACGTAGGACGTATGCCGCCGGCTTTTCCCTGAAGGACTGCGTCACGCTCGACACCCTGTCGGAGCTTGCGCAGCAAGGGAAGCTTTGGCAGTGCATGATCCCGCTGGAGCGCGTGCTGGCGGCCTATCCATCCTTATCTGTGACGCAGGCGCAGGCCGTGCGATTTGCAAACGGCGGCGCGCTCGATGCGGACAGGCTCCGTTTTGCAGAAAAGCGGGACGGCCTTTTCCGGGTATACAGCCCGGATGAACGCTTCCTCGGCTTGGGGGAGCTGCTGCCAGAAGAGCGCGAATTGAAGGTCAGGCGGGTTCTTCAGGAGACTTGATTCCATGGCGGTTGACGCTTCCGAAGGGAGGAAAGGTTTATGCCGTATGTAACGGACTTTCATACATTGCCGCAGAAGGGGACCGCACTTGCGCTCGGGAATTTCGACGGTGTTCATATCGGCCATCGGGCAGTTATTGGCGCAGCGGTTCAGATGGCGTGCCGATGGGATCTTCTGCCCGGCGCGGTCGTCTTTCGGGAGCATCCGCAAAAGGCTCTGCGCGGCGCGGCTCCTGCGCGTTTGTGCGACGACCGGATGCGCTTGCGGGCGTTTGAGAATGCGGGTGCAACAGCAGTGTGCGTACTCGATTTTGAAGAGATTATGCCCCTTTCCCCAGAAGCCTTCGTTGAGCAGATTTTGGTGCGCCGGCTGCATGCGCGGGCGCTCTCGTGCGGCTATGATTACCGCTTCGGCGGTGGCGGCGTGGGAGACGCGGGCAGGCTCCGGGAGCTGTGCCTGGATCACGATATCCGCTTTTCCATGACAGACGAGGTGGATTTCGGTGGCCTTCCCGTGAGCAGCACGCGCATCCGGGCAGCGCTTGAGCAGGGGAGGATGGAAGAGGCCAACGCGATGCTCGGTAGGCCCTTCTGCTATGATTTCACCGTGGTGGGCGGAGACCGGCGCGGGCGGAAACTGGGCGCCCCAACGATCAACCAGTTTTTTCCTGAGGGCTTTGTTGTGCCGAAATTTGGCGTATACGCGTCGAAAACGCTATTGCAGGGTGAATACCACCCCTCAGTGACGAATATCGGCCTACGGCCCACGATCGGGACACAGAGCCTTCGCAGCGAAACCTATATCATGGATTTTAGCGGCGATCTCTATGGACAAAATATTGAGGTTTCATTGATGCATTTTTTGCGTGGAGAGGTTAAATTCGATTCTCTTGACGGGCTGCGCGCGCAGATCGCAGCGGACGCACAGGCAGTGAGAAATTTGGTTGAGGTAGGGGAGCATCAGAATGCGGGAAATACAGGCGGTACTGTTTGATTTTGACGATACCCTGCAGGACAGGGAGGCGGCTTACCGGAGCTATTGCGCGGCCTTTTTGGCAGAATTCTTTCCCACTCTCTCAGAGGAGGAAAAGGCCCGGCGTATCGACGAGATGGAATCCCATATCGAAGGGGGCTACCGCAAACGCGAGGACTATTTTCCAGAGATGATCGCGCTGTGGGGATGGGCGGAGCATCCGCCGCTCGATTTTCTCTGCCGCCATTTCAATGAGCACTACGGCGAGCATGTCGCGCTTTTCCCCGATGCCATACCCACAATTGAACGGCTGAAGGCGCAGGGATACCTGCTCGGCATCGTCAGCAACGGGCCATCCGTTTTGCAGAATAAAAAGCTCGATACGGCCGGGATTCGCGGCCTGTTCGACGTGGTCGCCGTCTCCGGGGATTATGGCATCCATAAGCCGGACAGGCGCCTTTTCGATCTCGCAGCGCAGAAGCTTGGCGTGCCAAATGAATCGTGCGTATTTGTGGGCGACCATCCGGTCAATGATATCAAGGGCGCGCTGGGCGCGGATATGCAGGCTGTGTGGATGAATTATGGCACCTTTGCCGGGCAGCGTACAGAGGGCGTGCCGGAAATTACGCGCGTTTCTCAGGTAATCGGCCTGCTGGATCAGGAAAAGCTGCCACGGAGCGAAAAAGGGCGTGACACGATATGAACCGGATGCAGCTGCCGCAGGGGCATCGTCCGGAAGGTGCGACTGATCTGCAGGAAAATAAAAAGCAGGCGATCGCGGTGAATGTGGCGGCGTTGTGCTCTTTTCTCTCTCTGATTTGATCGGCGTTTGTCGCCTTCCACTCCGTGTGTCTCTGGTCGGCTTGAGCAATAGGCAGAATGAGGAAAAATAAAGGAATTATGTAGGTTGTACAATGATGTGTTACAAAGGCAGATAAAATGAAATCGTCATTAAG
>OKRX01001661.1_pt1 | contig 15924 bp, 12 predicted proteins | sample 1601241 | NCBI WGS metagenome assembly OKRX01 (sample SAMEA3541500, study PRJEB24748) | human gut metagenome | biome: human gut; feature: human-associated habitat; material: faeces | place: China | collected 2012
CAACCATCCTCAGTGAAGAGCTCGGCAGTCGCTTCTGGATTTTTGTAGTATCCGAGGCAGACATTCTCGCCTTTGACCTGTATCTCTCCTACCTTTTGCCCTTCGATCTCTTGGGCGTCGGCCACCCTTAGTTGCTCTATCATCTTGAGCTCTTTACCGCAGGAGCCGGGGACGTAGTTTTTGTACTGAGCATAGGAGACAAGGGGCGCACACTCCGTCATGCCGTAGCCAACGGTGTAGGGAAACTTGATGCGGTCGAGGAACTGTGCCACCTCTGCATTGAGCGCCGCCCCACCAATGATGATCTCTCCAAGGTTGCCACCAAGGGCCTCGATCAATCCTTCTCTAAACTTCTTGTAGACGGAATTGCGTATAATAGGTATCTTAAGGGCCAAGTGCACGGCAGTCTCCTTGAGCTTAGGCGTCACTACGCTCTTGTAGATCTTCTCTAGTACGAGCGGTACGGAGAGGATCAGACGTGGCTGCACCTCCTTGAGTGCCTTAAGTAGAATGGTAGGGGTAGGCTTTTGGCCAAGGATATAGACGTGTGCCCCTGAGAGAAGAGGTAGTAAGAAGTTGAATGCACAACTATAAGCGTGGGCATTTGGGAGAAAGCAGAGAAGGCGGTCGCCTCGGCTCTGCATCTTTTCGGTCACAGCATAGGTCATATTGGCGGCCAGATTATTGGCCGTGGTCATCACCCCTTTGCTAAAGCCTGATGTGCCAGAGGTATAACTGATGAGTACCACTTCGGCATTGCTCACCTCGGCAAATTTTACATCCTCCCTTGTGAAGCCATCAGGATAGTGCTCCTTGAATAGTGCGTCGATATCTAGGGGTTGGGTCGTGTCATTGGTCAAAAGCCCAGTCAGTGGCTTGAGGGTTTTTATCTGATGACCCCCCACTACGTTGGGCAGAGATTCGCCCGAGAGATACTTCTCATGCTCGGCTCCGAGGAATACAAACCTTGAGTCGCTATGCTCGATGAGGTGTAGCAAGTCGGCCTTAGGGAAGTCGGGTAATATCGGTACTACCACGGCACCATAGGTAACGATGCCCATCCAGACCATGCACCACTCGGCACAATCCTTGCCGATAAGAGCTACCTTATCTCCCTTCTTGATGCCATTCCGCTCGAGGATAAGGTGGACACGTGCTGCCCATCGTGCTACATCGGCTACGGTAAAGGTCTGCCCCTCTTCGTAATTGGTAAAGGCTGGCAGTGCCCAATTTTCTTTTAGTACCTCCTCATATAGCTTTACAAAGTTTTCCTTAATCATATTCTTATACGCTCTACTGTTAATCTTTATTACAAACATACAGATTCTGTGGTTAACTACCAACAAAGTACCAAATAACTTTGGTATCTTTGGAGTATGATGAGAGACTATATGTATAAGGTGTATGGGGGTATCCTAGCGGTACTTCTTTGTTGCCCTTTGGGGCAAGGTGGTACGCCACCAACGATGATGAAGGACCCAGCTCGCACTGCTACGGCATTGGCATATGCCGATAGTGTGATGCGGGGCATGACGGATGAGCAGCTTTTGGCACAGCTGATTATGCCAATGGTTTTCCCGAAAGAGGGGACGAAGGCACTGCAAGAGTGGGACCACTTAGTGGCACGTGGCTTCGGAGGAGTTCTTTGGCAAAAAGGGACGCCAGAGCGACAGCTCTTCCTCACCAATCGTATGCGGGAGAAGGCGACCATCCCGATGCTGGTAGCGATGGATGGCGAGTGGGGACTCTCAATGCGCCTTTCGGGCACAATCCGCTGGCCTCGTAATATCGTACTTGGGGCGACTAATAATCTTGCAACCGCCTTTGAATATGGTAGAGCCACGGCGGAGGAGGCGAAAAGGATGGGGATTCACGTGAACTTTGCCCCTGTCGCCGACGTGAATAATAATCCCCTCAATCCTGTTATAGGGACTCGTAGCTTCGGTTCCGACCCCCAGCAGGTAGCAAAGCTAGTCCTCGCTTATGGGCAAGGATTGGAGAGCCAAGGAGTACTCTCGGTGGCAAAGCACTTCCCAGGGCATGGCGATACAGAAGTCGATTCGCACAAGGCATTGCCAGTAATTACGCACGATCGCACACGGCTAGAGCAGGTGGAGCTCTACCCATTTCGCGAGTTTATCCAAAAGGGGTTGGGTGGCATAATGACTGGGCATCTCACCGTACCCGCACTAGATAGTAGCCGAAAGGCCGCTAGCGTAAGCCCTACCATCACTACAGAGCTACTCCAGCAGCAATTGGGCTTTGAGGGATTGATCTTTACCGATGGACTAGCGATGCAAGGGGTAATAGACAATGTGGGCAAAGGCTCTGTGGCAGTGGCTGCGTTCAATGCAGGCAATGACATTCTACTGGCACCGCCACATCCTCAAAAGGCGTTGGGCGAACTCCTCTCTGCACTCAAAGCGAAAAAGATCGAGCGAAGTGAGGTGCTACGTCGCTGCCGCAAAGTATTGGCTTGGAAATACCTCCTTGGAGCGACAGAGCGAACTCCTCTGCCTACGCAATCGCTTTCTGCTGACCTCAATAGCGAGCGAAGCAAAGCACTCCGCACAAGGATTTACGAAGAGAGCATCACACTCCTTAAGAATAATGAAGCACTGCTTCCCCTTTCCGCTCCCAAAAATAGTGCACTTCTGAGATATGGAGATGCTAAGACACCTCAGCTCCTACAGCTACTTCGCAGTGATTCGGAGGTAGCCAACTATGCTATTGGGCTGAAGTCCTCCGCCACCGAGCGCCGAGCCACCTACCAGAAACTACAGAAGAGCTCCCTGGTACTAGTGGCCATCACCTCCGAAAAGGCACGCCCCGATGCAGGGCTCCTACAGTTGGCACGTGATAAGTCAGTAGTGCTACTCTTCCTCACCAATCCCTACACCGCTCTGCACTTCAAGGAGGTAATTGCCGAAGCAAAAGCGGTGGTAATGGGCTACGATAGTAGCGTCGATGCTCAAGTCTCAGCCGGACGTGCTTTGCTCGGACAGATACCGATGGGAGGAATTTTGCCAGTTGACTTACCGCCACTTTTCAAAGCCAGCACAGGCATCGCCCTAGAGCGAAAAGGGCTCACCTTTGCCAAGCCCGAAGCGGTGGGACTCAATAGCCAGATCCTTTCGCAGATAGACGACATTGCCCTCGAAGGGGTGCAAAAAGGGGCGTACCCCGGTTGTCAAGTACTGGTAGCGAAGGGAGGAAAGGTGGTATATAGCAAGGCTTTTGGCTATAAAGATAGTCGGAAAAAGGAGCCCAATAACACCACAACGCTTTACGACCTCGCTAGCGTCACTAAGGCGGTAGCAACGGTGCCGCTCTTGATGATAGCTGAAGACGAAGGGCGTCTCACCACCAAGGACAAGCTTGGGAAGTACCTTGATTTCCTCAAAGGGAGCAATAAAGAGTCAGTATCACTTGCCGACCTTCTTTTTCATACCGCTGGCATGCCTGCCGTGATCAACTTCTATCTTTTCCTCATCGACGATGAGAGCTACACCTCTCCCCTCATCACCTATCGGCGCAAATCTGGTTTCCCCATACAGATTGCACGAAAGGCGTGGGCAAGGCGCCACTTTGCCTATCTCCCCACACTGGTCAGCCACGAGCAGAGCAAAGAGTACCCAGTCCGCTTTGCTCAGGGGTACTATCTGCACAGCTCGGTAAGGGAGATGATACGAGAGGAGATACGCGACGCACAGCTCCGTAGCCGGAGTTACCGCTACAGCGATATCGACTTTCTTCTCTTACAAGAGGTCCTCGAGCAGTGCTATCAGATGCCCCTCGACCAGCTCTTTCGACAGAAACTGGCAGAACCACTAGGGCTGGAGCGACTCACCTACTGCCCACTGGAGCGATTTCAGCCTAATGAAATAGCCGAGGGGCAGAAAGATCAATTTCTTCGCCACCAAACCCTCCGAGGCGATGTGGACGATGAAGCAGCAGCAATGATGGGAGGGGTTTCGGGCAATGCGGGGCTCTTCGGTAGTGCCGAGCAACTATTCTCTCTCTTGCAGATGCTCCTCAACAATGGCACCTACGACGGACGAAGGTATATCCAGGCTAGCACCGTAAGGAAGTTTACCAATGCACGTCACCCACGCTCACCCTATTGCCTTGGTTTCGACCGCCATCGAGGCAAGGGTAAGGTGGGCAATGTAGCGCACTCGGCACCCCTCTCCACCTATGGGCATACCGGCTTCACCGGTACCTGCTGCTGGGTAGACCCTCAAAACGAAATCATCTACATATTCCTCTCCAATAGGGTGGCTCCAAAGCGTTGGAATGGCGAGCTCTCCAAACTCAAGATCCGCACCCGAATCCAAGAGCAGATCTACAAGGCTCTAAATTAGCTGCGTGAGCCGTCAGAAAGTTTTCGTGCAATAGTCCTTCGCAGCGGGGCCACGTATAATTGTCAATCTTCGAATGAAATAAAAATAGGGACGAGAGGTAGCCCATCTCTTACGCCATTATAACCCACTCTATTTCAGTTGTGTATATAATCCGTTGGCGAGTTCGTATCTCTGCCATCATCGAGTTTGTAACTAAGCCATCACTGAGTTTGTAACTAAGCGATCGTGGAGTTTCGAACTCGTCGATCACTTAGTTACAAACTCGACTATTAGCTTGATAAGCCAATGATTTCTAACTGATTAGAAAAAAGTATTTTACAGGATTACAAGTGTGAGCGCCATAATGAGCATACCAGCAATTACGCCAAGGATAGCAAGGTGGTGCTTGCCATACTTCTCGGCAGCAGGAAGAAGCTCATCGAGGGAGATGTAGACCATAATACCGGCTATTGCGGCATTGAGGATACCAAATAGGCTCGGGGTAAGATAGGGACGGAGTAGCAAATAGCCTACCATGGCGCCTAGTGGCTCTGCCAAACCGCTAGCAAAGGAGACCCAAAAGGCTTTGCCTCTATTGCCGGTGGCGTAGTAGATAGGTACCGAAACGGAGATGCCCTCGGGGATATTGTGGATCGCAATAGCTATGGCAATTGGTAGTCCTAAGGTGGGCTCCTCAAGGGCGGTGAGGAAGGTGACCATGCCCTCGGGGAAGTTGTGGATCGCAATGACAATGGCTGAAATCAAACCGGTACGGGCAAGAGATGTAGTGGAGAGTGGTGTGGTGTGATGCGCTTTACTCATCATCACTACCTCCACCATCTCGTGTGGATTTTCTTTTTCTGGCACTAGGAAGTCGATCACCATAATCAATAGAATACCACCGAAAAAGCTGAGGAGAGCATAGAGGTTGCCGGTTGCCTTTCCATAGATATCGGCCATCTTGGCGAGTGATGAGGCGTAGAGCTCTACGAAGGAGATATAGATCATCACGCCAGCCGAGAGCCCTAGTGATACGGAGAGCATGGTGGTATTAGTTCGTTTGCTAAAAAACGCAATAGCACTTCCTATACCGGTGGAGAGGCCAGCAAAGAGAGTTAGCCCTAAGGCAATAAGTACTGAGTGATCCATAGGCTCTAACTATTTATCATTGTTTCGAGGCGAGGTAAAAGTTGCTCTAGCCCAATTCCGTGGGACCCTTTGACAAGGACAACGAGGTCGGCAGGTAGCTCTTGGTTCTCTTGGAGGTAACTCTCTAATTCTCTATTTGTGGGGAATTGCTTCATCCTCTCTTGAGCTACTTTGCCAAATTCTTCGCCACAAAGGAGCGGGGTGATCTCGGGGTGGCGGGTGAGCCAATCTATGATCCGCTGGTGCTCTTGGAGGCTCTCGTGGCCTAGCTCGCGCATATCGCCAAGAAGCACTAGCTTATGGGTGGCGTGCTGCGCGGAGATATTCTCTAGTGCCTCCATCATACTGGAGGGGTTGGCGTTGTAGGCATCGGCAATCATCTGCCTACCTTTTGTCCCTACTATCAGCTGCGAGCGGTGGTTGGAGGGGTGGTAAGTGGCAATCGCCTCAGCTACCTGCTTCGGAGAGATATCACAAGTGGTGGCAAGTGCCGTAGCGGCAAGGACGTTGTAAGCATTGTATTTGCCCACTAATTGAGAGGTGACTGGCTGGCTAATACCATTGATAAGGAGCTTCATCTTGAGATAAGGGTCGCACACTACCTCAGCCCCTTGTATCGCTGTATGAGTGGTGAGACCGAAGCCGATGCTTTCGCTTCCATGCCAGCGCTCCCATAGGAGTGGATCATCTATATTAAGGAGTATCTTGCCTTGGTGTGCCTGAAGGTAATCAAAGAGCTCGCTCTTGGTCTCTAGGATGCCTTGTTGGGAGCCAAAGCCCTCTAGGTGAGCCCTTCCTACATTGGTAATAACGCCCACATTGGGGTGGGCAATCTCTACCAGTTCCTTGATATCTCCACGTTTGCTGGCACCCATCTCGATGATCGCGACCTGGTGCTCTGGCCGAAGTCTTAGGAGGGTGAGGGGTACGCCGATATGGTTATTGAGGTTGCCCTCGGTGTAGAGGGTGGGCACCTTGGCGTGGGTCAGGATAGCTGCCGTGAGCTCTTTGGTGGTGGTCTTACCATTGGTGCCGGTGATGCCTAACACCTGAAGGTGTGGAAATTGGTCGCGGTGATGGCTAGCAAGGGTTTGCAATGCCACAAGGGTATCCTCTACCAATAGGCATCGAGGCTCCTCCTTGGCCAAGTCGGGGCGAGAAACCACAGCATACTTGGCCCCTTTATCAAGGGCTGAAAGGGCATATTCATTGCCATCAAAACGGTCGCCAACAAGTGCGACAAATAGTACCCCCTCCCCTACTCTACGACTGTCGGTGGAGACCTCCATACCACACTCGAGGTAACACCTATACAGCTCTTCTATCTTACTCTTCTCCATTATTATATTTTGAGAAATGATCCTATATTCATTATATAGCCCAAAGATACGAAAAATAATTGGGCTGATATTTGGTAAATGTGGCAACCTTTTTGTAACTTTGGAAAGAACTTGAAAAAGCAGCAACCTAACTGATTATAATAACTTTAAAACAAAAACCACATGACTAAGACAGTAAAAGGAACCGTGGTGATAGATCAAGTGCGATGCAAAGGGTGCAACCTTTGTGCCGTAGCTTGCCCTACCGGTACCCTAGCAATGCACCCTGTCGAGATCAACGACAAAGGGTATCACTTCTCTTATATGGCTAATCCCGAAAATTGTATCGGGTGTGCCAATTGCGGGCTGGTATGCCCCGACGCATGTATCACAGTCTACAGGGCTAAGAAATAACCCATAAAGCAGACATTAACCTATAAGAAAAGTATGGAAAAAGAAGCAAAACTATTAAAAGGTAATGAGGCACTAGCTCTAGGTGCAATCCGTGCTGGTGCAGATGGATACTTCGGGTATCCTATCACCCCACAGAGTGAAGTGATGGAGTGCTTAATGGAGCAAGCCCCTTGGGAGACTACAGGGATGGTGGTGCTTCAGGCAGAGAGTGAGATCTCTTCTATCAATATGGTCTATGGTGGTGCAGCCTGCGGTAAGCGGGTGATGACTACCACTTCCAGCCCTGGTTGGAGCTTGATGCAGGAGGGTGCCAGCTACTTGGCGGGTGCCGAACTTCCTTGCGTGGTGGCTAATGTGATGCGTGGAGGTCCTGGTCTAGGAACTATCCAACCTAGCCAAGGTGACTACTTCCAAGCTACTAAGGGCGGTGGACATGGTGACTATCACTTCCTTGTCCTTGCACCTAACTCGGTACAAGAGATGGCCGACTTTGTTGGACTGGGCTTTGATATCGCCTTTAAGTATCGCAACCCTGTGATGATTCTTTCGGACGGTGTGATCGGACAGATGATGGAGAAGGTACACCTCCCAGAGCAGAGACCTCGTATGTCGGAGGAGGAGATACGCAAGAATTATAAGTGGGCAACTATCGGCCACGATGGTGACCACAGAGCAATCGTCACCTCTCTGGAGCTACAATCTCAAGTGATGGAGGAGAATAACCACCGCTTCCAAGCTAAGTATCGTGAGATGGAGGAGAAGGAGGTACGCTATGAGGAGATCCAAACTGAGGATGCTGAGTATATCATCGTTGCCTTTGGATCTAGTAGCCGTATTGCTCAGAAGGTGGTAGAGCTCTGTAGAGCTGAGGGTAAGAAGGTAGGTTTGATCCGCCCAATCACCCTTTGGCCTTTCCCAACGAAGCGTATCAAAGAGCTGGCTCAACAGGCAAAGGGCTTTATTAGTGTAGAGCTCAATGCAGGGCAGATGGTGGAGGATGTACGCCTTGCTGTCAATGGCAAGTGCCCAGTATACCACTACGGTCGTATGGGCGGTATGATCTTCGCTCCTGGTGAGATCAAAGAGGCTATGGCTAAGTGCTTTGGCTGGTAAATATATTGGATAAGTGACCATTTTAGAGAGCCCCAACCTATGTACGTTAGCGATAGTATAGACCAACTACTCACGGTGCTATTTATGCTCGTGGCAGTCGCTGCCTTTATTATCTTCTTTACCATCTCCGACCGCGCTATATTTCTATATGTCGGTGGGGTGGCTGTGGTGATTCGCCTATTTCAATATGGGCGTCGCTACTTCGTAAAGCGAAAGCTACGCAAAGAGATGAAGGAGTCGCTCGAGGAGGAGATCTCTGAAAAGGATATTTGACCTATTAATAGACAGATAATTATGAAAATCGAACAGCAGATAATGGGCGAAACCTCTGTGGATGTATCACAGCTTGTAAAGCCCGAAAACTTAGTATACGAGAGACCAAAGCTCCTCACCGATGCGGTGATGCACTACTGCCCGGGCTGTAGCCACGGAGTAGTACATAAGCTGGTAGCTGAGGTGATTGATGATATGGGCATGAAGGATCGCACTGTAGGTGTAGCGCCTGTAGGATGTGCCGTATTTGCCTACAACTATATTGATGTGGACTTTCAGGAGGCAGCTCACGGTCGTGCACCTGCCCTAGCTACCGCTATCAAGCGTCTTAACCCTAACCACTTGGTATTTACCTACCAAGGTGATGGCGACCTCGCTGCTATCGGTACTGCCGAGACCATCCACGCTGCCAACCGTGGTGAGAATATCACCATTATCTTTATCAACAACGCTATCTACGGTATGACAGGCGGACAGATGGCTCCTACCACTCTTGTAGGTATGCCTACCACCACCTGCCCTGCTGGGCGTAATGTAGAGCTCAATGGCTACCCACTCAATATCACCAACCTCCTCAAGGAACTTCCAGGTGTTTGCTACGTTACTCGCCAGAGTGTACACACTCCAGGTAATATCCGCAAGGCTAAGAAGGCTATCCGCAAGGGATTTGACAATTCTATGGCACGTAAGGGTACCTCAGTGATTGAGATCGTATCTACCTGCAATAGCGGTTGGAAGAAAGCTCCAGAGGTATCTAATAAGTGGCTAGAGGAGAATATGTTTCCACAATATCCACTTGGCGACCTCAAAGATATTTAACCCATTAAATCAATAATCACAATGAAAAAGACTTACGAGTTAGTTATTTCAGGATTTGGAGGACAGGGTGTCCTCTCTATGGGTAAGATACTTGCCTACTCAGGACTAATGGGTGGCAAAGAGGTGAGTTGGATGCCATCTTACGGCCCAGAGCAGCGTGGCGGAACCGCCAATGTAACCGTTATCATTAGCGAGGAGGGTATTAGCTCACCTATTCTCAATGAATATGATGTGGCTATTGTCCTCAACCAGCCATCCATGGATAAGTTCCTACCAATGGTAAAGAAAGGTGGCATCGTACTCTACGATAGCAATGGTGTCTCTCATGTACCAGAGCGCGATGATATCAATGTATTCCGTGTTGATGCAGTAGATGAGAGCGTCAAGATGGATAATACCAAGGTATTTAATATCATCGTACTTGGTGGACTACTCAAGGTAGCCCCAATGGTAGATATCAATAACATCGAGGCAGGTCTCAAGAAGAGCCTTCCTGAGCGTCACCACAAGCTAATTCCACTCAACCTTGAAGCCCTCAAGAGAGGTATGGAGATTGTAGTGCAAGAGCGCGTAGCTAAGTAAATAGAAATACGCATATATCCAAAGCCCCCTCGGACTACTTCTATAGTCCGAGGGGGCTTTTTTGTATATCATAGGCTTTTTGTATATTTGCAAACGTAGTAATATGACTTAACGTCAATATTCACTCAATCCAATTATTTATTTTGAAGTGGATAGTGACCGAAGGTCAGAAGAAATTTTTAATTATTGAGGATACATGCTATGAGCAATAGATGTCAATCTAGCGGTACCGCATTCCTACAAAAGTTGCTTTTGGGAATAGCTGTACTGCTTGTCGGAGTATCCACTTCTTACCGTGCTGAAGCACAGTCAGTGGCACTCAAAAACAATCTCGCCTACGATGCACTTCTGACGCCCAACCTATCTATGGAAGTGGCATTAGGAAAGCAGTGGACAATGGACCTGCAATATGGTGCCAACTTCTTTTTCTACGAGAAAAATGCCACTTCACCCAATTATAAGACCAAAAAGTGGAGCCATTGGATGGTACAGCCAGAGCTAAGATATTGGTTCTGCGAAGCCTTCAACGGTTGGTTTCTAGGTCTACATGCACAGGGAGGACAAGCCAATATAGGCGAAATATCCATCCCATTTGTACTGCAAAATAAAGATCAGGTGATGAAAAACAACCGCTACGAAGTTGATGCCTTTTATGGCGGAGGCCTAGCAGTAGGTTATCAGTGGCTAATCGCTCCACGCTTCAGCCTAGAGTTTGAGCTAGGTGCTGGATACAATCGAATCCATTACAATAAGTTTCCATGTACCACTTGTGGTGCAAAAGGAAGCAGAGGTGTGGCCGACTACGTTGGCCCTACCAAAGCAGCTATCTCTTTGGTCTTTTTCTTGAAATAACAAATGATGATGAATATGATAAAGCGACTTAGCGGTGTGCTACTATCCCTTTGCTTGGTAGCACCAATGTTGACAGCTCAGAGTGAAGCTCACAAGAGCTCACTTCAATGGAGCTATTCAGAGCCAGTAATGAGCTATATCGCTGCCACAGAGCACGACCCTATAGCTCAGCTCTCAATACAATTGGAGGTAACCCCAGAGAGACACCTAAAGAGTACTGAGATAATAAAAGTACAGCCTGTACTCGTTTCGAAAGACGGAAGGCACAAATGCCAGCTTCCAGCCACCTACGTAGCAGGTTCCAACCGATACAAATATATCAAGCGAGCTGATAAACTTCGCCACTCAAGGGTTTATCCCGAGGTGGTACTAAGCGATATACACACTTGGAAAGAGGTAAAATCAGCCCCATTTAGCATGGCACAAAAGATACCTTTTGAACCATGGATGGCCGATGCTACACTTATGATCCAAGAAGAGCTCTCCGGCTGCGCGTCTTGCGGCGTACAGAATTACCTCGAGCCACTAAAGGCAGTCAATATACCTCTATTTATTCCTGATATCAATAAGCTAAAATACCACGAGCCAATGGTAGTGCGTAATAAGGAGTATGAAGAGGAATTTGTGAGCTACATCAATTTCAAGGTTGCTCGCTACGAGCTACTTAAGGATTACAAAGACAATCAAAACGAGCTCCGTAGAATCGATGAATTTATCACCAAGGCACTAAAGCTCAACGAGCTAGGAGCCACCATAGGCATGGTACAAGTAACCGGTTTTGCTTCACCAGAGGGTAACTTTGATTACAATCGCCAGCTCTCCCGCAATAGAGCCAATACCTTGATGAACCACGTCAAGGCAACCTATCCAGAGCTACTAAAGGCAGCAGAGTTTGAGGTCATCGGCGGAGGAGAAGACTGGGCTGGTCTACGCCATGCTATCTTTGATTCATCGGCACCTTTCAAGGATCAAGTACTTGCCATCATCGACAAGTATGATACCGACCTAGAGAGAGAAGCAGATATCAAGGCAATCAATGGAGGTGAAGTCTATAAGACACTACTTGCCAACTACTATCCACCTCTTCGCCGTACTACCATCAAGACAAAGTACAAGGTACGTAACTACACTACTGAAGAGCTTCCAAAGGTATACCAAGAGAAGCGTGAGTTGATGAGCCATAGCGAATTACTAGCTTTAGCCATCAATCACTACGAGCAACAAGGCAAGAGCCCAATAGAAGTACTCCGCTATGCTAATGAGCGCTTCGGCAAGGAAGATCCAATCGCACGCTACAACCTCGCTCTAGCCATCCTCAAGTGGGAGCCCGAAAAGAGCAAGGAGGCACTAGAGCTACTCAATACACTCCCCAAAAATAATGAGGAGAAGTACTTGCGCGCCACAGCTCTATATCAATTGGGTGACCACGAAGGAGCATTCAGACTGATGCACTAAAGACAAAGGGAGCTATATATAGTATCCTCTCCAAAGGAATGGGAGTAGTGAGAATCTCACTACTCCCATTCTTTTTTTATACCTTATACTAGAAAGATAGATTCCGTAGCCCTGCGGAAAACTTTCCGCTAGTATACGGAATCTATTTCGCAGGTATACGGAATCCATTCCGTAGCGCTACGGAATAAACCATTGATATAAGGGGCATAAAAAAGGTGAACTAACACTCATAAAAAGGGTAGGGGAGAATCAATTGGAGAAGAGATAAAGAGACATCGGCTAGGATAATCAGATTGTGGAAAAGAGTGTGAATAGAGTGTGGAAAACTTCTTGATAACTTTTGGGCAAAAAAATAGGTATTCTCGTTTATTTTCCTACTACAAAAAGGTTGGAGAAATACAATACCCATCACGATAAAGTTACCAACGAAATACACACACATTCCCCAACACCATTGCCCCGCACCATTACAGTACCAAAAGTTATCCACACCGAGCAGGGCAGTTATCCACATATATCCCTTACTTCATTGTAATATAGCGGAACTTACTTTGTGGAAAATATGTGGATACATTGTGAATATATGTGCATAGCAAAGGCTTCGCAAAGGTACCAACTTCGTAACTCGATCGTAGCATTTGCTGTACTCACACTTTCCACAAGCTTTATCATATTATTTTATTACCCAAAATAAATCCGCACCAACTTATCTCCCCCCTTCCTTGTACTTCAATATATATAAAAGGATAATGAAGCGTGTGGAAAGTGTGGAAAACTGCCCTGATCAACCTTATCTACCACGTTACAAACCAATAATTCTCTGCTATTTCATTGAGTGTTTTTGCAGTATATGAATTGGGAGTAAGATAATATAGCCGACTTTTAGTATCTTTGTATCTATGGATTTAGTTTGGAAATATGAGCCATTGGGGAGTGAGGACGAGAAGATAGCAGAGGACCTAAGCCGAGATGCTAAGCTTCTCCCCTCTATCGTGGAGGTGGTGATGAAGCGAGGTATTCGTAGTAGCGAAGAGCTCTCTAATTACCTCAAGCCCTCTCTTAGAGAGCTTCATGATCCCTTCCTAATGCCTGATATGACCAAGGCTGTTGCTCGCCTCAATAAAGCGATTGGCAATAAAGAGAAAATTATGGTTTATGGCGATTATGATGTGGATGGCATCACCGCCGTTACTCTTGTCTACAAATATCTAAGGTACATTACCACGGCGATAGAGTATTATATCCCCGATAGATATGAGGAGGGGAGTGGTATCTCGCGCCAAGCTATTGAGTATGCCCACGAAGCAGGAGTAAAGCTGATGATTGTGCTTGATTGTGGCATTAAAGCCAATGATATGGTGGCGTATGCCAAGAGCTTAGGCATAGATATCATCATCTGCGACCACCATGTCCCTGATGATGATCTCCCTGAGGCAGTAGCCAACCTCAATCCTAAGCTCAAAGACTCTACTTATCCTTTCAAAGAACTCTCTGGTTGTGGTGTAGGCTTCAAATTGATGCAAGCCTTTGGTACGAGCAATGGCAACGACAATCGTCTGCTGGAGAATATGCTCGACTTATTGGCAGTCAGTATAGCAGCCGATTTAGTGCCATTGATAGGGGAAAATAGGGTACTTGCATACTACGGTCTGAAGAAACTCAATCGCCGCCCTTCTCTAGGGCTGAAAAGCATCATCAATGTGAGCGGTCTGCAGAGCAAGCAGATTGATATGAGTGATATCATCTTTAAGATAGGTCCTCGTATCAATGCATCGGGTAGGGTGCAGAGTGGACGCGAATCGGTCGATCTGCTACTGGCAAGAGATGCCAAGGAGGCACGCGAGATGAGCTATCATATCGATGAGTACAATAACCAGCGCCGTTTGATAGATCACTCCATCACACAGGAAGCCAATGAGATTGTAGAGAGCTTCACAGATATGGAGGATCGCAAGATCATCATTGTCTACGATCCTTCGTGGCACAATGGTGTGATAGGTATTGTAGCATCTCGGCTATCGGAGCGGTACAATCGCCCCACTATTGTCCTCACAGATACCCAAGATGATCGGGTAAATGGCTCCGCTCGTAGCGTGATGGGCTATGATATACATACTCTTCTTGAGGCCAATAAAGAGATCCTAGATAACTTTGGTGGCCACCCCTTTGCAGCAGGGCTGACGATCCAAAAGAAGTACCTCCATCAATTTATCCAAAACGTTACTCGCCAAGCCGATGAAGAGCTAACGATGGAAGACCTCCAGCCACGCCATGTGATCGACTATCCCCTAGAGCTATCAGAGATCACCCCTAAGCTTCGTCGCCAGCTCCGAAACCTCGCCCCTTATGGTCCGGGCAATGAAAAACCTCTATTTATGACTCGTGGGGTGGTGAGTGTTACCCCGCCCCGATTGATGGGGTACAAAAATAGCCACCTTCGGCTAATGATCTCCATGCCCAATGAGATGCCTATCTACCAAGCAGTTGCCTACAACCAAGCAGAGCTACTGCCTTTGATTGCAAGTGGCCGACCCTTTGATATCCTCTACTCCATTGAGGAGTTTCAGCGGAAGGGTCGCTTTGCAGTGCAGCTCTATATCGTCGATATCCATATAGATGGTAGGGGGAAAAGCGATGAAACCAAAGTTATCCACTGACGCTACTCCACTAGATATTCTACAGAAGTATTGGGGTTATGACCACTTCCGTCCGATGCAGGAGGAGGTGATCAATAGCCTACTAGAGGGGCATGATACCCTAGCATTGATGCCTACCGGTGGAGGTAAGTCCATTACCTATCAGGTACCAGCGATGATGTGCGAAGGGGTGGCACTTATTATCTCCCCCCTTGTGGCATTGATGAAAGACCAGGTCGATGGACTCCGTAGGTACGGTATACGTGCCGGCTATCTCCATAGTGGGCAGAGTAGGGGAGAGATGCTAGCAGTGCTTGATAATTGCACCTTTGATTACTACAAACTCCTTTATGTCTCACCCGAGCGTCTTACCAATCCTCTTTTTCTACGTCGGATAGAGAGCCTAGTCATCTCCTTTGTAGCGGTAGACGAAGCCCACTGTATCAGCCAGTGGGGGTACGACTTTCGTCCCCATTACACTCGAATCAAAGAGTTCCGTCGCCGTATTCCTCACCTTCCCTTCCTTGCCCTTACTGCTACCGCTACCCCACTTGTAGTGGAGGATATCCAGCAGCAGCTACTCTTTGGGGAGGAGAGTCGTTTTTTCAAAAAGAGTTTCCACCGCCGAGCACTCACCTATGTAGTGAGGCAAACCTATGATAAGGCACGGGAGCTGGTCCATATCCTCTCGAGTGTCGAGGGGAGTGCCCTTGTCTACGTGCGAAGTCGTAAAAAGACGAAGCAGATCTCCGACCTCCTCAATTCCTATGGGCTGAGTAGCGATTACTTTCATGCCCTCCTGCCGCCAGAAGTAAAGGCAAGTAAGCAGAATGCGTGGCAAGCTGGTGAAGTGAGGATAATGGTCTGCACCAATGCCTTTGGTATGGGGATCAATAAAGAGGATGTACGAGTAGCTGCCGACTTCAAAAGCCTGCTCCATGACATCCTCATAGAACATTGCCCGCAGTT
>OKRX01001669.1_pt1 | contig 15860 bp, 10 predicted proteins | sample 1601241 | NCBI WGS metagenome assembly OKRX01 (sample SAMEA3541500, study PRJEB24748) | human gut metagenome | biome: human gut; feature: human-associated habitat; material: faeces | place: China | collected 2012
TGCTTCCTTTTCCGGCCGAACGGAAAAGGAAGGGCCCGCGCGGCCTGAGCGCGGTTCAATTTTTTCTTCCGTTGTCAAGACAATCAAAAAGGTAAGCGTAATGCAGAAATCGTACGAAATGGTTCTGATGCAACGATATCCCTTTTTCGACAAACTGACGCGCCCCCGGACTTCTTGTCCGGGAGCGCTTTTTGCAACATGTAAGGATATTCAGTCGATATCCACACGAATTTTTTCATTCGCACGGGTCGCGACGGATTTCATCACCGTACGGATTGCCTTTGCGATCCGCCCCTGCTTGCCGATTACGCGGCCCATGTCCGGCTGCGCGACATGAAGGTGATAAACGACTGTCCCCTCTTCATCCGGGGCGTCCACATCGACGGAAACGGCAGACGGGTCTTCTACAAGGCCCTGTGCGATTGTGATCAGTAACTCCTTCAAAATGAAGCCCTCCTAATCAATGGGCAGTTATTTGATGATATCGTTCTTCTTGAAGATCGCTTTGACGGTATCGGTCGGCTGCGCGCCGTTGGCGATCCATTTCGCCGCCTTCTCCGCATCGATCTTCACTACGGGCGGATCCTGCAGCGGATTGTAATAGCCGATCTCCTCAATGAAGCGGCCGTCGCGGGGATAGCGGGAATCCGCAACCACGATGCGGTAAAACGGTGCCTTCTTTGCGCCCATGCGGCGCAGTCTGATTTTAACTGCCATAACTGCATTCCTCCAGAAAATAAAAGTAATTTATTTTGTTCATCACGTTTTCACCTGCCGTTTGGGGCGAAGGGCCGACGTGCTGAAAGCGAATTTAAAATAGGCCGCCGCCCATACCGGGCGGAAGCTGCCCCATGCGGCGCATCTTCTTGCGCATACCTTTGCCGCTGAACTGCTTGAACATTCTCTGCATATCGCGGTATTGTTTTAAAAGGCGGTTGACATCCTCCACCTGCATCCCACAGCCGGCTGCAATGCGCCGCTTGCGTGATGGATTGATCAGATCCGGCTTTTCGCGCTCCGCCGGCGTCATGGAAAGGATGATCGCCTGCGTGCGGTCGAATTGCCGCTCGTCGATCTCCACATCATTCAATTGCTTCCCGACCCCGGGCAGCATCGCCAGCATCTCCTTGAGATTTCCCATCTTCTTCATCTCACGAAGCTGGTTGAGCAAATCATTCAAGTCGAATTTATTCTTTCGAAGCTTCGCCTCAAGCTCCATGGCCTTTTTCTCATCGAGCGTCGTCTCCGCTTTCTCGATTAAGGAAAGCACGTCCCCCATGCCGAGGATACGCGAGGCCATCCGGTCCGGATGGAACGCATCAAGGTCGCCAAGCTTTTCGCCCGTGCCGATGAATTTGATCGGCTTCCCCGTGACCGCGCGTGCTGAGAGCGCTGCACCGCCGCGGGTATCGCCGTCGAGCTTGGTCAGCACAAGGCCGTCAACGCCGAGCGCCTCATTGAAGGCGGTGGCCACATTGACGGCGTCCTGACCGGTCATTGCGTCGATCAGCAGCAGGATCTCATGGGGCTTGATCTCCGCCTTAACGCGCTTGAGCTCATCCATGAGCTCCTCATCGATATGCAGACGGCCGGCCGTATCGAGCAGGACATAGTCATAGCCCTGATCCCTTGCGAGCTTGATCGCATCCCGCGCAATCTCCACCGGGTCTGCTGTTCCTTTTTCAAATACAGGGACACCCGCCTTTTCACCCACAACCTGCAGCTGCTTGATCGCCGCAGGGCGGTAGATATCGCAGGCCACAAGCAGAGGACGGTTCCCCTGATTTTTGAGCATCAGGCCGAGCTTTGCGCAATAGGTCGTCTTGCCAACGCCCTGCAGGCCGCACATCATGACGACGGTCGGCGGATGCGATGCGCTCGCAAGGCGGCTGCGCGTTCCGCCCATCAGCTCAGTGAGCTCTTCATTGACGATCTTGACCACCATCTGCCCGGGTGTCAGGCTCTCCATCACCTGCGCGCCGATCGCGCGTTCTGTTACCTTGGCGGTAAAATCGCGGGCCACCTTATAGTTGACGTCCGCCTCCAAAAGCGCCAGGCGCACTTCGCGCATGGCACTGCGCACATCTGTCTCACTGAGCTTGCCCTTGCCGCGCAGCTTTTTAAACGCGGCTTCAAGCTTATCGGAAAGGCCTTCAAAAGCCAAATGATCACTCCCTTTACACTTCGCACAAGGACTGTGCAATCGCCTTGATCTTCACAGTTGTATCGTTGATTTCGCGGGAAAGGCCATACCGCATGTTATATTCGCTGATCGCATTCGCGCATTCAACAATCTCGTCGAGGCCTTTGCGCATTTCATGAAAGCGGCGGGCAAGCCCCAGCCGCTCCTCCATATCAAACAACTGCGCCTCCGCGCGCTTGATCGAATCGCGTACACCCTGCCGGGTGATGCCCTCGTTTTCCGCGATTTCGGACAGGGAAAGGTCGTCATTATAATAGTAGCCAAGAAAATCCCGCTGCTTTTCCGTGAGCATGTCCCCATAAAAATCAAGCAAAATCGTGATTCCTAGATCCTTCGCCACATCTCCGCCTCCCCTTGCCGCAAAATCATCCATCCCCTTTCTGCGTAGCATCCACAGCCGGAAAGAGGATTATGTAAAGCTATTTTCTTTACAGCGGAACTTATTATACTAAACGCCCGCCTGTCTGTCAAGGGGATATCCATGTCAATCCGCAAAATATTCTTCGTTTTTATGTTTGATGTGTCGGGAACTGCGTTTTGCCATTGCAAAAGGCGAAATGCTTTTCATATTAATATATCCATCTATCCAATCTCTCCACCTTTTTTCCGGTATCGGATACCGCTTATGCGGCTGAGGTTCGTTCTAAATAATCCTTGCACGATTAATACATAGGGGAGACTTCTATCAAAGCATCCAATTTGTTTGTTATAATATCTAAAAATAATTCAGTTTAATTATATGGATTCCACAAAGCGAATTTTTTTCTTCAAAACAATTGACAATATGTCCATTTTAGTTTACGATTTGCTTGAAGAACCACTATTTTCATATAAGGATAGTCTGGATGTGAAAACTTTTCGGGCATTTTGCTATTTTACCAATTTATTCCTTTCCCGGCCCGCGTGCACCGTGAAAAAAGAAAAGGCGCGCCCAAGGCGTATACACGCCTAAATCAAAATATATTATTTTGGAGGTGTAAAAATTTGAAGAAATGCAAACGGCTGCTGAGCACTGTTCTCGCCGTCATGATGCTGCTTGTAAGCGTACAAGCTGCATTCATCGCCGGCGCAGAGCAGGCCAGCACAATCAAAGTCGCCACCATCTCTGACATCCGCTATCAGGCGGGAGCGGCAGACAAAGATGGCCTTTTGCTTTCCAAGAGCGCCGCGCTGCTTGACGCCGCGATCGAAAAGATCAAGGCAAGCAATGCGGACGTGCTGCTCGTGACTGGTGATCTCACCAACAACGGCAGCAAAACTTCCCACCAGTATGTGGCAAGCAAGCTCGCGGAAATCAAAGCGGAAGGCATCCCAGTCTACGTTATCCCCGGAGAGCATGACGTCCGCGAGGGTGGAACGACGACTGCGGTATCGAAAGCAGTATTTGAGGATCTTTATAAGGACTTCGGCTACAGTGAGGCCCAGCAGGATCCCAATTCCGCTTCCTATGTCGCAGACCTGGGCAACGGCTTCAAGGTCGTCATGAGCGATTCTGTCGCGGCGGACGGCCAGGGCCAGATGCCTCAGTGGGTGGTCGACAAGGCAAAAGCTGAAGCCGCCAGCGGTAATACAGTGTTTGCCGCATCTCACCATCCGGCAGTTACACGCGGCAGCGTGGACAGAACGTTCATCGATCTGCTCCACACGCTGGCGGGATTGGAAATCGATCTTGGCGGTAAAACCAAGATTTATACCAACGATCCCGATCAGGCGGCCGCCAGCCTCGGTCTTGTAGACAGGACCTACATCCTCTCAAACGCGGGTGCTCTTGCGGACGCCGGCGTGAAGTATCTCTTCACCGGCCATGCGGGCACACTGAGCATCAGCGGCATGACCACGACCAACGGCGCGCAGATGTATGACGTGATGTCCGGCTCTCTGGTCAACGCTTCCTCTTCCGTCCGGTACACGACGCTGTCCAAGGCGTCCGCCGGCATGAAGGAGCAGCGCGCGGAGTTTAAAACCGACATGATCGCGTCCGCCGCTGGCGTTGACAATGTGGAGCAGGCCGCCCACGCAGCGCTCGAAAAGCAGATGCCCAATGAAGTGGATTATGCGATCGAGGTTGCTGAAAAGGTCATCGCGCACCTGATCCCGGCCATCAAGCCGAATGTGGTAAATCTGGTCAAAGGGCTGGATCTCGCCGCACTGCTTCCAGATATGGCCGCGCTCTTCAATCTTCTGAAGAGCACTGTCCAGGACGTCAAAAACAATCTGGCGGATCAATACGTCGCCCCTCTGTTCGACATCCTTGGCAATTCCACTAAGCTGCACAACGTCATCACCGACGTGCGCAACGCGCTGGAAGCGATGGATTTCAATGGCCAGAGCTTTTATGCATTCCTGACGGATGTCTTCATCACCATTCAGAAAGGCGATGGAAAGACGCCGGCTTCTGTGGAGGGCTTCTTCAGCGCTCTGCGCAATCAGGAGCCTGATCTGCTCGTAGGCGTGATCCAGTCTTTCGCGGACAACTTCAATTCTACGAATCTGGTCAATCTCCTCAATGAGGTTCTCGATCTGAAGTTCTCCAAAAAATACCTGGGTTCGCTGACGATCAGCGTACATCTTCGCCCCATGCTGGCAGGCCCCTATAACTTGACCTCCGGCATCTACACGTACAGACTTGACCTGTGGGGCATTCTAGACGGCGCGATCACCCTGCCGAACGGCAAAAAAATCAGCGAAATCGCCCGTCCTATCGTCAACGACCTGATTCTGGGCGGCCCGAACGACGCGAGCACCAAGCAGACGCCTGCCCGCTTCACCCAGAATTTGAAGAGCAATGCCGAGGGCGTCGTCAACCTGCTCTTTGAGTTCGGCGTAGGCGATCTGATCGGCACGAACATCTTCGCACAGGGTCAGTCGGGCGTTTATGTCGCCCGCACGGTCACGCTCGACGAGCTTGGTTCGTATCTCAACCAGCTCGTCCCCAACAACGACGTTGCTTCTCTCAACGCCGCCGATTGGAATGCGGTACGCGATGCGCTCAACGCTGCGGGCCGCTTCACATCCGAGCAGCTTGCCACAGTCAATAAGGAGCTCGTCCCCGCTACGAATTCCACCGCAGCTGTTACGCAGCTCGACAAGCTCAAGGAACTGGCAAACGCAGAATTTTACAAAGCGGTTGCCAATGCATTCACTGAAAAGGTCAACGCCTTGCCAGCCGTCGACGCTCTCACCCTGGACAATGCGCAGCAGGTATATGCGCTCCAGTCTGAGTACGATCAGTTCTATGCGGAGATCAAGGCGAATCTCAGCTCTGAAACCGTTGCAAAGCTCAATGCGGCAGTTGCAAAGATTTATGCGCTTGAGCACTTTGACGCAACGGTTGACGCTGTCGTCAAAAAGATTGCGGCCATCGGTAAAGTGACTGTAGACAGCGAAGCAGCCATCCAGGATGCACGCGCCGCCTATGGTGAACTGACCGTCCGCCAGCAGAAGCAGGTGACCAACTATCAGACCCTTGTGGATGCGGAAGCTGCGCTGATCCTCGCGAAAGAAAATGCCGCCGTCATCAAGTCTGTTGAAGACAAGATCGCAGCAATCGGCGAAGTCAGCTATACCTCTGCCAGCAAGGCAAAGATCGATGTCGCCCGCGCGGCATACAACAATCTCGATGAGGCACTCAGGCCAAGCGTAAGCAACTATGAGGCTCTGACCGCTGCCGAAGCGCGCTATGCGGAGCTGAAAGCCGCCGCAGAAGACGCATTAGCAGCCGAGCCCGTGATCGCTCAGATCAACGCCATCGGCAAGGTCACCCTCGAAAGCAAGCGCCAGATCGAAGCCGCCGAGGCAGCCTACGCCGCCCTGACGGAATCTCAGCAGGCGCTCGTTACCAACTATGAGACCCTGACCGCCGCACGCGCCGCTTATGACGCTCTCGTCCAAGGAGAGGCTGCAAATCAGGCCGCCGCGCAGGCTGTTATGGATCAAATCTCCGCAATCGGCGCTGTCACGCTAGAAAGCGAAGCCGCCATTCAGGAGGCCCGCGCTGCTTACACTAAGCTTACACCCGCGCAGCAGGCACTGGTGACCAACCTCACCGTTCTGACCAATGCGGAAAGCACGCTTGCCGCCCTGAAGAAGCAGGCGGCTGACGAAAAAGCGGCTAAGGCTGTGGATGAGCTGATCGCGGCCATCGGCGAAGTAACGCTCGAAAAAGAAGAGCAGATTGCCGCCGCGAGGGAAGCTTACAACACGCTTACCTCCGACCAGAAGCGTCTGGTGGAGAAGCTTGACGTCCTGACGGCTGCGGAAGCACAGCTGAGCGTTCTGAAGAACGACTTCCTCTTTGAGGATGGCGCAACCGGTATCACCCTTCGTGCAGACAGCGGCGTTCTTCCGCTTGACACGGTGATGACGGTTCGCACAATCGTCAGCGGTGATGTCTATGATGCCATCCTTGCTAAGGAATACAAGGCCTTCCGTCTGTATGACATCGGCCTGACTTCCGGTGGTTCCGTTGCTGCACCCACGAAGGCTGTCAAGGTCACGATCCCGCAGTTTGCTGCAAACACCGCTGTTTACAGCTTCTCGGCAGACGGCACGATGACTCCGGTGGAAGCCATTCTGGAGAACGGCTCCTTCAACTTCAGCACAGATCACGTCGGCATGTTCGTCGTGGCGCAGTCGAAGGTCACCGTTGATACCTCCGCCCTGCAGGCTGCAATTGCCGCCTTCGAGAAGCTGGATGCTTCCAACTACAACGCTGCGGATTTCGCCAAGGCAAAGGCCGCTTATGACACCGCCAAAGCGGAATTGGCTGCAAACTATGAGCTCACCTCGGCCAACCAGAGAAAGGTTGACGCAGCTGCCTCTGCTCTCAATGATGCGATCGCAGTGCTGACCTATCTCCCGGCTGACATTACCGGGCTCAATACAGTTCTCTATCAGGCAAAGATGATGAATGCTGCCGACTATGTGGACTTCTCCGCTGTGAAAGAAGCTATCGCTGCAGCGGACTCCTTCCTTGCCGGCTCCTATGACATCCGCGACCAGAGCGCGATCGACAAACTCGCCCAGAATATCACCGCCGCGATCGACAAGCTGACGCTTGCTCCGGCTGATTTCACGGCGATCGACAATGCCATCGCCGCAGTCCCGAAGGATCTCCATAATTATACGGACGAATCCGTCGCGGCTGTGAACGAGGCGGTCGAAGCTGCACAGGCGGCGAAGAACACCATCACCCGCGCGGACGGCGACTGGCAGGCCCAGGTTCAGTCCTATGCGCAGGCGGTTCTGGACGCGATTGCCGGCCTTCAGAAGGCAAATGTCTCTTATGCGGATACCTCGATGCTTGAACTGGCGATCGATATGGTACATCTTTACTATCCGGCCGACTATGTGGACTTCTCCGGTGTTGACGCCGCTGTTGCCGCGGCACAGGCACTGCTCAATGCGAAGCCCACAGCTGACCGGCAGGAGGAAGTCGACGCCGCCGCAATGGCGATCTTCGACGCGATCGGCGCGCTCGAGTGGGCATAAGGAGCAAACTTCTCAATATTTTGTGAATCCCTCCAAATAAAAAGCCATGCCGGGGCGCTCCGGCATCCCGGCATGGTTTTGTCCATATGGCAAACCGATTTTGACTCAGAAAGAGGTGTTTTCACTCTATGGCAAAAACCAAAAAAGCTTTTTCCGCAAAGCGTGTGCTTGCGCTGGCGCTGGCGCTGATCATGGCGCTCTCCGTCATGCCGGCGGCGTTCGCGGCCGCCCCCACAGGTCCGGTATCGCAGACGGAAGGCAACCTCGTCAACGGTGTTGACGCCGGGCATTACGTTTCCTTCCGTGCCAATTTGCAGAACTTTACCTTCATCCAGACGGAGGACAATCAGAACTTCCAGTTCCAGTTCCGGCTGGATGCGAAGAAAAATTTGAGTGCTAACTACTGTTGGATTTATGAGCGGCAGGATCGAGCACCACAAACCTTGTCTACTCCTATCGGTAAATCATTCTCTGTAACTTGGGATAGTTATCAGGGAGGCCTCCCCGACAGTTGGAAGGGAGCCACCATTACCGTTGATTTTGTCGGCGAAGGCGCGAAGGTGTATGATACTGCGCTGCGTGTCACCTATGACGGACGTTGGATACAGGTAGGCGGCAAGACATATTATACCTATGACATTCCGCTCACCGTCACCGTTCTCGACAAGCGCGCTCTGAATTCCGCCATCAGCGCCGCCAACGCGGCTGCAGCCCATGCGGACTATTACACGGAGGCCACTTGGGCCGACGTGACCGCTGCTCTTGCCAACGCGCAGAAGGTGGCCGGTAATGTTGTTGACACGCAGACCGTCATCGACCGCTATGCGAACGCTCTTCAGAGTGCAGTCGATTCTTTGGAGTATAAGGCTGCCAACTACACGGATCTTGACGCTGCGAAAGACGCCGCTGAGAAAATCCTCAACAGCGCAAATCCCGACGACACCTACACGATCGCCACGATGGCAGCCCTTCGCGAGAAGTACGCCGCCGCGCAGGAGATTCCCACCACCGGCTGGGATATCCGCAATCAGCCCGCGATCAACAAGGCTGCAAGCGAACTGAACGCCGCCGTTTCCGGTATGGTCAAGTTTGCGAACTATGCAACCATGCAGGCCGCCGTCAATGCGTTTGAGAAGCTCAACGCATCCTACTATGATCCGGAGGAGCTTGCCGCCCTGAAGGTCAAGGTGGACGCCGCCAAAAAAGAAATGCTGCGCGAGAACAAGCTCGACGTCAGCCAGCAGAAGGACGTCAACGCCCGCGCCATGGCACTGATGAATGAGATCAATTCCCTCCAGATGCTCCCGGCAAGCTATGAGGCGTTCAACGCTGCCGTCGCAAATGCGAAAGCAAAGCTGGAAGCTTCCGACATTCAAAATTACACAGCGATTTCCGTCAAAGCTCTCAACGATGCGTATCTTGCCTCTGCCTCCATCGAGACGGGCAAGGATATCACCTATCAGGCGACGATCGACGCCGCCACAAAGGCCATTAACGACGCCATCGCAGGCCTGACCCTCAAGGGCGCGGATTATAAAGCTCTGGATGCCGCTATCGCCGATGCGCAGGCCCAGCTCGGCCGCACGGATATCGGCGATTACACGGATGATTCCGTAAGCGCGCTGCGTTCCGCTCTCGACACTGCAAAGACTGTCAGCCGCGAGCTGACCGTCGACCAGCAGCAGGTCATCACGGACGCTGCCGCTACCCTGCTCGCCGCCACCCGCGGCTTGACTCTCAAAGGCGCTGATTACACCGCGCTCGACAAGGCGATCACCGACCGTGAGGCCGAGGTAGCCGCCGCGAAGGAAGCGGGCATCTACACGGATACTTCTATCTCCCGCGTGGAAACGGCTATCGCCGCCGCGAAGGCAATTGACCGCACCTACACGATCAAAGAGCAGACCAAAGTGGACGATGCACTTGCAGCGCTGACCGCCGTCAAGCTCGAGAAGAAGCCCGCCGACTATAGCAAGCTCAACGCTGCCATTGAGGCCGCACAGAAAACGCTGAACAGCGCCGGCGACGAATATACTGAGGGCTCCAAGGCCGCTCTGAGCAATGCCATCAAGGCCGCCCAGGCAGTCGTAGCCGCCAAGTATGATATCACCCAGCAGGAGAAGGTGAATGAGGCCGTTACAGCGCTTGAGAGCGTGAAGCTCGTCCTCAAGGATGCGGATTACAGCGCACTCAACGATGCGATTAAGGCAGCAGAATCCTTCCTTGCAGACCCGGAGACTGAGAAGCTCTACACAGAAGAGGCTATCCAGGCCGTCAGGGATGCTCTGGATGAGGCCAAAGGAATTGCGAAGGATCTCGACATCCTCCATCAGGATGAGATCACCGCAGCTGCTAACTCGCTCGTCAACGCCGTCGAGCAGGCCAAGGGCGATTTCAATGCCGCCGACCTTGCCAAACTCCAGGCTGCTGTTGATGCCGCCAATCAGAAGCTTGCCGCCGAGGACATTGAGAATTACACACAGGAATCCCGCGACGCTCTGGCAGAGGCTATCACCGAAGCACAGGCCATGATCGATCGCAAGCCCAATGTTACTGAGCAGAACGCTGTGAATGCGAAGGCTGCCGCCCTCGCCGCCATGACGCTCACGCTCAAGGGCGCGAACTATGATTCGCTCGACGAAGCAACTGCTAAGGCTAATATCCGTTACAACGATGCGAAGGCAAGCGGGCAGTACACGGACGAATCTCTTGCCCAGCTCAAGGCTGCCATCGATTATGCAGAAGGCCTGAGCCGCAGCCTGACCATCAAGGATCAGAAGACTGTTGACGACGCAGAAGCAGCTTTGAATGTGAAGCTTGTCTACAAGGGAGCCAATCTGGCAGCCCTGAATGAAGCGATCGTTGCTGCCAACGCCAAGCTCAGCGCTTCTGACATCAGCAACTACACCGAGGCTTCCGTTGCGGCCCTCAGGGCTGCCGTAGCACAGGCTGAGGCGCTCGTCAAGGAGAACCCGGATATCACGAAGCAATCGCAAGTCGACGAGATGGCCGCATCGCTTGGCGCTGTTAAGCTCGTCCTCAAGGATGCTGATTTCACCGCGCTTGATGCAATCATTAAAACCGCTTCTGATAAGCTCGCTTCCGGTGATATCAACACCTACACGCCTGATTCCGTCGCCGCCCTGAGGGCAGCCCTGGAAGAGGCTGAGAATATCGACCGCAGCCTTACGATCCTCGATCAGGCCGATGTGGATGCAGCGGTTGCAAATGTCCAGAAGGCACTCGATGCGATGAAGCAGTATGATGCGCTCACCTCCGTAGCCATCACCAACGGCGGCGTGGATGTTGAAGGCGACGTACTGTTTGTAAAGGTTCCGTGGTATACGCTCTATAAGAAAAATTCGACCGAGCTGGGTATCCAGGTAAACAGCGGCGCTGAGGTCAAGAGTGTCAAATGGAGCTATGCAAATTGGTCCATCGACAAGCCTGAAGCGACGATCGAAACTCCCAACGCCGAGACGACGGTTATCCGTCCCAACGGCAAGGGCATCGGTGCCCGTTCCTGCTGGGTTACCGTGACGGTGGAAGATTACTACGGCAACGTAGCGACCGATACCATCAAGGTTCGTTTCCATAAGTGGAATTGGCAGGCAAAGTAAAAGCCCTTCCATCAGGAACGATTCACCTGTTCTAAGGCAGAATAAAGGGTTCCCCGTCTCGGGTCCGGTCAGCCGGTACCGAGGCGGGGTTCTCGTTTTGATTGCATTTGGGCGCTCGGAAGCATAAAAAGCTCCTGGATAATTCATAGGTCATCTTCTAATTGATGTTAACTTTTGGGAATCACCACCTTCGACACTTGCAGATGAAACGATGATAGATCCCATAAAGTATGATTGATCTCCCGATCAATCAGGATCCATCTATTTTTTCCTTCGATAAGGCCTACGGCAATCTTGTCAAGACCATTATAATATGATAAAATAAAGTGTTTCGAGATACAGTCATTGGAGGGTTTTATTATGTCAGGACATTCCAAATGGAGCACGATCAAGCGCAAGAAAGAAAAAACAGACGGCCAGCGTGCAAAGATTTTCACGAAGATCGGCCGTGAAATCGGCGTCGCGGTGCGCGAAGGCGGCGCGGACCCGTCCTCCAACTCCAAACTGCGGGACGTGATCGCCAAGGCAAAGGCCAACAATGTGCCCAACGATAATATCGATCGCATCATCAAGAAGGCGGCCGGTGAGGGCGGCGCGGACAATTACGAGGAAATCATCTACGAAGGCTATGGCCCCTGCGGCGTTGCTGTCATTGTGGAGACGCTTACCGATAACCGCAACCGTACCGCAGCAGATATGCGCCATTACTTTGATAAATACGGCGGAAATATGGGCCAGACCGGGTGCGTCGGCTTCCTGTTCAACCGTCAAGGCGTCATCGCCATTGAAATGGAAGGCCTCGATGAGGAAAAGGTCATGGAGGACGCGCTGGAAGCCGGCGCGGTCGACTTCCTGACGGATGAGGACGTTTTTGATATCCGCACCGATCCCAGTGATTTCACCGGCGTGTGTGACGATCTGGAGGCCAAGGGATATACCTTCGTCTCCGCCGAGATCGAGTATGTCCCCAGTACCTATACGAAGCTGAGTGATCCGGACGATATCAAGAATATGGCGAAGATGCTCGAGATGTTTGAAGATAACGACGATGTCCAGAATGTGTGGCACAACTGGGAGAATGCAGACGATGCCGAATAACGCTCACCTGCTGAAGCGTAACGAAACCCGCCGTAAGTTTACGGCGGGCTTTTTGTGCTTCAACGCTTTTGGCTTGACTTCACCGGACAAATCTTTTATGATAACATTACCAAAAGAAAGGGATTGAGAGAATGAAAAAAGTAATTTGTGCCGCATTGGCGCTGCTGTTGGTCTTTTCGCTTGCCGGCTGCTCCGGGGAGAAGCCGGAGGAGGTTGTCGAGCGCGTCACACAGGCAATCAAGGAAGGAAAAATCGAAAGCGTCAAGGGCAATATCGACCTGAGCGCGCTTGACAAACTCTTCCCTGCTTCGGAAGAGGAAAGCAAAAAGGCGACGGATGAAACGCTGCTCTCCGAGGGCCAGGAGACAGCCTTTCCGGTTGAAAAGATGCTGGATAAAATCACCGTTAAGATTCTATCCTCAGAAAAGGACGGCGACAACGCCACCGTCAAGGCGGAATGCACGGCTGTGGATCTGACGGAATTTCTGAAAGGCTATATGCAAAAGAGCATGGAAATGGCGCTTGATTTTACAAAGGATGATGCCGCCAAGGATGATGAGCTTAACAAATATGCCGCCGACTATCTATCACAGGAGAATGTGCCGATGAAGACCACCACGGTCGATATCAAACTTACAAAATCTGATAAGACCTGGAAGATCACTTCTACAACGGAGTATCTTGATGCGCTGACAGGCGGATATCTATCGACAATGCAGTCGCTGGCGGAAGGCTTTGGCGGGTGAAACAATCCGGCCCCAGCTATTGACAAAACGCAATGCGAAGGATAAAATGAAGATAGAAAATGTGACACTACCGCTCCGGCGTTAGCGTCCATGATTGTTCAGACTAGCTGAGCCTTTGGACGGGGGCAGCTAGTCTTTTTTCGTCGCCAAGATGAGTAACAAAATTAAAACCAAGGTAATAATCATGTACTCCATGGGCCCCACCTCCTCCCTGCACAAAATGAATGCACAAGAAGCGAGGACGCTAACTGCCTGCCGTGAGCGGTAATGTCACATACCAATGATAACCAGATGGTATTTATTTGTCAATCGCTCAGTTTTTGAGAGAACGCTTGTTGAATATAGGTATACCTATTGACATTTTTGAAATCTAAGGATAAAATGAAAATAGAAAGCGTGGCACTACCGCTCCGGCGTTAGCGTCCTCATTTGACTAGACTAGCTGAGCCATTGGACACGGGGCAGCTAGTCTTTTTTTATTGCCAGAATGAGTAACAAAATTAAAACCAAGGTAATAATGATGTACTCCATGGGCCCCACCTCCTCCCTGCACAAAATGAATGCACAAGAAGCGAGGACGCTAACTGCCTACCGTGAGCGGTAATGCCACATATCAATGATAACCAGATGGTATTTATTTGTCAATCGCTCAGTTTTTGAGACGAGTATTGGAATTGCGAGATAGCGGGATCGGCCGGAAAGGCCTGATCGACCGCTTTTCCCACTAGGTAACGGTAAATAAGGAAAAAACCGCGCTCATATAAGCCACGTCATTTGGTGCTATCGTAAAACGAATACATGATACAAAAAGTCGCATAGATAGCCCACATTTACAGAACACTTCCTTTATAATAAAGAAGTGTCCTATAGGTATTGTTATTGAAGAATAATCATATCGCTTCTGAATCAGATAGCGTCAGGCAACATCCCAACCGCCTGATCGACTTTACATCTTTATTGATTAACAGATATCCCCTATACTGTTTATCGAGGTGAGATATAATGGCAACCTTTATTCCAAAGCCATATTCAAAAGAGCCGATTACCATCCGCATTGATCCGGAAAAAATTGCAAAACTCGATATTTTTGCAAACCGCTATGATATGAGCCGGAGTGAATTTATCTGCCATTGTATTGACTTCGCCGTCAGCAATATCGCAGGATTTACTCATTGGGAGGATATCACGAACTAATAAGGAGGAACACCATGGACGCACATGAACACATGCAAAGAGCCCTCGCAGAACTGCTGACGCTTTCCTGCATCAACGAAGAGGCAAGCTTCAGCTACTACATCTCTAAGCTCATCAATGCCCGGACAGAGGGCGCCATCCATATCCAGGCGAGCTGTATCATTCCCCATCTCTACCATCTGCTAGAAAATGGACAGATCAAAGAGACACAGCGGGAAATCAACGGTAGAATACGCACCTGTTATGCGATCACGCCAGCAGGACGAGAGCGGCTGGCTGATTTGACCCAGGCCTATATGGACACCCATCAGGCCTTCCTCGTCTTTCTGGAAAAGCAGAAGCAGGCCCAGTAAGAACGGGCTGCGCAGAGCTCGGAGGAAACCTTCGTCCAGACAAAAAGCAAAGAAATCGCCCGGAAGGCTTTTGGCAACCTTCCGGGCGTATTGTTATGGCGTAAAGCACACTTACTTTACAGGATCTTTAGTCCCTGCGTGGCGGACGGCCTCCGCGGTGTCCGTCACGGCGGTCGCCGCGGTTGTTATCTCTGCGCGGCGCTGAACGGCGTGGCGCGTCGGAGATCGTATTCTTCGGCACTAGGCCCTCCACCTCGATGAGCGCATCGCGGCGGGACAGGTTCAGGCGGCCCTGATCATCAATCTCGAGGACCTTCACGATCACCTCATCGCCGACATTGACGACGTCCTCCACCTTCTCCGTGTGCTTGACGTCAAGGCGGCTGATATGCACCAGCCCCTCCTTGCCGGGCGCGATTTCAACAAATGCACCGAACGTCATCAGGCGGGTGACAACGCCCTTATAGATGGAGCCGGGCTCCGGATCGTTTGCAATCGTCTCAACCATGAGCAGCGCGCGCTTCGCGTCATCGATATCAAGCGCAGAAATGAAAACATTTCCGTCCTCTTCCACGTCAACCTTGCAATTGCACTCCGCACAAATCTTCTGGATGACCTTGCCCTGTTTACCGATGACTTCGCTGATCTTATCGACCGAAATCTTAGTCGTGAGCATCTTCGGCGCATACTTGGAGAGCTCCTTGCGCGGCTCAGGGATGCATTTGAGCATGATCTCATCGAGGATATAAAGCCGCGCCTTGTAGGTTTTGTCCAATGCTTCCTTAATGATCTCAGGCGTAAGTCCGTCGATCTTCAAATCCATCTGGATCGCAGTAATGCCCTTTTTCGTACCGCCCACCTTAAAGTCCATATCGCCGAAGAAGTCCTCCAGGCCTTGGATATCGATCATCGTCATGAAGCGGTCGCCCTCGGTGACAAGGCCGCAGGAGATGCCCGCAACAGGCGCCTTGATCGGCACGCCGGCCGCCATCAGAGACAGCGTGGATGCGCAGATGGATGCCTGTGAGGTGGAACCGTTAGAGGAAAGCACCTCAGAAACAAGGCGCAGCGCATACGGGAATTCCTCCACGCTCGGGATGACCGGCAGCAGCGCGCGCTCCGCGAGGGCGCCATGGCCAATCTCGCGGCGGCCCGG
>OKRX01001671.1_pt1 | contig 15839 bp, 10 predicted proteins | sample 1601241 | NCBI WGS metagenome assembly OKRX01 (sample SAMEA3541500, study PRJEB24748) | human gut metagenome | biome: human gut; feature: human-associated habitat; material: faeces | place: China | collected 2012
AGCCCTATTGGGCTTATCGTGTTCAACAGTTGGGAATAGGACCGAAATGCATCAAAATCAATAAAATTTCTGACCGGGAATTAAAAGAAAAAGTGAATGATTTGGTGACTAATCCTGTGTATAAAACAAAAGCAATGGAATTAGCCGGACAAATTCGTGAGGAGCGGTCAGTAGATAACTTCTGTGATTTTATAGAATCTGTGGCAGATCAGATATGAAATCACTCCTGTTTGATCCAGACATGGGTGACTTCGCCAAACACATATTTACGATAATCACTTGCTTTCTGATAAGCATCAGCTATATAATCCCGTGCTTCCTGTGTGCAGAAATCATCGAGATCAGGAGTCGTAATCTGTGTTAATTTGCACTCAAAAATAAGCCGGGCCTCTTTGAAAGACATATTTCCGGAGGGAGTTTGAATACCTGTCAGTTCCACTTCCTCCATTTTCCGGCTATCCCTCCCCGATTGGCTGCCTAGAAAAAGCAACTGTTCCTTATACCTATCGGAGAAATATGCGATGGTATATGTTTGTTCCTTTTGAATAAGTTCAAGAGTATAGCGGTCTGTCCGGATCACACACCAACTAGCGGGCTTCCTGAAAAGAAGTCCAAAACCGCCTCCACTACCTATCATAGAATTATAATGTGCTTCATTACCTGCAGTTATAACATAGAAATTATCCATGACCAGTGTGAACATATTGTCACTGATTTCCTTCGGAGAGATTTGCCAGAACAACTGTTTAAAATCGTTTTCTTCAACATTCATACGCTTGATTGCTTCCATCTTCTAATTTTTTATTGAATCTATTACTTCTAAAAAACAACAATGCAAAATTATGGGATATGAAACGAATAAAATAGCTATTTTTGTCATAAAAATAGTCGTAAAAGACCTCTTATGAAAAAGGAAATACAACAGACAGATCCCAATGTACTATTAAAATTTGCTCATTTACTAGGAACAGAAGTAAAAGACGGAAGACTGGAAATCCCCCCAAAGTATGGCAAAGGGTATTGTACCGGATATGTGTTCAATGAACAAATCCGAATACTAATTACTAATTATAAACTGAACGTAGATCTGACTATCGAAAATCCGGATGTGAATATTCCCATGAGAATGATACTCTTCAAATTCCAAAACATTATTCCCTGGCTGGAAATACCATCCACAGATATGCCAATAAAGACAGTACCGTCGGTTCTAATCACAACCAGTGCTATGAATACCGACATCATCATTCCCATTGATAGAAATACCGCAGCTATCAATATAGAAATGGATGCTGATTATTTAAGCCAACTGTTCGGTTGTTCAGGACAGTCAATGATTCTGAAAAGTTTATTGGAAAATACACAACCGCTACTATTTGAACAAATACTTTATCCCTCTTTGCTGAAAATCATCAATGAAATGATGACAGAGGCAGTCAATACAACCTTTAAACGGTATTTTATAAGAATAAAAACAGAGGAACTGGTTTGTCGGCTATTAATGGAATTAGAAAAGCGGGAAGAAAAACAAATTTATGCCTTGAATAGCCATGATACAAAAAGTATCTACCAGATAAAAGAACGAATACTTCACCATTTGGATACTCCTCCTGTTATAAAAGAACTCGCCATCTCTGTCCACATGAGTCCATCCAAGCTTAAACGTTTATTCAAACAGATCTTTGGTAACAGCATCTTCAACTATTATCAGGACTTCAGAATGAAAGAAGCAGCCCGTTTATTGAAAGAGGAAAAACTTTCTGTTTCAGAAGTCGGATATCAGTTAGGATTCACCAACCTAAGTCATTTTTCGAGAATCTTTAAAAAACACATAGGGATGAATCCTAAGCAATATACCAAATATTAACTGGAAACCGGGACAGATTATAGTTTCCTCTGAACACCGTCGTCACCAACGACGTAATAAACTCCATTGTCTATCAATACAGCCCGTCCACGCTTTTTCTTCCGATTCTCCTTATTGTCAACATTGACAGCGATGACTTTACCATTATAAAAGGTTGAAATATCCTTGAAGATAGTGTGCCCCACAAAGATATGTTTTATCATATAACGATCCAACATCATTTGTAAAGAGTCTTGTGCCAAGGGTTTATATTTGGGATCTTTTCTCACCAGGCCGCGATACCAGATCGGACCGTCATTACCATACAGAAAATCAGTCAGCGGAGAAAGCGCCTTACGCTCTTTTTTGCTCATGAAAAGTGCCCGGTTCATTTCCTCGTTCACAGTGGGGATATTCAAGTCCTTATCATAGAATAATTTTCCTAATCCGGCATGTACATATAAATCGGTTCCAATGATTTGCATTGTATTACGTGTTGCAAGCCAACGGCCTAATTCGGTATTTGTGCCGAATAATGAAGGATATTCCACTCCCAGTTTTTCTGCCAGCAGTTTATATTTATCTTTTGTATAGCGAAGATCGTTAGACAACACCAAAGCCTCATGGTTTCCCAAAAGGAAAGAGACATGACCTCCCGCTTTAACCGCTTCGTCTTCTAATTTATAGAACAGCCAGAAGATCTGCAGTACATCCTTGCCACGGTCGAAAATATCTCCGATAATCACCAAATGATTACTACCGAAATTCCACTGATAGTTATCATTAATCACTCCGTTTCCTTGCAACAGGCTAATCACACAATCCAGCCGCCCATGAGGATCGGACATCACAAAAACTTTTTCCGGACGGGTATATTGCCACTCCGGTCTTTTCAATGGATGGAGTTTTACATCAAATGGATACCGTCCCTCATGATCCGTCACACGGAAACTGAAATCTTTAGGTAATGTCGCATAAGTCTTGTCTGTAATCCGTCCTTTCTTATTGACATTAATAACCCGTGTACTACCGTCTGCCTGATAGAGTATATAGGGTCCGTCACCAGACAATTTCTCTTTTTTCTCTTTCTTCTTATCTCCTGAATGATAAGTTCCGGCCTGAATGCCGGAACTTATTAAAACGAGAACAAGAGTAGAAAGAAATAATCTCAAAAAACGAGTGCTCATATTCTTTTCTTTCTTGAAATTTATTTTTTAATCGTTACTAATTCTCCTTCGTCATTGATGGCTTTAATATCATCTCCTTCAATAACCACGGCACGAGTCTCTTTTTCAAAAGCCTTGGGATGATTAACACAAATATCATATACCTTTTTATTATAGGTATACTTCACACGACTATTTTCCGTATGACCGATAATAATACGTTTGACATCATATTGAGCCAGAAGTTTATCTACATCCGCTTCCTTTATCGGACTGTACTCACTGCCAGTCTTAACCATTCCACGATACCACAACGGACCGTTATAACTATCACTATAAAGGAAATCGGCAATATCCGGATATTGTTTTTTCCGTTCCTCTTTTGAAAGGTAAATGCTCTTGCTCACCAGTTCATTGATTTCGGGAATTGTCTCTTCGCGTTCCATAAACACCTTACTCAATCCTGCATGAACATAAAGGTTTTCACCTACAATCTGAATGGTGTTTTTAGAACGCAGCCAGTTACCCATCACATTCGTCAGTCCCCACATCTTTCCATAGGTCATGTTCATCGCTCTTTGCGAAAGAGTGTTGTACTTGGCATACGTATATTTCAAGTTATCACGCATTATCATTTCTTCGTGATCCCCCAAGATGGTTGTCACTCTGCCACCAACAGCTTTCGCCTCAAATTCCAATTTGTATATGAGCCATAAAATAGGAAGTACGTCTGCTCCACGATCGAAAATATCACCATCAATCACCAAATGGTTACTGCCATATATCCATTCATATTTATCATTAATCACTTCCCCTGTTTTCAGAATAGCAGCAAACAAGTCGAAACGCCCGTGAAGGTCGGATACGGCAAATGTTTTAGCATACTCGGTACGGTCTTCCCATGCCGGACGTTCAAAATTCTCAATCTTATTAATGGGTACCTGAAAAAGGAGTTGATTATCATCCGAATACACATCCAGCTTCAATCCGGCTGGTAATCCGGATTCTTCACGAATGTTCAATGTATTCTCTTTAGTCACTTCCAGAATTTTAAGTTTACCGTTTTCATAGAAAAGGTAAGGGCCATCATTACGGAAATGAGTGATTTCAGCTATGTCCGGTCCCACAGGAGTCAGATCTTCCCCGCACGAATAAAAGGCCGTGATGAACAAGCCCAAAAGGAAATAGATGTTATATATCTTTTTCATAATTTCTATACGTTAATGCGTTAATTAATGCAATTCATATTCCGGATTCTGAACCATATTTTCATTGTACTCCATTTCGTGGTTAGGAACAGGAAGAACGATTTTATAATAACTCCAATCAAACTCTACTGCTTCATTGGGAACTTCGCTCAAATAATCTTCACGTATCACTTTCTTGTTATTTCTAAGTAAATCAAAGAAACGTTGTCCCTCTCCCCAAAATTCAATGCGACGCTGTTCAAGCACCAGATCCAGATTTATATCTTCATCTGCCACAGCATCCAGATCCTTACCCGTACGTACATAAATAGGTTTCAGATACTTGCGCGTATTAGGTATATCATTCCTCTTAATCGCAGCTTCAGCTGCATTCAGATAGAGTTCCGACAGACGGAAAACCGGGATATTGGCATCTTCATACGATTTAGAACCTTGTGCCGGATATTTCAAGCAATAAGGTTTACTGCTACTTGCCGTAGACACCATCTGACTACGAACATCATCGGAATTGTCTTTCATGTAGTCTTTCCAATACTTTTCGGTAGCTATCAGATTATATTTGGTGCTAAGATAACCGATGGATGATTTTCCCGGACTATCAGTTGTCAGATTCACAATTTCGAACAACAGTTCACTATTGAACGGAGTAGCCCATATCTTGGCATATTCATCATTGGTCCACAACTTATAGCCTTGTTTTTCCGCACCTTTAATAGCTTCGGCAGCCACATCGTATGCCTCTTTGTCATTCCCCATATAGAGATAAACCCGGCTTAATAATGTCATTGCCCCCCATTTATTGATCTTACCCTCTTTCTTTACCGGACGAAGCAGCTTCACCGCATCTGTCAGGTCGTCTGTGATGGCCTTATAACATTGGGCGGTCGTATTGCGGGAAGGTTTGATATTCTTATCTTCTACCACTTTATCAATAATGGGCACAGCCAGTGATGCCCCGTTATCTTTCAGATAAGGATACCCGTAAATACGTGTCATATCGAACAGCAACAAGGCACGTATTGCCAAAGCCTCTCCTTTCAAGTCATTATAATACTCCTGCTCTGTCAGCTTCTCCAGTTTCGGAGTTGTAATTTCCCGATCGGGAACAAGCTTTATCTTTTCAATATCCCGGAATAAAATGTTCAGGTTCTTACCAATACCGTAGTACATCCCCCAGAAACCACTAGGTCCATTCGTCTTATTGTACTTGAATGTATAGAAACTGACATTGGTGCTGGAAGACTTATAAGATTTCATGTCATCTCCCCTCAAATCACCATAACAGAACATATCTGCTCCATAATAACTGGATGACTGCATACTGCTGTATGCACCGTTCAGCACAAATTCAAAATCTCTTAATTCGGTCAATGAACCATCAGTTTCTATAGCTGTGGAAGATTGCAAATCCAACCAATCATTTCCGCAACTACTCAATAAGGTTGCAAAGGCACCTAAAGCTATATATTTTATCTTTTTCATACTTATTCATTTATAGATTAATGCACTTAGAATTTCACTTCCAAACCGAATGTATAAGTTCTCATCGGAGGAGTATCCCAACTAGGTGATGAACCCGATTCGGGGTCAATATAATCGTATGCCGCCCAAGTTAACAGGTTATTGCCCGATGCATACAGACGTATATTGTCTATACCCACTTTCCGGGTCCATGTCTTCGGCAGTGTAAAGCCGAAAGTCAGATTCTTCAGACGAACATAATCTCCACTGTATAAACGACGTGTGGTAGCATAATCGGTCATGGAAATTGATCTACCGACTACAAAACGTTCAATACTCGTTTCATCACCCTCCTTCTGCCAGCGTTTCCGGTAATAAATAGGAATATTCAGCGTTCCGTCGCCACCGTGTTCCAGTTTACTTGCCGAGCCGTCATAGTTCCATGCTCCAAAAGAGAAATTCACATTAAAATTCAGATCAAACCACTTATAAGAGATGCTGTTACCCAGTCCACCGGTGATAGTAGGATCGGCACATTGCAGTATCACTTTTTCCGCACTACGCGGATCTTTAGTAGTTTCTTTGTTCAGATTTCCATTTTCATCCGTCGTATTCTTATAGAACATCGGTTCACCGTCTGCCGGGTCGATGCCTGCAAATTCAATCATATAATAGGTAGAATAGGGCAAACCTACCTTATGAATAGATGTTCCGCTGGTTACTTGTTTCAAATCTCCGTCCAACTTCAGGATTTTATTGGCATTATGTCCCAGATTCAAACTAGTGCTCCAACGAAAATCTTTTGTCTCGATATTAGTTGAACGAATTTCCAATTCATATCCCTTGTTTTGTAATTTACCTATGTTGGCAAGATAACTTGAGAAACCTGTTGCAAGAGATAATGGCCGGCTGTAAAGCAGATTTTTCGTTGTACGAACGTAATATTCAAATGTAACATTCAGTCTGTTGTCGAAGAATCCCAAGTCGATACCGGAGTTGAAGTTGTAGTTGGTTTCCCAAGTCAGTTCCTTGTTTTCCAGTTGCGACTGCGTGATACCCGGATTATCGTTATAATTACTAGTCAGACTGCTCAATCCCATATATCCATAATAAGAAGACGGCAGAGTTCCGTTCACACCGTAAGAAACTCTAAGTTTCAGGTCACTTAACCAGTTCTGAAGAGGTTTCATAAAACTCTCGCTACTCACTCTCCATGCACCGGACAATGACCAGAAATTTCCCCAACGATTCTCTCTTGCCAATCGCGAACTTCCGTCTGTTCTCCAACTCGCTCCCAGATAGTATTTGTTGTCATAATCATAGTTGGCACGTGTAATATAAGAGACAATACGCGTCGTACTGTTAGAACCTCCCATACTCTGATACACTACACCATTGTTGACTTCCGGTTTATCCCAGCGTGCAAAATTAGAGATAGTAGTTCCCAGTCCATCCGACTCCTTACTGTTGATTTCATAACCAGCCAAAAGGTCCAGATTATGTTTTTTCTTGATCTTTGTCTGATAAGTCAGAATATTAGACCATGTCATATTGGTAATATCATTATAATCTTTGCTGAAACGTCCGTTATCATCGTCACCGTCACTGGTACGCGGGTCTTTCCATGCACGAGACTTGTTCATCACAAAATCATAACTGAATGTAGACGCAAACTTGATTCCTTTCCAAATATCGAATGATGCATATACGGTATTGAAAGAACGGGTCGCATATTCTCTCTTAAAATTATAAGAATTTGATAACATCGGATTACGGTCATCCAATTTGATTAATGCACGGTTCCAGGTGCCGTCTTCATTCCATATAGGGTCAGACGGTGTGGCTCCATTACGCGTACCGTAAATTGGAGAAGTATACGATGTCCCTTCCGAATAAGTATCCTGATTCACTTTGGAGAACTGTATCTTTGCACCGATATTCATCCATTTAGCCATCTGATAGTCTACATTCAAACGTGCAGAAATACGTTCCAGACCGGAGTTTATCGTAACACCATCCTGCTTCATATAGCCGATGGACGTATAGTATTTAATCTTTTCCTGTCCGCCGGAAGCTGAAAACTCGTAATTCTGGTGGCTACCGTTACGGAACAGATAATCATCCCAATTCACAAAACCACACCAAGGGATCGGTGCATACTGGTCAATATTCGAATCGGCATAAGCCCATGCTTCATTCTCGGTCATCCCCTGATGAAGTCCTACCTCATCATCGGTCTTACCACTATAAGTTAAAGCATAATTTCGAAGCCCCTCGTGGATCAGGTTACGACGTTCCTGTCCGCCCATCAATTCGCGGAAAGGCATGGCAAAATTAGAGAATCCCCAATCCGATTTCAATTTAAAGACCGGTTTACCTGCTTTTCCTTGTTTCGTAGTAATAATGACAACGCCATTTGCTGCACGTGAACCATAAAGTGAAGCAGCAGCGGCATCCTTGATAACAGTGATGCTTTCAATATCCGATGTATTCAAGGTAGACATTACATCCAAACCGGAATCACTACCAGATGCACCAATATTACCCGACAATACGGGAACACCATCCACTACATACAGCGGAGAATTGGAGGCATTGAACGAACCCATACCACGGATACGGATGGACGTTGACGAACCCGGTATACCCGAACCGGTATTTACGCTGACACCGGGAGCCGCCCCCTCCAACATCTGTTGGAAAGATGCATTAGGCACATCTTTCACAGCATCTGTCTTTACGATACTGGCAGAACCTGCATAAGCCGATTTCTTGAAAGTACCATATCCCGTTACAATTACTTCGTCCAACAGGTTATTATCCACTTTCAGGATTATGCTCATCGGCTTGCCGGGAGTTGCAACTACCTCCTGTGACGCATAACCGATATAAGAAACCATCAGAGTCACTTTCTTGTCTGTAACTTCCAGATGGAAATTACCATCCATATCAGTCATCATACCGTTAGTTGTACCTTTCACGATGACATTAGCTCCGATTATCGGCTCTCCACTATCTTCAATTACTTTCCCTGTAATCGTATATTTCTCACGTGCAACAGTTTCCGTCCTAACGGGTTCAGCCTTACGGATGGCAATTACTCCATCATGAACCGTATAAGTCAGTCCGCTATTTCGCAGGCATTTGTTAAGCACTTCAGAAATCAGTTCATTCTTCACATCCAGATTTTCCACTCTGACTTTCTTTGCATCATTTGTGCTGTAGATAAAGGTAAAGTCCGTTTGTTTCTGAATTTCCCAAAGAACTTCATTCAGTGTTACATTTCTGAATTTGGCTGTAACCGTGGTCTGTGCGAATACAGATGCGCGCATCAGCCCTGAAGTCGTAATACAGAGAAAAAGGAACATCATACAAAGACGTTTTCCATATTTCCCAAATCTGGCAACATTACGTAGTTTTTCCATAAAACAGGGATTAATGATTAGTGAATATTTTGATAGTTTTTCCTTCTACTGTGACAGTTACTCTACCCGTTTGCTCCAACAATTTCACCAATGGGGTAATCTCATTATAGCGGTTAACATAGCAACCGAAGCGTAACTCTTTCGTCGCCTCATTCTCATAGACTACATCCATATCATACCATCTGGCAAGAGTTTTCATGATGTCGTCCAATCGCTGGTCCTTGAAATTGATCTTTCCATGTATCCATGAAGTATAAAATGCAGTATCTACATTGCGTACATTAATCTGGTTGCTGCCCGGAGTAATACAAGCCTGTTCCGATGGTTTCAGAATCCGGTTGCTTCCATTTTCAGTCTGTACTTTTACCGAACCGCTGACAAGTGTAGTTTGATATTCTTCGTTTGCGTAAGCTGATATATTAAAAGAAGTTCCTAATACTTCTATTTTCATCCCTTTGGTTTGTACAATAAAAGGCTGTCCGGTTTTGCTTACTTCGAAATAGGCCTCTCCCTCCAGTTCTACCAGACGGCAATCCTGTGCAAACTGAACAGGGAAACGGATGGAACTCATAGAATTCAACTGTACTTTACTTCCATCGCTCAACGTCAGCTGATATTCACCACCACGAGGAACGTTTACCTTATTATATGCAAGTTTTTCGGATGTCCGGGCGGGAGCCTGCAGATAATTCAATGCTGTAGAATCCACCTGAATGACTGTACCATCTTTTTCTTTCAATTCCACGCCGGAAGTAGACTTCAAATCAATTGCTTCTCCATTATCCAGAATAAGAACGGCTTTCTTACCACCCGGAACAATTTGTTCCGCTACTTGAGATAACGGCTGGGGTTCATTACCGCTCTTATATATTGCCACAGTAGCAACAACCACCGGAAAAATGAAAATAGCAGCATATTTACATATATTCAGTATCCGATGTCTGAACCGATGGCGTTGGATTTTTCTTTGCACCCCCTCCCATCCGTCCTCTGCATGGAAAGTTTGCCGCTTCTGCATATTCTGCTTTATGTTCTCTTCCTTGCAGATTTCCCGAAAAAGGCGTTCGTTTTCGGACGATTCATTTCTCCACCGAGTCAGTTCCGCCTGTTCTTCTTCCTCGATTTCATCAGATAAGTATCTGGCAATGAGTCTTGCAATATAGAAATGTTGGTTTATCATAATTCACATGTTTTAATCGTTGTTTATACTAAAACAGGTGAATTGAAAATCAGGGTGTATTAAAAATGATTTTTTTTAAAAGAAACTATAAAAAGTAAAAAACCAGGTAGTAATAGTCTTTCAAATATACGCGTAATTTACGGTAGGCAATCTTTTTCTGGGAGTGTACCGTTTCGCCGGAAATATTCAGTGTTTCAGCAATTTCCGGATTGCTTTTTCCCTCAAGTGCCAGTTGCATAATGCTTTTCATCTGCGGTGGCAGTTTTTCAATGGCATCCACTAATATCCGGTAACTTTCTTCTGCTATGACCTTGTCTTGGAAAAAAGAGTCTTTACTCATTTCCTGAACTTTCTGTGCATACTCGTTCATGACCTTGGTATGTTCCAGTTCATTTAAAGATTTATTGCGTACCGACGTATAGAGGAATGATTTAATCTGATGCACATACATGAAATCATCGCGCAACTGCCACAACTTCACAAAACACTCCTGAACAATATCAGCCGCTAATGCATCATTTTCGACATACTGATTAGCAAACATACATAAAGATATGTAATATTTGTCGAATATAGAACGAAACTGCGTCTCATCAGTTAACTTAATACTAATATAGTCTGTTGTGCCAATCACGTATTCTTTATTTTGGTTACAAATATACCATTTGAAAATTATGTAACCAAACAAAAATGAAAAATCACAATCTTTGTTTCATTACAAAACCCTCAAAGAAGTCGTCCCGATAACTATTACCGATAGCAATTTCATACGATTTTATAAATATATCATTATTGTCAAATGACTCGATGTGATCGGTATTGACGATATAGGATTTATTCACCCGCAAAAAAATAGATTTTGGTAATAAATCGAATATGGCTTTCAGGCTCATGCGAGTAATGATACGCTGGTCGTTCAGTTGAAGAATGACGTAATCTTTCAATCCCTCAATAAAGAGAATATCGGAGAAATTCACCTTGAAATACCGGCGCTCTGCCTTTACGAAGAAATATTCAGCGGCAACAATCGTTTCGATAGCTTCTTTTTCTTCTTTCAATAATAGAGAATGATAGGATAACGCTTTATCCACCGCCTTTTGAAAACGTTCCGCTTCGACAGGCTTAATCAGATAGTCGATTGCATCTACTTCATAGCTATCCAACGCATATTCTGTATAGGCTGTGGTGAAAATAACCAGTGTCTTTTTGGAGATTGTACGGGCAAACTCTATTCCTGTAATCCCAGGCATCTGAATATCCAGAAAAACCAGATCGACTCCCTGTTGCTCCATAAAGTCGGAAGCAGTTGCAGCACTGTTAAAACTGCCTATCAACTGGAGGTTATCGGATTCTTCTATCAATAACTTCATGGCCTCACGTGCCAAGGGTTCATCATCTACAATGATACAATTCATAATGTTATACTTAAAATTACAGAATAGAGATTTTCATCTTCTCTTTGTTCCAACTTATAATGTTCAGGATACAGTAATCCTAACCTACGCTGGATATTGGCAAGTCCGATTCCACCGACTTTACCCTGCTGGACTGCAACAGCCGGTTTAGAATTCTCACACCGGAAATCCAGTCGGTGAGCATCCACCTTAAAAAAGACATGGACATACGAAGAATGCTCACTATCAAAACTATGTTTCACCGCATTTTCCACAAAAGGAATGAATAACAAAGGCTGAATCCAAATGGAATCCACTTCTCCCTCCTGCCTCAACGTAAACTGGAAATTGTCACGGCGTATCTTTTCCAAATTCAGATAGTCATTCAGGAAACGGATATCCGAAGCCAATGAAACTCTTTCACGCGAACTGTCGTTAATCTGATACCGTAGCAAATCTTCCAGTTTAAAAAGTACTTTGGAAGCTTCTTCCGGATTTCTCTTTATCAGGACATTGGCATTATTCAGCATATTGAAAAGAAAATGCGGGTTAATCTGATTCTTCAGAAATGTCAGTTCGGATTGCAAAGTAGTGGACTCGAGTTCGTCAATACGCAGATTATAACGCAACCAATGGGTAAACAAGGATATGGCTGCCGAACCTGCGGTAACAAAACCGATGGTCAGTATCCCCGAAAAAGTATTAATGAAAGTAGCGAATCTGCCAGGATCTTTTCCGGGCAGAATTACTTCAAAGAGTAATCCCTGGGTGACTGAAAGGAAGACGATGACTACCAAATTCGTCAGGACAGCCGCCAGGACATAGTACCCCAAACGGTTCTTCAACAGAAAACAGGGTACTAATATATACAGGTTCATATAGATTACTGTATTAATGGAAACAAAATATGCCAGGAATCCACCAAAACGCCGCCAAAAAGAAACTGACTGCAAAGGTTCGTACCAAAAGACATTAATAGTCATCAAAAGAACTATTATTTGCAGTAACAGATGTCTACATGTCCGGTAATGAGGACTTAACAGAAAAGCTGTGACACTTTTATCTTCCATTCTTCTATGTTCTGTATTCAGGTTCATACTTCACCTCCTTTCAATTCCAACCAGATGCTTTCTGTCGTCAGGAATAGTCTGTAACGATTGCCATATAATAAGTTCAGTCTTTGGCGGATTCTTTCAAGTCCTTTATCTTCCAAAAGATTCACTTGTAGGCAAAGACAAGTGAATATAATTGTGTTCTCTTCTACTTTCAAATGGATTTTGAGAGAAACAGGGATTGATGTTCGCTGTTCGTTGATTGATTTTACAATATATTGCACAAATGGAATGAAAAGCAAGGGTGGAACCAGTGTTCTATTTACTTCTCCATCCGCAAGCAGTTCATAATTGAATTGTGCCTGAGAATTCTGTTCCAAGGTCAGGTAATTATTCAGGAAATTAATTTCACTACCAAGCAATACCTTTGTTCTGCTGCAATCATATAGCTGATAGCGAAGTAGTTGACTTAATTTCATCAGCATCTTCGAAGCTTTTTCCGGTTCGCTCAATGTCAGTTCCCCCGAATGATGCAATGTTTTGAAAAGAAGTTCGGGGCTGACTTGTTCTTTTAGCTGTTCCACTTCCGAAAGAACGTGAACCTTTTCCATTTGTGAGACACGTTGATGATCTATCATCCATTCTTTCAGGAGAACGGTCATTGTTCCTCCTATCATGCAGAGTGTGGACAACATGAAAGAAGATATATAATCCATCACTATAGGTATGGAGAAATAGGAGGCACGTTCGTAAAATTCCGGCCAGCAGGAATAAGATACATATTCCGTTGCCATTTGTATTGCCAGGGCAAGCATCATTGCTACTGAAAGTAAGGATATGTAGGTTAGATAGCGTCTTTTCAGCAAAAACTTTGGAAAGAGCCAGAAAAGATTCAGATAAATAACTCCTATATAAGTCAGTAGATATAAGAAAGTGAATGTATAAATCCATCCTCCCAATATATCCCGATAATCGAGGAATATAATAAAAACCTGATTGAATGATATGGTAGCCAACACCATAATAAGCACCAGATAACGCGCCCATCGAAGTTCCGGACTAACGAGGAATCGATATAATAAAGTAGATTTATTGTCTGTTGTTATTGTTTCAGCCATCGTGTATTTAATCAGGGAAGATGTTTTATCTCCGGGGACGAAGATAAAACATTTTTCCGGTTGGACTTCTATATCGGTTATTTAAAATTCAAGTTTATAACTCACATTTGTCAATGTTGTAGAACCGTCACTAACATCAATTTTTCCAGTTTTCACATTATATTCATGTCCATAGTGTTCTTTCGCACCGGTAAAATTAAGTCCTTTCACTGCAAACTCATGAGAGACTTTCTTCTTGTTGATGCGGTAACTCACGGTATAGTTGCCGATAAGCATGGGAGAATACTGTTTAGAAAATGCTTTCGTTTCGTCATACTGTACCTCTTTATCAGGATGATTCATCGTTGCTTCCCTGTCAATCGGAGAATACCGGTCACCTCCTTGTAAGGTCAATTTCAGATTGATGCTAAGAATATTCTGTCTGTTACGTCCCAGCATCCATTCCTTTCCAATCAGTCCGTTGATGACATAATTCCGATTAAACTTCGTATTGTACCACACACCGTCTCCGCCCCGGTAGCGGGAATCGAAAAGAGAACCGGAAATCATGTAATAGAGTCCTTTTTCCAGGAAACGTTCTAAAGTGATGTCAATACCGATGTTGCGTCCTCTTCCTTTATTAACCAATGCGTCTTCCACATAGAAATCAGAACGGTTGAGTACGGAATAAGAGCTGTCAGCCATCACAGGCACATCATGGAGAAATTGGATATAAGGTTCTATTTTCAGATTCATGCGATCGGATATTTTGTATCCAAAAGATAACATGACGTGCTGCGCTTTGGTGAAATCGAGTTCCTTGTTGACGGATTTGTCTCCTGTACTTTTCGTTTTCACAAAATAGACGTCCATTTTCTCCATGCGACTGTACATACCATAAGCCAGTGCAAAAGTTGCTTTCGGAGTAGCTTGCCATTTCAAACCAATACGGGGTTCAACAGACCATTTATTATTCAGAGTCAGAAATTGCCCGTAAATACCGGCATTGAGCGTCCAGCGTTCCGTCAATCCTACAGAAGAACTATTGTAGGCAGATATCAGACTCGTATTACCTTTTCCTTGAGATACGGTTTCCAGTGATTCGGCTTCATAAGGAGCAATGGCAAGATTCATTTGATAGAACATGGCATTATACGTAAATCCTGTCTTATTAGTAAAACGGTTACTGAATTTACGGTTAAAAGTCGAAGTCAGTATTAAGTTAGTATGTTTTGAGTTAAGATCCATGTAGGGGGTGGATTCCAAAGAGTGGTTAAACATGGTTGCTCCACCGTCCAATTGCGAATAAGTACCGGCAATAGTGGTTTTCAATGATGCGTCATTGTTGAAGAAATAACGGTGGCTGATACCTCCGGCAGCCATATACTGTTTGTCTTTTGATTCGCTACGGTCGCTCATATATTCCCATTTATCCGTATTCTTTTCAAAATCACTGCCGAATTTATCAATCAGGCTGGTTCCCCAGACAGAGAATGTTCCTGCTTTCTGTGTCGGGAAATTCAGTTTGAAGTTCAAGTCCTGATAGTCCATCTTTCCGCCCTCCAAGTTCAGAAGTCCTGTTGTGGAATACCGATAATTGAAAATATAGGATGCTTTGTGCTTCTTGCTTAACGGTCCTTCGGAAGCTACATCAATTCCCATGATGCCCACTTGAAGCGTATTCTCATTCTTCTGGTTATTTCCATTACGCAATTTCATATCAAACACACCAGATACCGCATTTCCATATTCTGCCGGAAAAGCTCCGGTAAAAAAATCGGAATTACCCAATACCTGCGAACTAAGAGATGAAAGTATCCCTCCACCCAATGTGGCAATATCCGCAAAGTGATTCGGGTTCGGAATTTCAACGTCTTCCAATCGCCACTGCAACAGATGGGGAGCATTGCCATGAATGGATATTCCATTGGAAGATACACTGGGGGCCACTCCGGCAAAGGAAGATACCAAACGGGCAGGGTCGTCAAAACCTCCGGCATAGCGGCTCCC
>OKRX01001679.1_pt1 | contig 15818 bp, 9 predicted proteins | sample 1601241 | NCBI WGS metagenome assembly OKRX01 (sample SAMEA3541500, study PRJEB24748) | human gut metagenome | biome: human gut; feature: human-associated habitat; material: faeces | place: China | collected 2012
ATACGGCGATCGATGCTCGGCAACATGGCGAACTGAACGCAGATATATTTATAGACAAGAAACTTTCCGACATAAAAGCAGAAATAGAGATCAAAGATGTCCAGAACCAGACGATAGGGAAAATCACATCTGCTCCCATAAACGAAAAAACAGGCAAAATATCCCTCTCTGGCAAGATCGACAATATCAAACCCTGGTCAGCCGAAGACCCACAACTGTACACCGCCATAATCACCCTTCGCCAGAAAGACAAGGTACTGCATACCGTAACCGACCGGATCGGGTTCCGCACAGTCGAAGTGAAACCGAAAGACGGTGTTTATATCAACGGTGTGAAAATGCGCTTTAAAGGGGTGAACCGCCACTCTCACTGGCCCACTACGGGACGAACGACGAACAAGCAGCTTAGTGTTAACGACGTCAAGCTGATGAAAGAAATGAACATGAATGCAGTCCGCATGTCACACTATCCACCTGACAAACATTTCCTGGAAGTTTGCGACTCTCTGGGGATGTATGTGATCGACGAACTGTGCGCCTGGCAATATCCTCCTTATGATACGAAAGTCGGGACCATTCTAGTTGGGGAAATGCTGAAACGGGATCTCAACCGTCCGTCTATCATTTTTTGGGCAAACGGGAATGAGGGAGGCTTCAATTTTGACCTCGACCCGCTATTTCCACAATATGACCCGCAAAAACGAGCTGTCCTGCATCCCTGGGCGTTATCGGGAAATATCAATACGGTACATTACATCAAATATAATTCTGGAATCGGCAATATGTTCCACGGAAGGGATATCTTCATGCCGACAGAAATCTTGCACGGATTATACGACGGTGGACACGGAGCCGGACTCGACGACTACTGGAACCTGATGCTTTCCAATCCGCTTTCAGCCGGAATGTTCCTTTGGGACTTTACGGACCAGGCAGTTGTTCGCGAAGATAAAAACGGATTCTACGATACCGACAAGGATCACGGAGCCGATGGCATAGTAGGACCATATCGCGAAAAAGAAGGCAGCTTCTTTACAATCAAAGAAATATGGTCGCCTATCCATCTGCCGGAACACTATCTTACACCGGGATGGGATGGTCGTTTCGAAATAGAAAACAGATATGCGTTCACAAATGCGAACGCTTGTAACTACACATACCGGCTGGCTAAAATCAACTCGCTTGCGCAAAAGACCATACAATCAGTTTCCGGCAAGATCGCTTCCCCTGATATCCGTCCGGGAGAAAGAGGGTATTTGCAACTTGAACTTCCCTCCGGCTGGCAGGAATACGACTTTCTATATGTTACGGTAAAAGACCGTTACAACCAAGAGTTATTTACCTGGAGCTACGAGATCGGCACACCCGACCGTCTTGCCAACCGTCTGCTGCCACAGGAAGGTAGCACACCGGCTGTAAAAGAAAGCATCGATAACTGGTATTTTTCGGCTGCCGGTACGGAAGTAACGTTCGACAAACAAAACGGCCAGCTCCGGTCAGTCACTTCCGGAGGTAAAGCAATCCCGTTGAACAATGGGCCGGTACTGATATCCAATCAAGATATTATCTGTAAATCAGTAGAATATAAGCAAGTGGAAGGAAATCCTCAACTGATTGCCACTTATACGTCCCGAAACGGAAAAAATACAGTCTACACATTCACTTGGACCATGCTCCCTTCCGGCATCGTAGAACTGGACTACAATTACCGCCCCCAGGACATGGTCAAGATGGCGGGTATCACGTTCGATTTCCCAGAAAAAGAGATCGCCGGAGCCACTTTGCTCGCCAACGGACCATACCGTGTATACAACAACCGGATGAAAGGCGGTTCGCTGAATATCTGGGAAAAGAAGTATAACAACACTATCACTGGTGAAAGTTGGGACTATCCGGAGTTCAAAGGATACTATTCTTTATTCTACGGGATGAAGCTCGATTGCCCCACTCCATTCGAAGTTTACAGCGGAAAAGAAGATGTCACCTTGCATCTCTTTACCCCAGCCGTACAAGAACAATACGATCCGAAACGCAACCACACGATTGTCGACTATCCAAAAGGAAACCTCTCTTTCATGAATGCAATTCCGGCTGTCGGAACCAAATTCGGAAAAGCGGAAGATTTCGGTCCTCAATCTCAACCGCATCGTGCCAGAGGAAACGGACCGGAAAATAATGTCAGTGGAAAATTGTATTTCCGCTTCTGATAGAAGCAAAAACAATTGAAATAAATTAACAGTTATACTCGGAACACCCCGAAATAACTGTTAATTTTTTCTGTTTAATAATAACTTTATCTATATTTGCAGAATATTGAATGAAATCAGAGATCGTGAATAAACAGCATCTAATAAATATAAACCTAAATCAGTTATCCAATGGGACCATGAAGTCAAAGAACCTTTGCATATAGAGAATAACCACGGCTATTCTTAATATTTATACAGTTAACTTATTGAGTAGTAACTTAAATCACCATGTAAACATGAAAAATAACAAAATGGCAATAATTTGCCTGCTTTCTCTTTTGCCCAGCATCAGTGTTCTGGCAAATGAGAATTACATCACGGACCCTGCAACGAGCCTGCGGGGAAAATCGGACTCGGCAGTTCCTACACGTTTGCAACAAAACGGAAAGACCATCACAGGAATCGTACAAGACGCACTCGGCCCTATAGCCGGTGCCAACATTATCGTAAAAGGAACGACAAACGGGAACATTACGGACATGGATGGTAAATTCACGCTTGAGAATGTGCCCGCAAACGCTACTCTCGTTATCTCCTACATCGGATTTACTCCACAAGAAATACGCGTAGGGAATCAGACCACCTTTAATATTACTCTCCAGGAAGACTCCGAAGCACTGGACGAAGTTGTAGTAGTCGGCTACGGTGTCATGAAGAAAAAAGACTTGACAGGAGCCGTTTCACAATTGAGCAGCAGTTCGATGAAAGACCTCAAAGTGTCGCATCCGACAGAAGCTATGGCCGGAAAACTGGCCGGTGTACAGGTACAACAAGTCGGAGGGCAACCGGGACAAGCGGCCACAATCCGTGTGCGCGGGTCCGGCTCCATCACGGCATCCAGCGCCCCGTTGTATGTTGTCGACGGATATCCGCTGGGAGAACAAAACTTGAATGCGATCAACCCGAATGATATCGAATCTATCGAAGTATTGAAAGATGCTTCGGCAGCCGCTATCTACGGTTCGCGTGCAGCCAACGGTGTCGTATTGGTCACAACCAAGTCGGGAAAGACCGGCAAGGTCAGTGTAAGCTTGGATATCTATGCAGGTTTCCAGAACGTAACAAAGAAGATGGACCTGATGAACGCGCAGGAATTTGTCGAATTCAGCCGGGAAGCCTTCAATAACAACTACATCAGCAAGGTTCCTGGAGCATCCGCTAGCGATCCGCTGAGTATGCGTCCGTCCGGAAACCGTTATCGTTACCCGGCTATCTACGACGATGCCGCCTATATTGCCTCTTTAGGTGCCGGTACGGATTGGCAAGACGAAATTTTCCGCACTTCCCCCGTACAAAACTACCAGTTGACAGTAACTGGTGGCGATGAAAAGACTAAATATATGTTCTCTGCCGGCTATTTCAACCAGCAAGGTGTCGTTATCAACAGTGATTATGAACGATTCTCGGCAAGAGCCAAAATCGACAGCGAACTGAACAGTTGGTTGAAGCTGGGTGTCAATCTGGCTCCGACTTACATGAACGCGAACAAGACAACCCAAGGCCACTGGGCAAGTGACGGTGTCATCAATGCAGCTTTAGCGACATCTCCCGTAGTACCTGTATACAATGAAGACGGTACATGGGCTTCACAGTCCATGTACGCCGTCGCTAGCGACGGATTGACCGGTGTACCGAATGCTGTGGCCTTGACACATATCCACAACTACGACACAGATCTCCGCCTGTTCAGCAACGGTTATATCGAACTTTCCTTGTTGAAAAACCTGAAACTGAAATCTACCATCGGTGCCGATATCCGCGAATACAGAGGCGAATACTTCCGTCCGGCAACCATTCCTAATAACGGTAACGTGGCTCCTCTCCCTTCAACGGAAAGAAAAGCGACAGAGAAGTCAACCGAAGTTATCAACTGGCTGAACGAAAATACGATTACTTATTTCGAATCGTGGGGTAAGCACGAACTCGACGCTGTTGCCGGTGTCACTGCACAGAAAAACATCTACCGCTACACAGAGGCTACGTGTTCCGATTTCCCGAATGATAAAATACAGACACTCAACAATGCAACAGTAAAAAGCAGCAAGTCAGAACGCAAGACCTGGACATTACTCTCCTATCTGGCACGTGTCAACTATCGTTATAACAACAAATACTACCTGACCGCATCCATCCGTGCGGACGGTTCTTCCCGTTTCGGCAAAAACAACCGCTACGGTTATTTTCCTTCCGGATCAGTAGCATGGCGTCTGTCTCAGGAAGACTTTCTGAAAGATGTAAAATGGTTGTCGGACATGAAGATCCGCGCAAGCTACGGTATCACTGGTAACAATAATATCGGTGATTATGCGTCGATCGGTATCATGGAAAATGCTAACTATGTATTGGGAACGGGTACGGGTAATATCGTAAACGGTGCAGCCCAAAAGAGCTTCTCCAACGCTGACCTGACTTGGGAAAAGACACGCCAGACTGATCTCGGTTTCGAAATCTCCGTTTTGGACAGCCGTCTGTCTTTGTCTCTGGACCTATACTACCGTAAGACTACCGACCTGTTGATGGATGTAGATATTCCGACAATCACCGGATTCGAAAAGGCTATGCAGAATATCGGAAAAATGCGTAACAAAGGTCTTGAAATCACCCTTAGCGGTACTCCGTTCAGAGGCAAAGACTTTACTTGGGATGCAACCGGGAATATTTCTGTCAACCGTAACAAAGTATTGGCTTTAGGACCGACAGGAGATCCGATCTTCAGCGACGGCGGTGCCGGAACAACCCACGTCACAATGGTAGGCCAACCGATCGGTGCTTTCTACGGGTATAAAATGCTGGGAATCTTCAAAACGAAAGAAGAACTGGATTCATATCCTCATCTGGCCGACACGCAAGTGGGTGACGTCATGTTCGAAGACGTCAACGGAGATCATAAAATCGATGCCGACGACCGCACAATCATCGGTAACAATATGCCAGACTTTACCTGGGGTATGACACACTCCTTCACCTTCAAGAACTTCGATGCCAGTATATCCCTACAGGGGGTTGTCGGAAATGAAGTACTACACTTGGGTAGACGCTTCTACACACAGGGCGAAGGAAACCAGAATCAGCTGAAAGAGATGATGGGACGCTGGCAATCAGAATCAAACCCGGGTAACGGATGGATTCCGAGAGCCAACTCACAGCCGACCGGGCAGAACAATGCCATTTCCTCACGCTGGGTAGAGGACGGTTCTTTCCTCCGTGTAAACAACCTGACTGTCGGTTATACGCTGCCTGAAGCATTCACCAAGAAATGCAGCATCCAACGTGCCCGCGTATATGTTTCCACACAAAATCTGCTGACGATCACAAGTTATAGCGGCTACAACCCGGAAACAAGTTTCAAGGAAGACAACGTGACGGCTCCCGGTACCGACTACGGTATGTACCCGCTGTATCGCACCTGTACTTTCGGTATTAACGTAACCTTTTAAATAGCAGACAAATTATGAAACTAAAATATAATCTGATCGCAATAGCCCTTCTGGGATTTAGCTTCTCATCCTGCAGTGACTTCCTGGAACAGAATCCGCAAACGGATTTAAGTGAAAACGATTTCTACAAAACGGCCGACGACATCCTCTCGGCAGTAAACGGAGTCTACTCTTCTCTACAGGAAGGTGACATATACGGTAACTGGTATGTTTTCGGAGAAATCCCCTCCGACAATACCCGCAACCAACTCTCCGGTTCAGTAACCACTCAGAATGAGTTCGACCAGTTCTACATCGACACGCAGAACAGTATGATCGCCAATTTCTGGAAAGCAGCCTACAAAGTTATCAACCGTACCAATACGGTCTTAGGACGTATCGACGGAATCGAAATCAATACTGAATTGGCAAACCGGTATAAACTGGAATGCAAGTTTATCCGTGCCTTGATGTATTTTAACCTAGTACGCGTCTACGGTGATGTACCATTGGTACTGAAAGAGATCAGCATCTCGGAATCTTACGACATCCTGCGCGAACCGAAAGAAAATGTTTACAACCAAATCATCGCCGACCTGAAAGAGGCACAAGATCTCCCTGTTTCCTATTCGACAGCCGAAGACGGGCGTGCAACCCAGGGAGCAGCCAAAGCATTATTGGCAAACGTCTACATGACTTTGCACAAATATGCAGAAGCGGAAACTATCTTGGCTGAAATCATCAACAGCGGACAGTACAGTTTGTTGGAAAACACACCGGGCAGCCTGAACATCGACGGCTACAAAAATGTATTCAGCCCAGTTAACCACAACAGCAAGGAAGGCATTTTCGAAATCCAGTTTCTGAAAGGCGGCTATGGAGAAGGTTCCAACTATGCCAATAACTTCGCACCTGAAAACTCAGGAACGAATGTGGTGGCAGTTGGTGGTACAGGTGGTAATAATATCCCGGAAATGGACATCTACAATGCTTATGAAGAAGGCGACCTTCGTCGTGATTTCTCCATGTCCCTCGGATATTACGATAACCGCAAAAACAACGAATGGGTGGAATCCCGCTATGTCTGCAAGTTCATGGATGTTCCTTATCAAAACAATGATGCCAGCAACAACTATCCGGTAATCCGCTATGCCGATGTGATCCTGATGTATGCCGAAGCATTGAACCAGAACGGAAAAACGGCAGAAGCCTGCAAATATCTGAATATGACACGCCGGCGTGGTTTCGGTTATCAGACGACAGAGACCAGCCCGGTCGACCTGCAGACAACCGACAAGGCCCAGTTCGCCCTGATGGTAGAACAGGAACGCCGCGTGGAACTGGCATTCGAAAATCATCGCTGGTTCGACTTAATCCGCACCGGACGTGCTGTTGAAGTGATGAAAAGTAAAGGATTCTCCCTAAACGAAACAAACCTTATCTGCCCGATTCCGCAAAAGCAGATCGATGTCAATCCGAAACTGACACAGAACGACTATAGAATCGAATCCCGAAATTAATCGAAAAGAAAGTGTATCAAAATCCCCTTGTCCCCGCGCTTGATATAATGCGATCCCGCGTCAAGCGCGGGAACAAAGGATAGTTTTGATACACTTTCCTGCTTTTTTGCTATCTTTACAGCATACCTAAAATAATATAACATGAAGAGCTGGACAATTTTATTAAGTACGTTGTGTTTATTCTCATGCAACCAACAGGAAAATAAATTTGAAAAATATGTAGACCCGCTGATCGGTACAGATATCCGCATCGTACAAGGAAAAGACAAGAACTCGACGGAAGAACGCGGACAAATCATGCCGGCAGTCGGGGTTCCACACGGTATGACCAACTGGGTGGCACAGACACAGGCGACCGAACAGAAATGTCATCCTCCCTACTATTATTTCCAGGATGCAATCCAGGGATTCCGGGCCAGCCACTGGATGAACGGCTCCTGTACACAAGACTACGGCAGCGTCACAATTATGCCGCTCAGCAATAAGCTCGAAATAGACCCGGTCAAACGCGCCTCCACTTTCGATCACACTCAGGAAACAGCAACTCCCTCCTATTATTCGGTCGACTTGAACGACTATGACATCCATGCCGAATTGACCGGACTCTCCCGTGCAGGCATCATGCAATTCTGCTTCGAACAGGATGGCGACCACTACATCGTGATCGAACCCAATAGTGATGAAGGTGTCGCCTTCGTCGAAATCGATCCGGAGAAAAAAGAAATAACCGGTTACAACCCCGTACACCGCATCTACCAAGGATACGGTAAGGAAGCCGGATTCAACGGACATTTCGTGATTCAGCTGAATGAAGAGATTGCCGACTATGGCGTTTGGGACAGCACCACGATCACCCCCGGACGAAAATCGGCAAAAGGACAAAAACATGCTGTCGGAGCTTGGATCAAGCTGACTTCCGATAAGCCGGGGAAAATACTGGTCAAAGTTGCCACTTCCTTTACGAGCATCGACAATGCCCGCAAAAACTTGGCTGCTGAAATTCCGGGATGGAACTTCAACGAAGTGCGACAGGCATCCTCCGACATCTGGAACCAGGCATTGGGGCAAATCGCAGTAAAAGGAAACAACGAAAAAGAAATGGTCAAATTCTATTCAGCTCTCTACAACGCACACTTCCTGCCCCGCACATTCAGCGACGTGGACGGCTCCTATCCGAGATTCGACGGTGACGGACAGATTATGAAGATGGACCACGGAACCTACTATTGCGACTTCTCACAATGGGATACCTACCGTGCCGTCCACCCTCTATTCTCCATCCTCACCCCTTCCCGCAACGGGGATATGGCACATTCGCTCGTGTTAAAAGGACAGCAAGGCGGTTGGTTGCCCATCTTCCCGTCCTGGAATAGCTACACGGCTGCCATGATCGGTGACCACTGCATCGCCATGATCGGAGACGCCATCGTCAAAGACACTCCGGGTTTTGACTATGAAGAAGCTTACACGCTGATGCGCAAAAACGCCTTCGAAGCCAATCCGGACTCCGGCAGCTATCGCGACGGGAAAGGCCGACGGGCAATGGAGTCTTACCTGAAATACAATTACGTGCCGTTAGAGGATCAAGTAACGGAAGCATTCCACCGTCGTGAACAAGTCTCCCGCACACTGGAATATGCCTATGATGATTTTGTCCTTGCACAGGTTGCCAAGAAGTTAGGCAAGACAGACGATTATAAAGCACTCATCAAACGGGCGGAAAACTACCGGAACGTAATCGACCCCGAAACAGGCTATGCCCGTGGACGCCATGCCGATGGAACCTGGATCGAGCCGTTCGATCCGTTTGCCTCCACTTCGTTCATCTGTGAAGGGACTCCTTACCACTACACCTGGTATGCTCCCCAGGACATAGCCGGACTGATCCGGCACATGGGCGGAAAAGAACGTTTCATCAACCGTCTGGACAACTTCTTCGAAGGAAACTATTACTGGCATGGCAACGAGCCGGGACACCACATCGCCTATCTTTTCGCTTATGCCGGTGAACCTTGGAAAACACAAAAATGGGTACATGATATCATCAACCGCGAGTATTTCACGACTCCCGACGGACTATCCGGCAACGACGATGCCGGGCAGATGTCATCCTGGCTGGTCTTCAGCATGGTCGGCTTCTATCCGGTCTGTCCGGGCATGCCCTACTACGTGATCGGCAGCCCGTCATTCGAAGAGAGCGTTATCACACTTGAAAACGGCAAGAAGTTCACGATCGAAGCCCCAGGAGCATCGGACAAGAATATCTACATCCAGTCGGCTACCCTTAACGGTCAGCCGTACGACAAGAGCTATATCCTCCATACAGACATTATGAACGGAGGCAAACTCTCGTTCGTCATGGGAGATAGCCCCAATAAAGAATGGGCTTCTTCCGCCGGATCGCTTCCACCTTCAATGGGGTTATAAAGAACGACGCATAAAAAAATCATTTACATATTCCTGCTCTGCCTCACCGTCCTACCAGACACAGGGCAGGAATTTTCAATATAGAGAAGAAAGCGGTAAAAACCGGAAAGGTAATCTACGTGGAATAAATATAGCTTTTCTTTTAAATTTTATTATATTTACGCGCTAATCGATAGGGTATATGGAATATTCAGCAGATTTAAAGGCCTTCAATCAATTATTCGCAGATTATCAAGGACGGTTCATCCGCTTTGCGAATATATATGTGAGGGATATAGCTGTTGCCGAAGATTTCACTATAGAAGCGCTGATGCAATACTGGGAAAACCGGAACACACTGAAGGCCGATTCCAATGTTCCGGCCTATATACTCACGATCATCAAAAACAAATGTATCAACTACCTGCAACATATACAAGTCAGGGAAGATGCCAGCGAACACCTGAAGAATCATGCCGAATGGGAACTGAACACCCGCATCTCCACCCTCGAAGCCTGCAACCCGGAAGAACTGTTTACAGCCGAGGCACAGGAGATCGTAAACAAAACACTGGCCACCCTCCCTGAACAGACCCGCCGTATCTTCATCATGAGTCGCTACGAAAACAAACCTTACAAAGAGATCGCAGAAACGCTCGGCATGACAACCAAAGGCGTGGAATACCATATATCCCAGGCCCTGAAAAAGCTACATGCCAATCTGAAAGACTACATACCTCTATTGGTATTCTTATCCTATATGAACTGATCCGGCCTTTCCGCCCATACACGGCTGTCTGGCTTTACTGAGTACCGAAAACAAAAGAGCGCAGAATCATGCGGACTCATCTTACCAATGATGTCCGCATAACTCAGCGCCCTTCCGTATTTATCTGCGTCTGGTAATATCAATCCCGGTACGTTTCCGTCAAGCGATCACCTCAACAATGTTACCATCCGGATCCAAAACAGCTCCTTCATAATAACCGTCACCAGTAATACGCGGCTCGCCTACGATCTTGTAACCGTCCGAACGGAACTGTTCGATCATGGCATCCACCTTCTCTTTCGATCCGGTAGAAAAGGCAAAATGGGCAAGTCCGATGAAGACATCTGCCGTTTCTTTGGTAATATCGGTCCGCTGCATAATTTCAAGCGAAGCCCCTCCCTCGAAAGTGACGAAATAAGAGGCAAAGCCTTTCTTCGGATTCACATACTTCTCGTTGCTTTTCCCGTTGAAATACTTGATATAAAAATCACGCGAACGTTCCAGTTCATTCGTCCAGATAGCGATATGAGTCAATTGCATATGTTATTCTTATTTACAAATCCGGCAACCGGCGCATCTCGCCAGTTCTCCACGAAAACGTTTTTCTACTAATTTGTGCAAACGGTCTTTCAAGGCATCCAGACGTACGTAATCGATCACGTCCGCGGTGAAAGCTACGCTTAACAACATGCGTGCCTCGTCACGAGGAATGCCGCGGCTCTGCATATAGAACAAAGCAGTTTCGTCCAACTGTTCGGTGGTCATACCATGCGAACATTTCACATCGTCGGCATAGATTTCCAACTGGGGCTTGCTGTACATACGGGCTTCACGGGTCGCACAAAGATTGCGATTCGTCTGATAGGCCGCTGTCTTCTGTGCATCTTCCTTCACTAATATACGGCCGCTGAACGCACCGACCGCATGATCGTCCAAAACATTCTTGAACAGTTCGTTGCTAGTACAATGAGGTACGGCATGCGTAATATGGCTGTAGGTATCAAGCTGCTGTTCTTTGTCCAGGATCGACATACCGCACAAAGTCGCTTCAGCCTGTTCGCCGTTCAGTTCGATATAATAGTTGTTACGGGTAAGGCCGTTATTCAGCGTGATACCATTCACCAAAACATTACTTCCCGCTTCCTGCTTCACATGCACGGAGGCAAAACGAGTAGTCGACATGCTGCTCTCTTCGAGGTCGTAATAATCGAAGAAGGCACCTTCACCCGCAAAGATCTCGACAACCTGCGTGGCTAAGAACTTGACATCGTCAATGCTATGATCGCACACCAACAGCTTGGCTTCCGAACGAGGCTCCATAATCACCAGGATACGGCGGTTCGCCATCGTGTCTACATCGCTGCGGAAGATATTCACCAACTGGATCGGACGCTCCACTACGACACCTTCCGGCACATAGACCACAAAACCATCCTGGGCCAGCATAGTGTTCAAGGCAACAATACCATCCTTACCGGTTGGTGCCGCCTTGCCATAATAGCGGGATGCCACTTCGGGATACTTTTCCATGAAAGTACGCATTCCCCCGGCATAAACACCTTCGGGAAGATGGGCTTTCGGTAACATCTTGTCATAGAAAGTATCATTCACCACAAAATAAAGCGAGGTACTCAGGTTGGGGACATCACAACGGAACACGTCGTACGGATTGACCGGGATATCAAGACGATTGATATTCACCCCGTAATCCGGAGCAAAAGCCTGCGCCACATCTGTATATTTATAATCTTCACTCTTCACCGTCGGAAACCCCAACCGTTCCAAATCAGCCAAAGCCTCTACACGCGGTAAATTCATCAACCCCGCCGCATGCCGGCAAATCAGATCCTCATAATGGGTGAAAAGATCGATATATTGTTGTTCTGCTTTCATTACTATCTAATTTTTTGGCATGGATTACACGGATTTCGCGTGTAATCCGTGCCTAATTATTCTTATTCTTCTCCCATCTCTTTCTTGATCCAGTCGTAGCCTTTTTCTTCGAGTTCGAGAGCCAATTCGGGACCGGCGGTTTTGACAATACGTCCTTTGTAGAGGACATGGACCACGTCGGGCTTGATATAATCCAGCAGACGTTGGTAGTGCGTGATCACGATAGCCGCATTCTCTGGCGTACGAAGTTGATTGACACCATTTGCCACGATGCGGAGGGCATCGATATCCAGACCGCTATCCGTCTCATCGAGAATCGCCAGCTTCGGTTCGAGCATCGCCATCTGGAAGATTTCGTTCCGCTTCTTCTCACCACCCGAAAATCCTTCGTTCACGCTGCGGCTCGCCAGCTTATTGTCCAGTTCGACAATCGCACGCTTCTCGCGCATCAGCTTCAGGAAGTCGGTAGCCGAAACAGGTTCCAGCCCTTTATATTTACGATGTTCGTTCAAGGCGGCACGCATGAAGTTCACCATGCTGACCCCCGGAATCTCCACCGGATACTGGAAACTCAGGAAAATACCTTCACGGCTACGGTCTTCCGGTTCGAGATCCAGCAGGTTCTTACCGTTGAAGATCACCTCCCCTTCCGTTACTTCGAATGCCGGATTACCGACCAACACACTGCTCAAGGTACTTTTTCCGGAACCGTTCGGCCCCATGATGGCGTGTACCTCACCCGCCTTGACAGAAAGGTTGATCCCTTTCAATATCTCTTTGCCATTGACATTGGCATGTAAGTTCTTTATCTCTAACATTGCTTTATAATTTATGATTTATGCGATTTATGATTTATGATTTATGATTTATCATCGACGCATAAATCATAAATCATAAATCATAAAATCATCCTACGCTTCCTTCTAAAGAAATAGTCAGCAGCTTCTGTGCCTCCACGGCAAACTCCATAGGGAGCTTGTTCATTACCTCGCGGGCATACCCGTTGACGATCAGACCGACAGCTTCCTCGACCGAGATACCGCGCTGTCGGCAATAGAACAACTGTTCTTCACTGATCTTGCTCGTCGTCGCTTCGTGTTCCACTACCGCCGTCTCGTTCTGGATATCGGCATAGGGGAAGGTATGGGCACCGCAAGTCGAACTAAGCAACAGGCTGTCGCACTGGCTATGATTACGGGCACCTTCGGCACGGGGAGAAACTTTCACCAAGCCACGATAGCTGTTCTGGCTATGCCCGGCGGAGATACCCTTCGAGACGATCGTACTGCGAGTATTCCGTCCAAGGTGAATCATCTTCGTACCGGTGTCGGCCTGCTGGTAATTGTTGGTGACGGCCACCGAGTAGAACTCGCCTACCGAATTATCACCGGCCAGGATACAGCTCGGGTATTTCCAGGTAATAGCGGAACCAGTCTCCACCTGTGTCCAGGAGATCTTACTCCCTTCGCCCTTGCATAGTCCGCGTTTAGTCACGAAGTTGTAGATACCTCCCTTTCCATCCTTGTCACCCGGATACCAGTTCTGGACGGTGGAATATTTCACTTCGGCCCGTTCATGCGCTACGATTTCGACGATAGCCGCATGAAGCTGGTTCTCATCGCGCATCGGGGCGGTACAACCTTCGAGGTAACTGACATAGGCTTCATCATCCGCCACAATCAATGTACGTTCGAACTGTCCGGTATTGGCCGCATTGATACGGAAATAGGTAGAAAGCTCCATCGGACAACGCACGCCTTTCGGGATATAGACAAACGAACCGTCCGAGAACACCGCCGAATTCAATGCGGCAAAGAAATTATCACGATAACTGACCACGCTTCCCAGATACTTCTGGACCAAATCGGGATGATGCTGGACAGCTTCGCTGAAAGAACAGAAGATAATGCCCTTCTCAGCAAGCGTTTCCTTGAATGTTGTCTTTACGGAGACGCTGTCCATCACTGCATCGACCGCCATCCCGCTAAGCTGCGCACGTTCGTGCAGAGGAATACCCAGTTTGTCGAAAGTCTTCATCAGTTCCGGATCGACCTCATCCAAGCTCTTCGGGCCCTCCTTCTTCTTCGGAGCGGCATAGTAGATGATATCCTGATAGTCAATCGGCGGGGTATTCAGGTGAGGCCATGTCGGCATCTCCAGTGTCTGCCAATGGCGGAAGGCTTTCAAGCGGAACTCAAGCAGCCATTCCGGTTCATTCTTCTTGGCGGAAATAATACGGACAGTCTCTTCATCCAATCCGCGATGAATCACCTCCGTATCTATATCGGTAACGAATCCGTACTTATAATCACCGGTCGTCACCTCATTTAGTATGTCGTTTGAATCTTCCATTATACATTAAATATATTGTTCAAATTATGCAACCTATTCCTCCTTAAAAAACAAATTTTGGAAGTAAATGGTTGGGATTATTTCTTTGACTGAATTATAAAAGCGGGATTCGACCTTTGCCTGGCGCGGGATCAGGACCGATCCCTTGTCTATCATCTCCATACTGTTCAGTAGAAGGCTGATAAACGCCATCATAAAGCAAAGTCCCAAGACACCGCCTGCCAGATGGTTCAGGACACTCAACGGCGTCGCTCCCACGACACGAGTCAGAATCTCACCTGCCAGCAATATGACACCCACGATCAACAGGAAACCCGCCACGTAGCTGAGCACCGTCACTCCTTGTTCGGGAAACCAGCCCAATGCCAATATATATCCACGCAGCCAAAGTGCCGCCTTCGTACAAAAAAAGATCCCGACCAAAAGGGCTATAAGCGAAACAACCTGTTTGATGACTCCATCAAACAGGCCTTTCACAAATCCTATTCCTGCCAGACATAGCAATGTAATGTCCAACCAGTTCATGTTTACAATGTCTTCTTGATTTCCGTTTCTTCGTATGCCTCGATGATATCACCAACCTGAATATCATTGTAGTTGACAATGTTCAAACCACAATCCAAACCGGCAACCACTTCCTTCACATCATCCTTGAAACGTTTCAAAGATTCCAACTCTCCGGAATGAACCACGATACCGTCACGGATCACGCGCACCTTGTTCGAACGCTTGATCTTACCTTCACGTACCATACATCCGGCAATCGTACCCACTTTCGTGATCTTGAAGACCTGGAGCACTTCCACGTTCGCAGTGATCTCTTCCTTGATTTCCGGTGAAAGCATACCTTCCATAGCGCTCTTCACTTCTTCGATCGCATCATAGATAATCGAGTACAGACGGATTTCGACTCCTTCTTTCTCTGCCAGACGACGTGCAGGCAATGCCGGACGCACCTGGAACCCGATGATGATCGCATCGGAAGCGGCAGCCAGTACGACATCCGATTCGGAGATCTGACCGACAGCCTTGTGGATCACGTTCACCTGGATTTCCTCTGTAGACAGACGGATCAGGGAGTCTGACAACGCTTCTACAGAACCGTCCACGTCACCCTTCACAATCACGTTCAGTTCTTGGAAGTTTCCGACTGCGATACGGCGACCGATATCATCCAGTGTAAGCATCTTCTGCGTACGCATGTTTTTAGGTT
>OKRX01001680.1_pt1 | contig 15817 bp, 6 predicted proteins | sample 1601241 | NCBI WGS metagenome assembly OKRX01 (sample SAMEA3541500, study PRJEB24748) | human gut metagenome | biome: human gut; feature: human-associated habitat; material: faeces | place: China | collected 2012
TGCAGATTGGGATACTTATAAATAGCTTTCCACTGATCCCAAAGACTACCGGTAGAATTGCCCATAGCATGTGCATATTCGGATGGAACTACCGGACGGTCACTTCCATTCTTTCCGATGTTTTCCAACCAGCCTGCACTTGGATATTGCGGAACGTACAGGTCTGAGTTCCACTCCCACTGAGCACGTTCATAATTCACCGGACGATCCATAATATCCTTGTCCGCCTGCTTCATCCACAAATAGGTCTGATAAAAATTATAGCCGTTCCCGCCTTCATTTCCCAATGACCAGAACGTTAAAGAAGGATAGTTCTTATTACGTTCGAACATATTAATCGTACGATACATGTGAGGTTTCAACCATTCGGGGTTATTCCCCAATGTACCACCTTTTCGTAAATCATAGCGCATGCCGTGACTTTCGATATTGGCTTCGTCATAAACATAAAAACCATATTCATCACACAATTCGTAAAAACGCCGGTCTTGTGGATAATGGCACAAACGGACTGTATTGATATTGGCACGCCTCATCAACTCAAAATCTTTACGCATCAACTCTTCGGTAAGATAATGCCCGGTTTCCGGATCATGCTCATGAACATTCACACCTTTCAATTTCAACGGTTGTCCATTAATTAACAAAACCGTGTAATTCTTCCCATTAGCAGACTTTTGTTCTATTTCCTTGATTTCAATACGACGGAACCCCACATTAAATGGCACCACCTCGCTTGTTTTACCATTCTCCCTGACAATCATCATCAACTTATACAGATTCGGAACTTCTGAGGTCCAAGTTTCCACATCCGGCAATTGTCGCTCAAAAGTCACCGTGACCATACCTTTTGATTTCATGGACACATTCTTTTCTCCGGTAGCAACCACTCTGCCTGAGTGGCCAATCAATTCATATCCAATAGTCAGATTGGCATTAGTATCCTTATGATTCTTTAAATCAAGGACCAAACGGAAAATCCCATTCCTGTAACTGTCATCTAAAGTAGAAGTTATGCGGAAATCTTTTATGGAAGCTTTGGGCTGCGAATAAAGAAACACGTCACGCTCAATCCCGCTCATACGCCAAAAGTCCTGACACTCCAGATAAGAACCGGCACTCCAGCGGTAAACTTCAAGTGCTATCATATTCTCTCCGTCTTCCAGTTTATCCGTAATATCCCACTCCGCAGGAGTTTTTGAGCCCTGATTGTATCCGATAAACTTACCGTTTACCCATACGTAATAGAAAGAGATAACTCCCTCACAGCAAAGCACCACCCGGCGATCTTTCCACGAAGCCGGAACTTTGAATGTACGGCGGTAAGAACCGACTTCATTGTCTTCGTAAGGAACCAGCGGCGGGTTCTTCTTGAATTTGAACATCTTGTCGTCAAACTCATACGACTCATTCACATAAATAGCCGTACCGTACCCCTGACGTTCCCAATTACCGGGAACAAGAATGTCCGCCCAACCACCGGTATAAAAAGACGGTTTATAAAACTCCTTCGGTCGTTTATCGGGATTCTTCACCCAATGGAATTTCCATTTGCCATTCAGGCTGAGGTAATAGGGAGATTGCTCGTAATCGCCCTGCTCCACATCCGTTACCGTGGCATACGGCCATACATAGGTATGAGGTTGCAATTTATTCAATCCTATGGCATATTGGCTTTGCCATTCCGGCTGTTCTTGTGCTGCAAGCGGTGAAAACGCAAGGATAGCTCCAAGTAATGTAAATATCTGTCGGCTCATACGGTCAATCATACACATTCGTTTTTTCATTCTATAATAAGTTCATCCAAGAAAGGTCTCGCTTCTTGTCCCGGACGCACATGATTTTCCGGACACAAGCCTGCTCCGCAAAGTGTTATCCGCACATAGCGGGCCTGCACATTATCCAAGGCAAACGAGCAGTTGTCAACATAAGAACCTTCACGGAAAATTTCTTTTTGAGAATAGTGCAATTCTCCAGCCAGACGGAAGTTGCGGTTATTATCAGATACAGCCACCCGTATACAAGCAGGTTTATGTACTGCCATTCCGTAAACAGTGATGCACCCCAACGTTACGGTATGGATTTCTTCTTTCTTCTGCAAATCAACAGTAAAAGAAATCGTATCGTTATTCATCCAAGAGCACCATTCGAAATCGGTTTGCTTCAAGCTGCCCCGTACGCCATTCACCAACAACTTCAGTTTTTCGGTATTGCTTCCCAAAATAGGTTTAGCCGTTGCTTTATTCCATTCCACCGGCAGAACCAATGTTTTACCTATCTGCTCTCCGTTGGCAAAAGTGGCAGCTTTCACGGTCTTAGATGTCGTAAGCCGTAAAGGCTCCGAATAAAGTGCAGATTGCAAATCCGGTTCCTTACCGTCAGTGGTGTAATGAATCTGTACATCCGGACGAACACATTCCAACTTGACCTGTAATTGCCCGTCAACGGGAGTTACCGTATGCTGTATATTATACATGGAACGGGCATAAACTATTCCCTTCGCCGCAATATGTTCATTAAACCGGTCCATCGCTTTTAAATAAGTCTGCCAATCCTTACGGTCGGTTTGCGTCCATGCCCCTTCGGCCAAAGCAGACAGGCGCGGAAACAACAGATAGTCCACATCCTCAGGCTTGTTGCAAAACTCCGTCCAAAGGGATGCTTGTACACCCATTAAAAGTTTCTCAACAGCCGGACTCCATTCTTTTTGTACGGGTTCATAATCATATACATCTTTCAGAGTATTATTGCCGAAATAAGTCAATGGTTCAAACCATTGCGGCCCCTGATAACGGATAAGATACAATATAAGCGCAGGAGTCATCACAAACCGATGTCCCAGTTTGGCGGCTTTCAATGCAGCCTGTCCACGCCCCTGCCAGCCGAAAATAATGGCATCTTCGGGAATATCGGTATTGGTCAGCTCGTCCCATCCCATCACTTCGCGGCCTTTACTCTGCACATAACGCGCCATACGTGCCATGAAATATCCCTGTAAATCTTCTTCGTTTTTCAACCCTTCTGCTTTCATGCGTGCCTGACAACGCGGACATTTTTTCCAATTAACCTTCCATGCCTCATCACCACCCAAGTGAATATATCTTGACGGAAACAAATCTACGATTTCATCAATCACTCCTTCAAGGAAAGTATATACACTATCGTTTCCAGCGCAATAGATGATATCGGCATGAGCTCCTCCCAATCCCGGCAACACCCCGATATATTTATCCACTACCGGACAGGCAAGCAATGGATACGATGCCAATGCGGCATTACTATGAGCCGGCATTTCTATTTCCGGAATCACTTCGATATGGCGTGCCATGGCATAAGATACAATCTCCCGAATATCATCCTGCGTATAAAAGCCTTTCTCCACCGTGGGTTCTCCCTGACGGGCATTACGACGGGCAAAGAACGGCGCCCCCGGACGTTCCCCCCGGCGCGATCCAATTTCCGTGAGCAGCGGGTAACGTTTGATTTCAATACGCCAACCATTATCATCCGTCAGATGCAAATGCAGCTTGTTCAGTTTCAACATAGCCATGCAATCTATGATACGCAGCAGATTCTCCTTAGGCGTGAAAAATCGGGATACGTCTACCATCAATCCGCGATAGCTGAAACGGGGGCGGTCGGTAATAGTCATGGCAGGTACGGCCCACAAAGCGTTAACCACCTGTGTACCCTCTATAGCAGCCGGCAATAATTGCCGGATACTCTGCAAGGCATAAAAAAAGCCTTGTACATCCGATGCGTAAATGCGGATTTTCTTTGAGGTGATTTCCAACAGATAGGCTTCCGAATCTAAGGAAGCATCAGTTAGCAAGTAAACATCTCCTTTCTTACTTTCCGTTTTTATACGGGGAGTAAAGCCGGCGGCATTCGTAAAAAGCGCGGTAAACTGTTTCACGACTTCCGCCTGTTCTTCATTTTCTACTGCGAATACCGTCTTAGCCGTGAATTGAAAGTTACCCGTGCCCGGCACAATTGCGACCGGACAGGGAACCAACGAAAAAGGCTGAGTCAAGTTATCTACCTGGCAGCCCAAGGGGGGAAGCAACCAGCAGCATAATAATAGCATTATAAAGTATTTCATAAAATAAAATCGTTATTTTCAAGTAAAACATAAATCATTCCTTATCTCTTTCCGGTCCGAAGCGCACCGGGTCGTTATATTGTTGCTGTAAATCCAGTAAAGTAGTTTTCAGTTCGGCTGTCACTTCTTCGGTACCGGGTTGGCCATAGATGTTATACATTTCGGCAGGGTCGTTTTTCAAATCATACAATTCCCAAACATCGATGTCATTATAGAAATGAATCAGTTTATAGCGCTCTGTACGCACTCCGTAGTGGCGTTTTACCATGTGTTCTGCAGGATATTCGTAGAAATGATAGTACAATGCCTTACGCCAGTTTACAGGATGCTCTCCCTTGAGTAACGGCAACATGGAAATGCCGTGCATATCTTCCGGCAGATTGATACCTGCAAGATCGAGGATGGTCGGACCATAGTCTATGTTCTGTACCAATTCCGTAATGTCGCCACGTGCATCCAGCCCTTTGGGGAGGTGCATAATAAGCGGTGTGTGCATGGACTCTTCGTACATGAAACGCTTGTCGAACCAACCGTGTTCGCCCATATAAAAACCTTGGTCAGAGGTATAAACCACCAATGTATTGTCCAGCATATCTTTCTCTTTCAGGTAATCCAATACACGCCCTACATTATCGTCCAGCGACTTAACCACTTTTGCATAATCACGCATATAGCGCTGATATTTCCATTCGGCGAGTTCTTTACCTTTCAGGTCACGTTTATAAAAATCTTCAATGATAGGCGCATAAAATGTGTCGAAAGCTTTACGGTCATCAGCGTCCATACGTTCTATGTAACTCAGATAGCGCTCTTTCAGTGGGGAGTCTTTGCCCTCTTTCAACATCTTCAGGTCGTAAATCAAGTCCATATCCTTGAATATGCTCATTTCCTGAGAAGCGGCGGCAGGGCGGCCTTTATAATCATCATAGAAGTTATCGGGCAAAGGAAATGTCTTGTCTTCGTAGAGGGCAAGGTTTTTTATTTCAGGCAGCCAGTTGCGATGAATGGCTTTATGATGAATAAAAAGACAGAAAGGTTTTTCCTTGTTCCGCCTGTTTTCCATCCAATCGATACTCATGTCTGTAATTAAGTTGGTGATATAGCCTTTGCGGACAACGGTATCGTTGTTCATCGTGATAAAGTCCGGATTAAAATAATCTCCCTGGCCGGGTACAACTTCCCAATAATCAAAACCGGTAGGCAGGCTTTCCAAATGCCATTTACCTATAACAGCCGTCTGATAGCCGTTTTCGCGCAGTATTTTGGGAAAGGTTTGTTGCGAACCGTCGAACACACAAGTGGTATTATCATAGAATTTATTGCCACATGTGTGTTTGCCGGTAAACATGCAGGCACGGCTCGGCCCGCTCAAAGAGTTGGCAACAAAACTATTGACAAAGCGCACACCACCGTTGGCGATGCGATCTAAGTTGGGAGTTTCTATATAGCGATTGTCATAGCAGCTCATCATCTGCGCCGTATGGTCGTCGGTCATGATGTAGACGATGTTGTAAGGTTTTGAAGCCGGCATACATGCGGCCAATGATACCGCCGAAACCGCCCCTGTCAAAGTATACAACCATCCGGTCTGTAGTTTATTCATGATTCAATCAGTGATTAAATTGTTGTTTCCTTTTATATGTAAAATGCCGGAAGCATAGATATTCACCCATCCTTCCGGCATTTGGGTTTCTGATTATACTTACAGATTGTAACTTAGTCGGCCGGTATCGCCTTGATATAATCAGTCAAACTGCTATCCCATGAGTCCTTATATGTATCCACTTTGTCGGCCGGTACATATATCGATTCTAATGCCTCGCATCCGGTAAACCATGTACTTGAATGCTGTGCCGGTACTTCTGTCGCCGTACCAACCGTAACGCTCTTCAATGCCTTGCAATTCTTAAAGGCAGAGCCCCATATATTAATGATTCCTTTAGGAAGAATTATAGTTTCTATTGAAGTATTTTTATCTGTATCAGGTACGGAAGGAGTACTCATATAAAAGGCGTTGGAAGGAAATGCTTTAGTATAAGTAATTTCCGATAAGTCAATATTTACTACATCGGCAGTACCTTTCAAAGGATTTGTTATATTCGTAGCAAATGCAGCTGGAGCTAAAGCAGAAGCATCACCCGTAACCTTAACATTTTGAGTTCCGGAAGGAATCGTTATCGGCGTATTGGCAGAATAAGTAACAGTGGTCCAAACTATTCCGGGAGTAGCTGTTGATGTAAATGTCGCTTCCTGAACAACCGATAACGTATTTCCGTCGGAAATCAGAAAAGCTACCGTTACACTTTCATCGTCTGACGGATAAGTAACAATCAATTTAGTATCAGCACCTATTCCCGTAACCTTTATCGTCCACCCTGCAGGAGTCTCGTCTACCTTTCTCATGATATGTCCGGCTCCAAGGGCAATCGGATATGTCACCTCGGTTCCGTTGGTGCCTTCATACGTTGTCGACAAAGCATCTTTCAGGTTCACCCACTTCACCAGCTCTTTCGTTGTATTGTCATTCAACGTAACAATCACCCTGCCGTTTTCTTCCTTCACCTCCTTAATAGGATGTGCACCTACTGCATTTTGGTCTACCGTCACCGTGGTTCCGCCAATTGTCAAATCGAATATTTCAGGATTACCGGCATTAGGCGTTAATGAAGCTCCGCCTCCTTCTGTCACATATACCTTCTTGCCTTCTATCTGTAAAGGCTCGCCGTTCATCGTCCAATAATAACCGTTATCGTCCTGTGCCACACCAACCGAAGCATCGCTTCCGCCACTGACCTCGCTGTCTTCATTATAGTACAACGTAATAGCATTAGCGTGCAGGAAAGAGATTTTATACCCTTGCGCACCATCCTTTTCCACTTTTTCCACATTGGTCACATAATCGGTAGCCGTAAGAATCCCTTGCAAAGAATTCAGTTGGTCTACAACCGTCTTCTGCCATTTCTCCAATGCGGAAATTCTTTCTTCCTGACCGTTCACCGCATCCCACAATCCATCATCATCGTAGCTACAGCTACCCAACACAGTTACTGCACACAACGTGCACAAAATAGTCTTAATCTTCATATTATTATTCTTTATAGGTTAATGTTCTTTCTTTTTTTCATTGTTATGTACATTAATACAAAATGAGGTCTTTACGATAAGGCATCTCATGATCCGTATAAGTATCGTCTATATAAAAACGCACCCAGTCTATTTCCATACGGGGAATCTTTATATCCGGATTCACTTTCAAGATATTCCGTGCAGCCTGATAGCTCATCACCATATCCGTTGCACCGAAATTCGGCTCTGCTTTGTGCAAAAACATCATCGTGATGATGTAATACAACCCTTCACTGTTTATACTGTAGGAGAAAGGCCAGCGACCGCCATTCTGTTCTGTCATCGCTTTGGTCACCCGAAGCGTTTCTACACCGTTTGTCCCTATGGCAACGGTTTCATCGTCTATCCATTCTACCCAATAAATCTGGAATTCGTCTATAATAGTACCTCCGGTCTTGCCGCCCGAAGCCAATTCCGTAACAGCTTTGGTTGGATTATAAGCACCGGCACCGGTACTGGCTCCCGGCGTGGGAGCACCAAAATGGAAAGTTTGTTCCACCCCGCGCCTGTATGCCGAATTATTGTGTCGGCTATTATTCTCCATAACATCTATTTCTCCAAAATCAGGCCAGTTATTCCACTCGGCATTTCCACCCACCTGCTCATTGCCTTGCAGCCAGATACCGGGCAGCATACCGCTATTTTCCATACCGCGGATACGGGCACGGGTCTCAATGCGCATACCCGGATAAATACGGATATTGGAAGATGCCCATGCCGTACTATTGGCATTGCCGCGCATGAATTTACAAGAATAGAATGCAGATGTTCCATAATCCCATTCCTTACCCCCGTTACCGGATTTAGCCCTCTCTTTCAATGTCATCATACGCAAATAGCCTTCATCCATTACATAAGCATACTTAGCATTATCCACCGCACCTTGACTTTCTACCGCAGCAGTATTCTGGTCGGCAAAGCCAAACGGATATTCCTTACTGACATAATCGCCCATCGGACTGTCCTTCGTCGTGAGACAGGCATCAATCTTATGAAACTCATAAGCGCGGAAAAACTTCCATTTACCGTCGGGCAGCACATTGCCGCTGTTGGGATGCGGGTCACCCTCTTTCATCACCACATAGTTCAGTTGTCCCCATTTCTTCACGGCATCTTCATTTTGAGGCGACACGAAGAGTTGGTCGGCATCCTCGTACAACCACCGTTCATCCCTTATCTTCGTATCCATACCCTTATGGATATCTATTCTGTGAATAATGATTTCATTTGCCACCAACGGATAACGGCTTGCCACCGGAATCGTGGAGAACGTGAGCTTCAGATCTTCATCGGCAATGGTTTCCGTACTTTTTATCATCATAATAGCCTCACTCTCCACCGAACTCTCTCCGGCCGGAATCACCAATTGTTCGGGAAGGTTCTCAAGACGCCGGGCCACACCTTCCGCAGGCGTAATAACGATAATAAGGTCGTCCTTCAATTTAGAATTGACGGAAGCTGTCAAAATAAAACTCTGTCCCTCTTTCACTGTATTATCCGCATTGTTTTTTATCATTACGCGCGAATAATGATAATCGCTCACGGTGAGCAGTTGCAAGGCATTCTCTACTCTATAGCCGCGTGCAAAAGCCGATATTTCGACAGAATATTCTTTATTCAGCCCCTCTTTCACAAGTACCGGAATAGTCTTGCTCGTTTCTCCCTGCTTCATAACGACTTCGGTGGGAAAGCCTTCGAACAACAGGCGGTCTACCGCTCCTTTTTCCGTAGTGGCGCTCAGTTTAATGCTTACATCCTCATTCATCGCTTTCATACCTTCGTCCGTACCGGTGACATCAAAAGTAATCTCCAGCGTTTCACCCATCACCAAATCCGTACTATTAATGCTCATCCTCAGAGGTACGGGTTCAGGTAACGGCGCCATCTTCTCCTCCGAACAACCGGTAATGCCCAACACGGCAAACAACAATATGCAATATATATTCTTACTCTTTTTCATGGTCTGTTCTTTCTAAAATTAAATAACCGCATCATATTCTTACTCTTCTCCCCAACCGGGATTCTGCTTCATCTGCCTGTTCAACTTGAGTTCGCTGGGCGGAATAGGAAGCAGGTAATCACGACCGGCAACAAATTGGTAGCCATTGGGCAACAGTTCCTGCAAAGGATCCATCCATTGACTACCGTCGGTCAGTATGGTAGTAAGTTTCGATTGCTGCTCTTCGGTGAATGATTTATAAAGTACCGCATCCTTTCCCAAATAAGCGCCTCGTCCACGCTTATTGACAATAACTTTGGCGCCGCCCCAACGCATAAGGTCGTCCAACCGATAGCCCTGTAACGCCAGCTCCACACGGCGCTCGCGACGAATCTCCTGAAGAACGGGCGTCAACGCGTACCCATAGTCTGTGAAATTAGGATCGACAGTCACAGGCTTCACATACTTCACTCCGGCACGTTCGCGCAAAGGCTTCAGTGTTTTTTCCAGTACGGCATCATCGCACTTACCCAATTCTTCCGCTGCCTCAGCATAACTCAACAACGCTTCGGCATAACGCATAATAACCAACCCAACTTCCGAATCTCCCTGCACATAGGTAGTATCCACTCCAAGTCGTATGTGATATCCCGTCACGTTCTTGGCATTGCCGTCACTCGTCAGGAAAGGGGGATTGATACCTTTGGCATCGGAAGCTACATCCTGCACATTCAATGGTCTGGAGCCGGTGATAGTCGATTTGAATTTATAGCCGCTACCCATCACAGTTTCCGTAAGACGCAAATCGCGATTTTTGAAAGTTTCATTGAAATCCTTGAATTTTTCATCATTCGGGTCAACAGGTATTCCGTCTGCACTAAGATATGTATTTACCAATTCACCCGATACCCCGGCAGGGCCGTTCTGGTCAACCACACCGCCGGCAAGTAATCCGCTCAAGGCATGAAACACACCTTCCGTAATAGAGTACTGTTTCCAAAAAATGGCTTCAGTGACACTGGAATAGTCTTTCTGATTGAAAAGACGTCCGTAAGCATCTCCCGGATTCACCACATCTTTATCCGTATCCCTGGTGTTCAGTTGCAATCCGCTGTTAAGCAACATATCGCCCCAACGCAGCACTTCATTGAAGAAGTACTCGGATTGGTCCGTATCGGCTGCAAAGGCATCGTTTTTGTGATATTTTTCCCAAGAACCCTCATAAAGCGCTACTTGCATGGCAAGCATCATAGCCGCCTCTTTTGAAATACGCAATCCTGCATATTTGCTACGGTCGAACAGTAAATCCTTCGCTTTATCCAAATCCTCAAGAATGAATTTTGCTACCTCGCTGCGGTCTTTTTGCGGAATCTGCAATCCGGCGATAGTAGCGTTCTCATCCCAAAAAGCATCCATCACGGGAATATCTCCGAACTTCTTCAGTTGCACAAAATGCCAATAGGCCCGCAAAAAGTAGGCTTCGCCAATCAGCGATTTAATCTCTTCCGTTTCCAGATTCTCGGGTACTTTATAGTAATGAAAGAAATAATTGACATTGCGCAGGTTCTTATAACCGGTTTCCCAAGCTTGATTACTGGAAAATACCGTTTCTTCGCCATTCAGGCGCCTATCGTAAATTTCGGACAGGATGTTATCGCTGTTTTTCTCTTCACCGCGCACTCCCATTCCGAATTTCTGCAAGGAAGGTAATGCCGTGTACAAGCCGTTGATATAGCCGCGTACCTGTGATTCGCCCGAAAGGAACGATTCATTATTCGGTGCAGTTATCGGTTCTCTGTCCAGGAAGTCGGAGCACGATGAAAACAGCGTGCTTGCTCCCATTAGTAATGCAATATATAAATAAGTTTTTTTCATACTCTTTATTCTGTTACCAATACTTAGTTAAAATGTGAAATCAATACCAAACACAAAGTTTCTGTTCATGGGATATACCTTACCGTTACCGTTTTCATTGGCAGCGGATGTCAGTCCCGGAGCCGTATCGTTGCTACCGCCCGCCCATGTATTCACCTGATTCAGAGTCTCCGGATCGAACGACTTGGGCAATGAGGTAATGGTAAACAAATTATCACAAGTAAAATAAAGACGTAAATTCTCCAGGCGCAATGCCTTGAGCATCTTCTTGTCGAATGTGTAGGATACCGTAAGGTTCTTCATACGCATATAAGCCGCATTCACCATGTAACGAGTAGTATTATACCCGGCATTTACTCTGTAATCGTCTGTCTTCGGATCGGCCAGACGAGGCAGATAGGCACCGGGATTCTGCGGACTGAAATAATCCAGATGTTCCTTGAAGTAGTTCTTTCCGCCGAACAGATAAGTACTGCCCGCCAACGGGAAATCGCGTTTACCCACACCTTGGAACAAAGTAGAAACCTGGAAACCTTTGTAGCCCGCTTTCAGATTGATACCGAAAGAATATTTAGGAGTGGTGTTACCTATGATGCGTAAGTCGCCGTGGTCGTCCAACGTACCTTTTCCCGGATCCACTTTCCCGTCTCGATTGACATCGATATACTTCAAGTCACCTGCCTGCCACAGATTATCTGCCTTAAAGAAAGAGAGGTCCTTACTCTGAAGGTAATCGTCCACTTCCCGGTTGGTCATGAAAAGGTCGTCGGCCACGAATCCCCATATCTCGCCGATATCCATACCCTCATAATATCCTTTATTACGCGCCAAACCGGTATGATTATTATAAATGATACCTTCCGGATTATTATACTTGGTTACAACAGCCTTATAATCGAACAAATTAAAACCTATCCCATAGCTGAACCCGCATTTCAACTTATCCTGCCAGTTGACGGAAAGTTCCCAACCACGGTTACGCAAAGTGGCATTGTTTATCTTTGCACGGTCGTCCGGTACAATGCCGCTGACGGCAGGAATAGCTTCGGCCGGGCCAATCATATCTTTCGTCGTGCGCTGATAGGCATCGAACGTTACGGAAAGACGGTCATCGAACAGCATCAAATCCAAACCGATATTGGCATTATCCACCTTTTCCCAAGTAATGTAGGGACTTATCATTTTCGGTGTAAGCGAAATGGTTCCTTTGGCGGGTTTATTGCCTGTACCCGGCAACAACCACGCATTCACGTTGTTCGGGTCGAGTGTCATCACGCCGAGATAATCATAAAGCCCCGCACCGTTTTGGTTGCCAAGACGACCATAGGACACACGTACTTTAAGCTGTGACACCGGCAGGTTAAGTTTGGTAAAATAAGGCGTACGTGAAATATCGTAGCCGGCAGAGAAAGATGGGAAAAATCCCCAACGATTGTCCGGAGCAAAACGGGATGATCCATCGTAACGTCCGCTGAACTCCAAGAAATAGATATTCCGGTAGTTCCAGTTAAGGCGGGCAAACATACCCATTGTAGCCCAATGCGACCGAGCTTCGGCTGCATAGGGAGTTCCATTGGCATTATCAAAAGAGTAAATATCCTCGCTCAACATACCGTCCTTATACATATACTCACTGGAGTTTTCCTGCAATTCCATCTGAAAGCCTGCCATCCCCTTGAAGAAATGATCGCCCCACTGACGGGTATAGGCACCGGTCACACTGGGCGAAAGATAGTAATTGAACACACTGCCGCGCGTCAGCGAACCGAACTGGGTATTCTGCCACTTCATACCGGGATAATGGTATCCCTGCTTATTGCCCGATACTTCCATTACAGAACCATTAGGCAACGCATAATTACCTTTACGCAACTCGAAACTATTGTTCTCTACGTCCAAACGGGCTTTCATCTCGCCCACAAACTCCAGTCCTTCCAGCGGAGTGATAATTGCAGAAAAAGACATTGCATCCGATACCCGATTCTGGCTATAGCCCGCCTTTTGCAGATAAAGTTGCTCGTTCCACGTAGGAGTGGAATACTCCGCCTGCTCGACAGGGAGTTTCGTGACACGGCTTGGCGACATATTAGCTATCGTTCCATAAAAAATAGTCTGGTTTGCCAAAGGTCGTTTCAAAAGACTCAACGACACATTATTATTGAAATTGAACTTCAGCCAATCTGTAGCACGTATGGAAAACTTAGTGTTCACATTATACTTCTCCAAATCATCCTGCACCTTATCCATCAAGCCTTCCTGGTAGATATAACCCAAACCTACATAATAAGAAGTCTTTTCCGAACCGCCCTGTATACTGATATTATGAGAATGGCGGATAGCACGGTCCTTGAAATAATAATCGAACCAGTCGGTATTGGCATACTGCGCATTATCGGCTGCCGCCCAACCGTCACCCGACTGATTGACATCTATACCGGGAAACTCGGCAGAATAAGGATTCTGCATAAAACCTTCCATTTTCTGAATAGTTGCATCGGAAATCTGATGAGAACGTCCCATACTCTCGTCCCGCAAATTGGAATACCTCGCCCATTCCAATGAGCTCATCATCTGCGGCATGTTAATGGGAGAGCTGAAACCAACGGAACCGCGATAGGTAACGCGCGCTTTCTCCTGTTTTCCGCTTTTAGTAGTCACCAGCACTACGCCATACGCAGCACGTGCACCGTAAACAGCAGCAGCCGAGGCATCTTTCAGTACATCCATAGACAGGATTTCATTGGGTTGGACCGTACTGAGATCAACCCCGGGAATACCATCCACCACAACCAGTGGCGCATTACTAGCAGACAAAGAGGTACCCCCACGTAAACGCATGGAAGAACTTTTCGTCGGATCACCACCACCTTGTGAGACTACCAAACCAGCGACCTTACCTTGTAACAACTGCTCCGCAGAAGAAATCACGCCTTGCTTAAAATCCTTGGCCGAAACAGAAGCGATAGAGCCTGTTAAATCCGATTTACGAGAAACACCATAACCGATAGCGACAACCGTTACCTCATCCAAACCGATAGAAGTCGGTTTCAATTGGATATTCAACTGTGATTTAGCTTCCACCGATTGCTCTGAGTATCCGATATAGGAGAATGTTATTAATTCCCCCTCCGTTGCCTCTAAAGTATAATTGCCATCTATATCGGTGGTCGTACCATTTTTAGAAGCGGTAATGATAGTAACTCCGATGATCGGCAAACCATTTTCATCAGTCACGACACCTTTGACTGTAATATGTTTTTGTGAAATCTGGGAGGACTGGTTTGTTTCTGCCTTATCCGTTTTTCGATAAAGAACAATATGCCGATCCGTTATCTTATAAGCGATATCATTACGATTTAATAATTGGTTTAATACCTCCGTAATTCCCTTATCCTTAACATGGATACTAATCCTTTGGTCCGAGCTTACTTCCTCCTCATTATAAAAGAAAGAAAATTCACTTTGCTCCTCAATCGCCTTAAATGCCTGTTCAATCGTTACATTTCGCAAATTGAGGTTGATCGCAGCCGTATCCATATAGCTAGCGGCGAACATCGACGTTGCCCCGGTTAACCCCAGACTTAGCATAAATACCTTGAAGAAATGTTTTTTCATTTGTAATGATTTAATTTATTAATTATGCTTTTGATAATTCCATTCCTCTCATTGACTTATTTAATATTAGATCCGGATCTTTCTATTTAAGGTCACTCAGAATATTGTTATCTCCATTCATAGTAAAGAGACAAAAAGGATTCGATACGCCTAAAAGAAAATTAAAAAAAATCAGTACATGATCTCTGTATTAACCAAACCGAAATAAACTAAGCCAAACAAACCGGTATTCCAGCCTTGGATATGATAACCTAAATTCTCTCCTGTCAGACTATTTATATGTTCATTAGGTGACCAATCCCCTGAGTTTACTAAATCCGCACGTCCTACCTTCTTAATAATATCAATAGCTTCCTCTTGTCGTCCCATATTAATACGTGCCCAACAATCCATAAAACTTACCCACGGCCATACACCTCCATTGTGATAAGTAGCCGAAGGATAACCAAAACTATCATCATAATAAGGAAAAGTCTCGGCAATCCCGTAAGGTGTCATACTTTTCGTATTTAATGTCTCTATGATTTTCAAGGCTCGTTCCCGGGGAACAACATCAAATAAGATACCGATCGTTTGATCCTGTAAAATCCTATCATTTACGCTCCCATCTTTCCATATCTGACAATAATAGTTTCCATTCCACAAGCCTCCTTCTCTTACATCTTTATTCATAGTCTTATATCCTTTTTGATAGGCAGATTGGTAATAGTTAGCTCCCGCTTGATCACCACACTCTTCCGCCAAATAAACCATTTCTTTTAAGGCAGATAAATAAATCAAACAGGTAAAAGGAGAATATTTTCTTCCCTCGATCCCCTTCACATCTTTCCAATCTCCCCAAAAAGAAACCTGAGCTGGAAGTCCAATCTTATCCGTATCTCTAGAAATCAGCCAGTTCATGGCATTTTTCATAGCTGGCCAGTAGTTGATCAAGTCTTGTTTATTATGATAATACCGATAGAATCTAGCAATACGCAAAATAAAGAAAGCATTGATATCCAAATCATCCTCCCGCTCAATTAAAGGAAGGATCGTAGTCGGAATCTTCCCGGACGGTTGTTGCCACTCGATACTTTCCTCAATCATCTTTCTCTCTAAATCTTTATAAAACACCAAATGCAGCCAACTTGTCCAATAACTATCGCGTTGATTTAACTCAC
>OKRX01001684.1_pt1 | contig 15803 bp, 7 predicted proteins | sample 1601241 | NCBI WGS metagenome assembly OKRX01 (sample SAMEA3541500, study PRJEB24748) | human gut metagenome | biome: human gut; feature: human-associated habitat; material: faeces | place: China | collected 2012
TCAGGTCTGCTTTTGCGTAGTTCATTACACTTACAGTGTTCCTGTTTGCAGATAAATTTTCCTGAAGAATATAATATATATCTGGAAATGCAAATATAAGAGCTATGTTTAATGAGATTATAGTCACTATTCTTAAACCCATAGAATGATATATTCAGGGATGGAACTTCAGCTTCTTCAAATACGTCTCGCTTCGGGCTCTCAATGAATCCGTTTTTAATTACTTCATCAATATCTTCTTCATTTTCAATTTTAACTTCAATAATTTTATTCCCGCTGTGTAGCTTTGTTGCATCACTTGCGTGTGTAACATAAATTTCTAAATATAAAGGCTCTTTATCAGGATGTGTTGATGATGAGAATTTTAGGTCGGATCTTCTGTTTATATTATTATAGGATATTTCTTGTTCACATTTATCATAATAATCTTTCAAGTTAAATGATTTTATAGTTTTTTCCGCACAGTCACCGTATTTCATGTACATGCAAGTATCATTCATGCTACAATAGGATTTGTATTCAAATGAAATATTAATTACCTGGGATTCATAAAATGCTTCTTGAATTTTCTTTTTGGCCAAAAGGTGAAGGGAACTTTCGTATGCTGTTGGACAGTCAACTCCTGGCTGATGGGCAAAATGATGCGTTCTGTGAGTGCCGTTATTTTTTGCTTGTAGTGGTTTCTTACAAGCAGGACAAACACATCCACAGTCATTACCATTAGACACACTATCTATGTGTACAAGTTCACCCTTTGCATTAAGTGCATATTTAAGATATTTATTATTGTTACTCATATTCTTGGCCGTATAAATTATAGATAAGCCTATAAAAATCGAATCTACTTATTTCTTGTAATGATGATTGCTTCATCTACATCAACCAAATATAATCTGTCAGTATTGTAGTGGTATCCGTACTTTTTTCTATGTTCTTTATTGATATTAAGGATACCGTTCCACAGACAATACTTTGGTGAACCATTACCTGGATCGAGAGTCAGAATGTCTGTTAGTTCGTTCTTTTCGTTGAGAGCATATCCAACTGCGACAATCCAATGTCCGTTATGTGCATCGTATCCCATGCGTAATATAACAGGAACATTTTCATCAATCCATTGTTTTGTAAGTTCAATAATATCATTTTCTTTATTTGCATATTGGATATTTGCATATTTTGAGTAATTTTTTGTAACGATTTCTTGAATCTCATTAGATGTTAATCCATCTCGATATAGTCCATTTTCATTCAATGCTTTGATAAGTTTCCATTCAGCAGTGCGACGATCAAAATATGTATCAGAGTATAATTCTTCCGCTTCAAATACTCCGAGGATATTTAGTACCATAGAGACCGAATATGCGCCGCAAGCTCCATCTAGATCACCTTGTTTGAAGTGTGCTTTCTGATAAGAACGATTAGACGGTTTCTTGCACACGAGTTCTCCATTTATGAGACTGAGTTGATCTATAACTTTAAATTGCTTCATTTATAATTCAAATTTTATCGTTGAAAAAAGACAAGACATTATTCCTCTTCAGAATCTGTTACTTTATCTACTAATGGCACTAATTCAAATTCAAGAACACTTGATGGTATCCCGCATTCTTTGAATAAGTAGTTAAGTATATTGCGTTTGGTGTTGGTACTGCATGAAGTATGTACATAACACTTTTCTGCAATCTTACTTCTTCCTTTTGCTTCAGAGTCGTGTACCCAGTAATTCTTTGTTGCAAGATAGGTCATTGTAGTAGGATTCTCATTATATATGAGTTTGCATACCTGAACTATCATTTCTACCCAATTTGAAACGGCATGGCGTTCATCCCTGTAACGATAACCTATGATTTGTCTCCAACTGAGTTCATATTCCTCGTCGTCAAAAGATACCAAATCATAATCCTTTTCAAGAGGTTCATAATCGGTTGTTATCATTGGCCACAGCTGAAGAAAATTTTCCAGAAGAATCTTCTCTCTTTCTTTAATTTCATCAAGTGTCCATTTTGAACACTGCTTCAGATAGTTTGACAAACAGAATGCCGAGTTTTTGAATCCATTTATCTTGTTACCTTTGCGGTCAATGTATCCTTCTTTCTTTTCCTGAAACGAGTGGTTGCTATAAGACGTATTGAACCCAGTCAGTGTTAGATTTGCAAAGGTATGGAGGTATGTATCATATATTTCTTGCCAGTTATCACCTAACTCTTCTTTCCATTGTGGGGTAAGGGTCTGAGGCATGATGTGTTCAATTGTAAACGTACCATCTTTCATCTTTTTTACTATCGTATCATTAGCTTCTGGACTATTCTCGTTTTCCATTCGCTCAAACAAGAAGAATTTGTAGCTGCTTGGAATACGATAGATTTGTCTTGTCGGAAAGGCAGATTTTACATCGTTATCATTAGGAAATGACACAGTACCTTGTTTCTTCAGCAAAACATATTTGAGGATGTGAGAGTACGGAAGAAGTAACTCTTTGCCTCTATCGTGATGACGTTTATAAATCTTCATAATATCATTATGAAGCGTAGCAAACATCTTTTGAAGTGCGTTCGCCGGATAATTACAGATAATACGGCGAGCCCAATAATTCTCAATGGTATCCAACACCTCATATTTCTCATCTTCGCTAACATTATTTTCTGTAGCATAATTAAAGAAAGACAATATGTAAGGTAAGTGAACCAGAGATTCTATATTCGCTATCTGTTTTAGCTTGCGGTCAATACGTGTATTACCGGTTTCACCTTTTAGTATTTGGCGATAGAACTTGGCATACTTTAGCATATCTTCAAGGAGATTTTTACGCTCAGTATGCGTTTCTTCATCAAAAGTCTTAAAATCAAAGTATAGATCCTCTATATTACTGATGGTGCCTTTCTTTATGGTAAGATAATCACGGATAAACATGGTTGGCTCTCCGTCTGTCAGTTTCTCTATTTTACTCCAATATGCATGATAGTAATCTTCTTGTTCTTTTGTAGAAAGAGACATGAGCAGATAATTCCTCACCTTATCAGCTTCTTCAAGATCCTTTCCGCAGGAGTTGAGAGATTCAAAAATCAGTTGAGGATTATCTTTCGATTCTAAACGAATATCTATAATCTCCAGTTTCTCTATAGCTGCAATCAGATTCTGAAATGTGAGTCCACTCACTTTAATCAGTTCGTAAAAGAGTTCATAGTTTGAAGTAATACCTGTGTTCTTAATAAAGTTCTCTGAATTGTTGGTGAAGAGTGCATCGTATGCTTCCATATCGCCTTCAATAGGACGTAATTTTATATTTCGGTCAATCCTTCTTCTAATGGCATAAAGATAATTCTTCTTTACTTCTTCGATGTCTTCATCTCCTGTCTCCATGTCACCATTCGCTACAGCATTGATTGCAGCAAGTATTAGAAGAGAGATAGTAGTAATACGTTGTTGACCGTCGATAATAAGTAAATCATCTTCAACTTCACTGGCCTTTATTGCTACAATACTTCCAAAAAAATGGCTAAGCAATCCTTCTGTATGGATCTTTTTCAAATCTTCAAACAGACGAACACAATGTTTCTGCTGCCAGGCATACTTGCGCTGGTATAGTGGTATAATAAATAGTGTTTTAGCACCATAGAAATAATCGCTTATATTTACAGCACCTTTCATATTATTTTCTATTTAACAGTCTTCAATTATAATATCAAATTTAATGTCTTTATTTCTAAACAGATGAATATTTGTGTCATGAGTGATTGTCTTCACATCAAATCGTTCACCGTTAGGTTGTCTTCCGATATTCCATTCATTAATAAATCCTCCATCAGGATAGATAGAGAGTCTTTTTTTACCACAGGTAATCGTAAGCACACGCCAGTGAGTGAGTGTTCGCTTATTTAATGAAACAACAGGGATAAGAGTACCTTTTATTCCATGCTCATAGCTAAGATCGTCTATCCACGCTTTGGTAAGAGATGTAAGCCATGCATCACGTTTCTCAGATGAAGGCTGGTTTGCACATATACTGTCTGCATTTCCTCTATCATCCTTATATATCTCTACCATAAACTCGATGTCAAACTCTGAACCAATCTGTTTTATGATGTGTTCAATCGTCTGGAGTGTGATGATAATACCCATGATGCTCTTTAGATGTTCATCCTGATAGCTGATTCTTAACTTCCCGGCATTCTGTTTTGCATAGGATATGAACTGATCTATGAGCCCTCCGGATTCAGTCTGTAGTATATCTCCTAACTGATTGGTGCTTATTTCTCTATATTTATTTCCAGACAGTTTTAAAAGCTTAGCCGATGGTTTGTAGGAGAGATCAATTACAGAGGCACCTGATGCCGGATTATCTGTACGGACGAAGAACATGGTGTTATTGCCCCATTGAATATTGAGCTGGGCGTTTTCCTTGTTGTTCATAAAATAGAGATAGCCATCAATATAAGCAATAGGATAGATGTCTTTATCAACCCATGGGTTTGATATGGTCTTGACCTCATCTCCCTTAGCCCACGCATTAATTTCGCGGCAAATGGCCTTAATTGGTTCAGACATACTATCTGGCTTTGACTTTAAGATACAGAAGGAAGTATTGTGGCTTTTCATAACGAAGTGGCTCATATACTGGGGCTGCCAACCGTTCTCATTATCTTCATAATCCCACTCCTGATAATCATTATCTGCAAATAACACAACATCCTGATGTGAAGAAGCAAACGCCTTCTTCAGGTCATATAGTGTGGTCTGCGATGGAGAAGTATTTGGAAACGCATCTTTGATATTTTGTGGAACCGTATCTCCAACTTCTTCTTCTTCTTCAATCCACGCTAAAGCTGCATTAATATCGAGGAACTTGGTATAACGAAGAGTAAATTGGTCAAGCAGCATATCCTTCGATTGCTTTTCACGGGCTTCACTCAACAGCTTCTTTGAAGCTTTGATAACCTCCTTCATCACAAGCATATTGGCCATTTGGTTGGCATAACCTGCGCCACCGGGATTACAGTCAAAGACACAGATATGGCCGTTAGGCATGATCGTAAAATCTACTGCTCCACGTTCCTTTCCTAAAATATCCACCAGTGTCTGGGTAAATGCTATTCCAAGTGTGAAAAGCAGGTTTTCTTCTTCATCACGGTTGGACATCCACCTGTTCATCCCTTTATGTCGGATACGTATCTCGCTAAAGTCTGTCTGAATCATGTCGCCAATAATGACATTGCGCTTTATTTTAGAGACATCATTGGAGCAACTGCAGCCCTTGCGCATTTCATTTCCAGTAATGGCAAAATGATAATTAGGCTTTGGCGGTTGCCCTTCTTTGTACGGAGCATGCAATGGATTAAACTCAATCGGAAACTTTAGTTGGTTATTCTTATCAGCAACTTCTTCCTCTACGACCGTTCTTCCACATCTTGGACAGAAACAATATCCATAACCCTTCCCTTCATTGTAATAGAGAATCTTGGCATTGCCTGATTCATTGTTACGACGAACGGAGAACAGGTGTGGCTCAGTCACGTGATTGGGCCAATCGTCAGCATCAATCAGCTGTGCACTGACTCTTGTAAAGACATTGTTATCCATAATTCGAGTTCTGTTCTCGTTCATGTCAGGCATAAAACCAACTGGTTGAATCATCTCCAGTCCGTTTGCATTATTCACAGACCATCTGATTTGGTTACTGAGATTCGGATCGTCAATAACTGTTTTATCACTATTACGATAGATGGTTTTGTATGCCTTATGGTTGTTATCATACATATTCGTTACCTCGATACCACGAACAGAATATACCACACCATCTACAACAACACTATTACCCGGCACATATTGTGCGATGGCATCACGTAAAGAATAGGAGGGGTTAGATGATGTCATCGGAGTGAAGAAGTCTTTCTTCCCGTTACTGTTCAAGTCGAGAGTGAGCACATTAACCGGCATGTTGGCGTTAGGAGTAAACCTACTGGTTGCCCAGAAATTGAGAAGTCGTTTGTACAACACTTCAATGTACTGCATCTTTAGCTTGATACGGAACCTATCGCTGATTTTACCGCTTCCGGAGAACGCTGTTTTGTAGTCAACCAGCTTGTTGCGTAGCTCGGCATAACATCTGTCGTTTATATCTTGTGCGTTCTTTACGACCTGAGTAAGATTGCCATCATAACATGTTCCCTTCAGGAGTTTGGTCAGATCCTCCCTGATTTCTTTATCCAAAGGCTTCGAACATAATATGTTGAATTTCTCATACATGGTACCTTTAGGATCACCTAATAAATCATCCGGGTCTGTTTCGTTAACACCGTTCTTCAATATTTTAATTTTCCCGTTGCTGATTCGTATCTCAAACGGAGTGTAGTAATCTGCAACTTTTTGGGTAAGACGACCGCCATTTGATCCGTCGGTAAACACCCCGAAGGAGCGGACAAGGAAGGAATTCACATGACGCTGTATGACCTGCGGGCTCATTAAATCAACAGTCGGTACACGAACAGGTCGGTTTATAATCTTTTCAATCGGGTTCCTCAAAGTACGGAGACCAATCACATCAGAACTACAAAGTGTGATACAGGTACTGCGAACCTTATTGTTACGACCGCTTCGTCCAGCACGCTGTTTGTAGTTGGCCGGCATCGAAGGTACACTTGAAAGCATTACGACTTCCAAGTTTCCAAGGTCTACACCCATCTCCATTGTTGTTGAGCAAGCAAGGATATTAATAGTATGGTCTTTGAACTTGGATTGTAATCCACGGGCCACATTCTTATCCACTTGGGCTGTATGTTCCTGTTGGATGAAAAGATTTGGAAAAGCATGAATATCCTCTAGACGGTCAGAAAAAATACCATCTGTGCCCCAGATATTATGATTCCAAAGCAATGCCCGATGTGTTTTTGCCCATTCTTCAATAGATACTCTGTCACCTTCTTTTTTACCAGAGCCTACATAGTAAGGGAACACATCCCAATGTTCATGCAGATCTTCTCTAAGTTCAACTGGAGTGCTACCCTCCAGATAAGGTGAGAACCGCTTGAAGTTATTACCAATAGGTCGAAGACATACAGCATGAGGGCCTACATCTGCTTTTGTGTCACACAGATACACATCATCATAGAGTTTGAAACAAAGATCATTCAAGTTGAAACGTGGAGCGTTGTCTTTTTCATTGACAAATTTCCCGTTATCGTTCAGACGTTGTCCCACCTGAAGAATCTTATATTCGTTGCCGGTCAATGTATTCCAAAGGGCATCTACGACATCAGAAATTATCTTGAAATACTGACGCTGAGCGCCGTTGATGGTAAGTGAATGGTCATCACGTGCAATCAATGCGCATAAATATCGTACAATACGAGCTTGAGATATTTTACCTTCTTCCAACTTAGGTTTGTTAAACGGTCGACGGCGAGGCTTTTCTGTGGCAAAGCGCACTGTAGAAAATATGTCAATCTTCTCGTTTCCAGGAATTCGAAGATAGAATGACTGGTTGTTGCGGACAGTGTAATCAAGGTAAACCTGCATCAGGTTTTGCCAGTCCTCTTTAGTAATTTGGTTAGCCGGATTATTGAGAATGCTGTTAAAACTTTGTACTTCAGCAGGCAATTCTATTTGTTTGAGCTGCGGATAGCAAGCCTCGAACAATCCTAAGTTTTCAGGTGAAGCTGCCGATGCGGGGCGGTGTGACAGATACATCACCATAATGCTCTGAACATACTTGTCGATGATTTCCTCAGAGGGTAATCCATCTTCTATTTCGTCACTTTCTCCCGATCGTTTCACAAATACAGAGGCAAATATAGGGCAGTAAGAATCTTTCTTTAGCAGTTCTGCAATCTCTGACCATGTCATATAGTTTTTAACATTTGACATATCATCCAATTGTTTTTGTACCACGTTCGGGTCAGGCGATTGGAGATTTTGCAATTTGCTGGCCAGTTTCATCATTGAAGGTGGGTCACTAGTTGTTCGCATATCTGCCATAATTTGAGCCATAGCAGCTTCTTTGGTGATTCCGTTTGCTTTTCTGCGGCACATCTCATGATATATCGTACTATAGAACCACATACGTTCCTGTTCCAGATTTTGCTTCAATGTAGCTTTTGCAGCAGCCTGACGACTATCTACAAAACTGATATATTGCTGTCCGTCGTGAAGTACAATACCCCCTGTTGTCGATTCTCCCTTGTCCAGCTGATCAAGAATGCTTGGTGCCATTATGCGAGAAATAAAATCTGCAGAAAGACGGAGTTTCTGAAGACGGTTATCCTCCATATTTCCATTTGCATCGTCCTCCATATCTTTGTCTGTATTGTGACTCTTCCCTTGTTTTGCATTACAATACGGGCAGCAACCTTGAATGTTGCCTACTACATGCCAGCTGTCAGTATTCTCTTCATCAGCTGGGGTCACAGGTTGCAGCTTGGCTTCAGGAAGCAAACGGAATGATACATTGTTATCTCCCTTCATACTTTTTGTTTTGGACAGGCCGAATATGACATACTTCTTGCTTGAGCTGTCATCACTTTCTTCCATATCCAGATCAAACATATCGCTATCGTCTGTTGCTACAGGTTCGTATGTCCAATCTTCCATGTTGACCATGGCAACAGCTACGTATTCTCCGCAATGCTTGCACCGGCTTAATTCTAATAGTGGGACTTCTTCTGAAGAATCAACCTCACTATCGTTCTTTCTGTTTATGATATTTTCTGAATAAATTTTGAAGGAACCATCAGCAAACTCATTCAGACGGACATAAAGCCCATTGTTGGGTACACGGTAAAAATAGTGCACCTTCAGTTTCATATTAGGAACTTTCAGTCCTGCAGCTTTGTATCTGTCTTCCTCACGCTGGCACATTTCATCCAGCCATTGTAACTTTTCACTTATGGTAGCTTCCTCCGGATACAATTCATCCAATGAAATGTAATCTGAATGGAAGATTTTTCTCCATCGTTCTTCATCTTCACCTTGCGGAATTTCTGTCTCACCAGTCCGGTTACCACCCACAGCTTCTACCTGATCAATTCTTATACCTGTAATTCCGGCTATGAACTCCTTTAATTCGCGTTCGTCTTTTTCCTTATCTTCTCCATTGCCAAAAGTGGCTGATGAAGTGGCAAACCGTATATCCTGCGCATCAACTTTAAAGGCGAGCAACACACGACGCAAGAGCATGGCCAACTCAGCTGCACCGGCTCCTGTATAAGAGTGTGTTTCATCAATGGCAACCCACCTGAGACTGTTCTTTCCTGCCGCAATAAGCTTTGCATCACTTCCACGCAGCAGGATGTATTCCAACATGGTAGGATTGGTCAGAACAATATGCGGAGGATTATTGCGTACATCCTTACGAGTGTATACCATGTGGGAATATTTTGCATTTCTCAATTCAAAATGTCCCTTCTCATTAGGGTCAGTTTGAACAAATTCATACACTCCACCTGTGATCTGCTCAATCCGTTTACGTAACTTATTTGCATCATCAGATGTATCGGTACTTTTAGGCTCCATTTCAGGAAGATCACCATTGTACACTGTGTAGGTAAGCTTGGTTCCTGTTGTTTCTTCAGCTCTTGTCAATAATTCCTCTAAGCGTTCTTTCTGGTCCTCCATAAGAGCATTCAGGGGATAGAGAAAGAGAGCCTGAATCATTCCCGGTTGCGCATGGAGAGAAAGGTCGTGAACCAAAGGCATCATAAAACATTCGGTTTTACCTGAGCCGGTTCCTGTTGTTATAACGATTGATTTAGGCTTGTTGTCGGCTGTATGTTGGTTCAGCAATACATCCCAGCATTTATACTGATGTTCGTATGGTGGATATGGCTTTGTCCAGAGTTTACCTACCAAGGACTTAGCTTTTTCAACCTTATCAGGTGAAACAGGTATATAGGAGTTCATACATTGAATTACAGGCACTGCATTCTTGGGAGCAAACAAGTCACTGATAAGTGACTTTATCTGCTTGATGTAAGAACGCTGACTTTCATTGTTCGACTCGCCACACCACATTGCTACGAGTGCTCTTTCTACCGCCTTGCGGTTATTTTTATATAATTCGGAGAAATTCATATCTGTTCTATCGTTATTCGTTGTCAACAAAAATATCAAATTCTGGCCAGTCAAAGCCTAATTCATCACTCATTCTGATTAATCCCAATTTATCTTCACCGCTCAGATGTCCACCTCTTTTTTCAAACAAGGGCTTATATATTTCTTCAGGTATCTTGTCAATATCCAAGTCTCTCAGTGGTTTCATTAGGAAAAAGTAGATACCATAGGTATTGGCCACTTCGAAACATTTCAGTACGGACTCTTCTATATCGTCCCAAGCCCATGGGTCGTTGTCGATGTCCAATCCAAGATTGCAGGACAGATCATTAGAATGTCGAATGTCCTGGAATATCAAGCCTACATCTTTTGAGTCTGCTTCATTATCAGGATCGATGGGCTCAGGATCTGTCCGAACATCATAATTCCAGAATAGAGCATTTCCTTCATCCCAAGAACTATTAACCTGTGAATTGCCAAAGCATACCACAAGACAGTCTGGAGCCATCACATCAAGCAAATTCCCCATGAAATGTCTGTCCATACGCCATGCATTCATAGCAGCTTCCCCGATACTTGGATTACCTGATATATTGATGAAATCCTCTGTGTAGATATTACCAAGATTATTGCATGGATAAGCCTGATAGCCTTTGCGACTGAAATCATTAACTTGTGTTCTATCCTTATAAATGTAAGGCAAGTCCAGAGTTTCATCTTTTTTCAGATACTGTATGATGCTGCCGTCAAGCAAGACTTCCTTTACGAGGGTAGGGCGATATACATCTACTACAAAGAAACTTTCGTCTTCACCGTATTGGATAGGAAGTGTCGGGGCCAATACCTTACCATCTAAAGGGATATTATCCCGATAGTTTTTTTCTTCTCCATCCATAGTACGATAGCGGATAGCTGTGCAATCGAAGTCGCGTACTATCGGATTGTTTTTTCCAAGTTTTGGAAGATAAGCTACAGTCATCAGAAACAGTTTACCCTTCACTGTAATTCTAAGTATGGCTTCTCCATAAGAAGGCTCGCTAACCGATGTCCATTCTGTAAATCTTCCGTTTGGCTGTTTATATTCTATCAATTCTGCTGTAGTAACGTTTTCCGGCCTGGCATTCAGAATGTCGTCTTTGGTTGCAAAATGTCTCACAAGGATGTCTTCCTTACCGAAAATCAGAGGAAGTTTTTCTATGTCAGGTTCTTCGCTGATGTCAGGATCATCTATATAATAATGATTCACCATGCCCCCATTGACGTAGTGAATCGTATCGGAATACAGTCTTGTCGTAATCTGGTCGTATCCTATCCGGTTATACAGACATATTTCCCGTCCTGTGGGAGTATAGAAAGTAACTGAATCGTATATATAAACCCAGTTCCATATTTCGCTGATACCAAACCGACTGTCATTGAACGGCATGCGATACATTTCATTGGCAAGGGTCGCATCTTTCAATTTGCATGGATGAGTGAAGAGTAACACTGTTTCTCTCTGCGCATTCTGGATTGATGTCCATGCATTATAGATACTATCTGATTTCCATAGCTGGATGTATTCCATAGCATCGACCGATTGTGCCAGATATTCATTGCCATCATCATCTTTAACTATGATTTCTATCTTGTTGAAGCGAGTAGCCGGAATATGCTTCACCTGTACGCCTTTTTCCACACCAAAGGCTACAAAGTCGTTCACGCCATGATTTAAATAGGTGATAATTGGCTTATTCATGGTTGATGGCTCAATCGTTTTCTCATTATAACGGAATCTAATATAGACGTAAAGATGTCTCTGGGTTTCAGGATGTGGCACGCCCCAAAGATGAACCCTGTCATATCGTAAATACTGGTGTAAGCCTCCGCCAACTTCTTCCGGCTTCAGTAAGACATTAAGCCGTCGGGACATAAACGTGTAAGCAGGTGAAAAAGTAACGACCCATTCAAAACGGAACTTCACTCTCAGAATCTCGTCATTTGCCGTTTTCAGAACGGCTACAAAGCGATTGACATCTGAAATGTCATCCTTCAAATCCTCTTCGTCAAATGGCATTTGGCCATTGAGTATCTCCTGCATATACTCATACAGTGAGTGACAGCGTTTAATGCTTTCACGGAAAGCAACAGCTCTTGATGCTTCATCCAGATTTTCCAGTGTATAGTCTTCACCATGATAGATGCGGCACAGGCCTTTCAAGAATCTCAGATTGTCATTTCTACCAAGTTCATGTTTAATAGCAAGACCACCGAGCACGTAAATAGAATACAGCCAACGTTTGTTGCCTTTATCATCATGATAGAGATACAGTTCCTGGTTAATGCCGGTATTCGTCCAAAGTGCTTTAAGGTCAAGCTTTTCTACCAGTGGATTACTATTTCCTCTTTGATACTTGCGCTTATACCATTCAGCTATATAGATTATAGTTTCTACGGCATATTGAGGGGATACTAAAGCAGATATGTCATTAGCAGAAGCAATATCTTTCAGACAGACTTCAAGCTCATTGAAATCTGCCTCCGACAGTTTCAGCAGCCAAACGTATGGTTTACTGATGTCGAATGATGCTATTTTATCTTTTAGTCCTTTCGTTAGCTTTTCTATCATGGTCAGATTCTTTTTTTCCGACTTCCTCTTGAGGGACACCCTGAATGAGTTTTTTCCCGTTTGCAATTCCGTTTGTAAAATGTGTTTTTTGCAAACAAATCTGCAAACAGAATTACTTTGGATTACTACTGTTCCCTTTTGTATTTCACGTTGTTAGGTATATTGAATAATACAATTTTATTAATGTGATAATGATTTCTTAATCTTCTTTCAAGACTCTCAGCTCTTTCTTTGTGCCGTTGTATGCTTCACGTAAGTCGCGGAGCGGATGTTCGCTCTGTTCAATGTGATGAATCATAGAGTGGCAGTTAGAACACAAAGGTACAAGATTTTCTACGAAATCCTTTGGAATTCCTTCTGTTTCAAATGTAGAAATTGGCTTTAGGTGGTGTATTTCTATAAAGTTTGCCCCAAGTGCTTCTCCATACATCTCGGCAAAGTCCATACCGCAACACTGGCACTGATAACCATAGCGGTCTATACACTGCTGACGGAGCTGAGGGTTTCGACGTATCACATCCATTTCTTTTATAATGTGCTTGCGTTCACCTTCAGTCTCTTCACGGAATTTGAGATTTTTGGGCTTCTGTTGAGATTTTGATATCTTGCCGTTGTCTTCCAAATTTATTTTGCGTTTGAATAAATTCTGGAATGACTTTGATTCTAAGAACTGAGAGTATGTTCTCAGATGGATAGAATACATTAGTTTTGCATCTTTATCCATAGCTGCCATTTCCCTATTGGTTGCTATACGGCCACGAATACGGTCGTAGAAGTTATGATCCAATAAGTTTAGAATTCCATCAAAATTGGTATCTATAAATTTACGTATAAACATATATAGTATCCTTTCGGATGTTTCTGCAAACACCTCGGGCTGCTGCTTTCGTGTTATCTGAAGGAAAGCAACATAGGCATTTCTTATTTGCTCTATTGTTGGTTTATCTGATGTTTTAGCCATAATTCTAATCTATATGTTTACTTGCCTGAATAAAATTCTTCACTCGACCTCGGAATTTAGATAATCTTTCTAATTTTACGTCCGAGATTATTAATGTGGTACTCAAAGAACGACTCGTTGCCACATTAAAGCGTCTTTCATCTAAAGCAAACTCAGAACCACATGCTGGTAAATACAGAATGGCATAATCCACGGTCATACCTTGAATTCTGTCTATTGTTTCAACCGTAAATTCCTTGAGCTTACGCTTATCTGTTTGGAACTCACTTTGTAGCTTTTTGACGGTCTCTTTGAACGGTGAGATAATAGCCAATGTACTCTCGCTTCGATAGGTTTCAAGAGAACGTATTAATTCACCAATGAACAGTAAGGAAGCCTCATTAAAGTTCTGATTTGTAAATCCACCAATAAACTTATAAAGAACCCCTCCTTCATGAGGAAAAAGCTTTGAGTCAAGTCCATCAAAATCTATATATTTTTTTTTCACAGAGCGAAATTTGCTACTATAAAACATTTTTGTCAATTCAGCACTCTTGGGCGTTAATCGGAATGTTGTTATAATTCGATAACTTTTGATGTTTGTACCTAGTGCAAAAGCACTCATTCCATTAACTTGTGTTGCAACATCCCACAAATCATATTCTGTTTTTTTGCCCATGCCCTGTACAATGGGAGGCAGCTGCATGGGATCGCCAACGATTAGGCATTTATAACCTAAGGGTTTGAATGCAACGATGGTACTTAAAAAGGCTTGTGACGCTTCTTCAATGACCATCAGATCGAATATGCTTTGTATAGAATACGCATTTCCATTAATACCTACGATTGTAGATAATTTGTAGAATGTAGTACATAACATAGAGCCTTTAGGAACCACCAGATCTTTGGGAGCTGCTTTTATACCAGGAGCTAACTTACCTTCATCTGATTTAAGAGAAGTCTTATATATTTTACCCGCTGTTAGATCCTTTGCTAGCGGAGTTTGTTTTACCAGTTCTATCAATCCGGAATTAGCCATAGTAGCAACGCAAACAGACTTTCCGTCATTTAAATACTTGGAGATTATCTGCGCGATCGTGTAACTTTTTCCCGTTCCTGGAGGACCTTGAAGAATGCAGCAGTTATCCTTATCAAGCGTCTCAGAAATGGTGTCAGAAATAATCGTTGGATTCTCATCTGTATATGCCAACTCTTCTGGTTGCCATTCATCATAACTGATTTTTGGAGTTATGAGTAAATCCTCACAGCTGCGGTTAGTATGGGTAAAATAGGCCAGATTTTCAAAATACTCTGTTGGAGGATATGAATCATACAACAAAACGGTTAATAGCTTTCCTTTATTTATGACGCAATCACTTACAAATTTAAACATATCCAGATCTATTGCACCGCAGACAATATAGTCATATTCTGGGTTTGTACTTTTCTTGAAGTATAAAGGCATAATGTCTGATTCACCCATACGCATTCCCGGAGCCTCATGAAATGTCCTAAATTTCACATCCCAGAACATGGGATTGGTTCCGAACGTATTTTTAGCCTTTAATGTAACGATGCTAAAACTCTTCATCATTTTAAGGCGAGGAGTATAGCCTTTTTTTATTTTTATCGTCACGTGGCCAGAATTGTTTGAAACAGATGCTACAGTCCCCACATTCAGAATACCTTCTTTCAACAACAGGTTTACAGAAGAATCCAAAATGTAGTTGTAAGCCCTTTCTACTTCACGTTTCTGATCATGAAAGAATCTTACATAGTTATTTATCCGTTCGTTTGTCATACTAAATCCGGGTCAAAATCGTTATCATTTCTTTCTTGAGTATCGTTAGGATTAAAGATGAAATCATCACCACTGGTTTTAATGGTACGAATCATCACATATATATTTCGCGCCATAAATGGGAATATTATAAAAATAGCGCTGTATATATTTGAATTACAACAATATACAAAACAATAAATTTCTTAGATTAACAAAATAGTAACATAATCATTCAAAATTCAGCCAATCAACACAAAATCGTAAGAAGTAAGTTCCGACCTCAAATCACTCCCTATATTTGATATTTTTTGCCTCCCAAAAGAAAAATCACCGAGTGTATTTTCCACTCAGTGCATAATCAAGCAATCAGCCGGATGAGTTTATAATAATAGGTTTGATTGAATCTTGTATATATACTACAAGGACTAAAC
>OKRX01001685.1_pt1 | contig 15796 bp, 19 predicted proteins | sample 1601241 | NCBI WGS metagenome assembly OKRX01 (sample SAMEA3541500, study PRJEB24748) | human gut metagenome | biome: human gut; feature: human-associated habitat; material: faeces | place: China | collected 2012
TGTTTTTAGTATCTCTTATTAGCCACTATCGTTACAACTTTATTATAGCACTTCAGAATGTTATATTCTGTGTGTGCTATTATGTAGACTGGAAGTATGTGAATAATAGTTTACTTAAGGATAGAAGGATTATTGGAGGTATATTGGGGATCAGATGTTATTTTCTTGATAAAAGTTGAGGTTAAAGATATAGCATGATCGCGTTCTTCCTTCGTCTCGGTCAGATACTTTGCAAGACAATGTTTGTTTTGTTCAAATTCTGCTCTGGAATTGATATCGCTAAGAAGCGTATAGGCTATATCGTATATCCCACAATTGGGACAATCGTATCGTTCCGCGGCACCCATTGGTTTTAATTTGTTGCAAATTGAATTGCAAACAGGACACATAAAGCTCATAAAAACATCTCCTTTTTACGGTATTATACATCAATTTAGTGTATTAGTCAAATTTATCCATATTAAGCACCATCGGATTACCAACCCCAAGCAGTTCGTTTTTTTACAAAAATTGACTTCTTCTGCGTAAACGAGTAAAATCATCACAATTAATTTTAAAGTAGGAGAAGACAATGATAAAGGATAAAGCGTTGCGCCTCATAGTGGATGGATTTATAAATGATATCGGCAGAGCAAGAATCTGTTCTTATACAGAGCTACGGATGAAGTTGTTTGCGGTGTTTGATGATATGAATGAGGAGCAACTTGAGAATTGCAGGATGGAATGTATGGCTAAGATCAATCTGAGTAGTAAAAGGGCTCCTGTAGCTACGGCAAGCCTTATTACCTCGTTCTTAAATTCCTGGATCGCGATCATACTTGCAGCTTTGGGGATAGTTTACGATATTACATTTTTAATTTTTCCATTGATTTTGGTTCTTGCTATTGAATGCATCTGCTTAATTTCATACGGGATAAACAAAACGAATTTACAAAAGTACGCTTACTATAATTTTAAACTAAATTGTCTGAAAGAATACAGAGCAACTACTCGTGCTCGAAAAATTAAAGTGACACCTCATTTTCGCAAATGAAAACGTCACATTGAGGTGGTGAGATGCCCAATGAAGACAATCTAAAAGGTCATGGCTTCCATGAACGAACCGCGAGCGAACAGCGAGAGCTTTCCGTTATGGGCGGTAAAGCTTCGGGTAAGGTTCGACGACGAAAAGCGGATTTCCGCAAGACGCTGAATCTGCTCCTGACCGCCAAAATAGACAACCCGGAATGGTCCCCCACCTTAGAAGCTCTCGGCTTGGAAAGTACGCTGGAAGCCGCTGTCAACGCTGCAATGATCAAAAAAGCGCTGGCGGGTGACGTTAAGGCATATGAGGCCATCGCTAAATACGCCGGCCAGACAGATAAAACAGACGCTGATCTTGCCGAGCAGCAGATCCGCACTGACCGTGCTAGGCGCGCCAGGGACCAGGAGCTCGGCGACACTGATAATTCTGATAGCATCCAGTCCTTCCTCAAAGCCATGCGGCCGGTGGGGGAAGAACTGGATGCTTTGTTTGAGGAGGGCGACGATGCCGAAGAAACAGAAGAGACCGGCGAAGTTTAATTTTAAGCCTTTTTCAGAACAACAGCGCAGACTGATCCATTGGTGGAGGCCGATGGTTAAGGCATCGAAAAATAACTATGTGATTGCTGACGGCTCTATCCGATCGGGAAAAACGATCGCCTGTATTATTGGTTTTCTTACATGGTCCCAGGAAATGTTTTCCGGGCAGTCTTTTATTCTTGCAGGAAAGACGATGGGAGCCTTGAAGAAGAACGTTGTCCGGCCAATGCTGCAGATGTTGGAAGCGTGGGGATGGCCTTATGAATATATCCGATCTGGGACAGATGCAAGGCTGGAGATTGGCACAAATACCTACTATCTGTATGGAGCAAATACAGAAGCCAGTCAGGATGCCCTGCAGGGGCTTACCGCTGCAGGTGCGTATCTGGACGAGGCAGCTTTGTTCCCGAAATCATTTGTTGACCAGGCGGTGGGGCGCTGCTCTGTGGATGGATGGAAGTTCTGGATGAACTGCAACCCGGAAGGACCGCATCATTTCATCTGCGAGGAATACCTGAAACCAGAAGAGATGAAGAAAAAGAAAGTGTATCATCTGCATTTTACGATGGATGATAACTTATCGATATCACCGAAGCGCAAGCAGGAATATAAAAATGCATGGCCACACGGAAGTGTGTTCTACAAGCGTTTTATTCTTGGCAAGTGGGTAGCAGCTGAGGGCCTGATCTATGAACAGTTTGCCAATAACGTGAAAGATTATCTGATAGACAGCGCATGGTTAAAAGAAAATGAAATTATGTATGCAGTAATCGGGGTCGATTTCGGAGGAACGAAGTCGGCTCATTCTTTTACCCTGACTGGATTCACAAGAGGATTTAGGCAGGTAGTTGTCTTAGATGAGTATTACCGCAAGAAGCGGATCAACCCGAAGCAGCTGCAGGATGATTTTATAGATTTTGTCCGAAGGGCAAAGATGAAATACCGGGTTATGGAAGCTTATTGTGACAGTGCGGAGCAGACGCTGATCTCCGGTCTGGAAGCGGCATGTATTGAGGCAGGTGTGGCAATTGAAATTAAGAACGCCATCAAAGGTCCGATCAATGACCGTATTGCTTTCTATAACAGTCTGATCGCACAGCACAGATGGAAGGTCATGGAGCGCTGTGTGCATATTATCGAAGCGTTTGAGCAGGCAGTGTACGATGAAAAGAAAAAGAATATGGATATCCGGTTGGACGACGGCCTTATGAACGTGGATAGCTTGGATAGCACGGAATACAGTACGGAAAGCGTGCAGCAGGATATCCTGTATATCGCAGCATAAGGAGCTGATCATTTGGACATTTCCGCCTATTTGAAAAAAAGAGGATATTTAACCGTTGACGCCGCCTATCGGTCAAAAGTGGATGAATGGCTCGACTGGTATCAAGGGGACGTCGAGAATTTCCACGCCTATAGCGTGTACAACGGCATCCAGAAGGTCGGAGTACGCCGGGCTTCGCTCCAGATGGCGAAATGTATCGCGGAAGATTGGGCGAACCTCCTGCTCAATGAGCGCGTTGCGATCCACGCCGGCGGCTTTCAAAAACGACTGGAGGAATTGCTGCAAAAAAACCGGTTCACGGTGCGCGGGAACCAGCTTATTGAACTGGCATTTGCGCTTGGAACAGGAGCCTTTGTGGAATACCTTAGCAGCGACAATGAACCGGTGATCGATTGCATCCGCGCCGATCTGGTACACCCCCTTGCCTGGGATAATGGAGTGGTAACGGAATGCGCCTTCGGCGGTGTCCGGGTAATCCGACAGAAAGAATGCTGCTATTTGCAGCTGCACGTGCTGGACGAAAACGGAACGTATAGCATTGAAAATCACCTCTTCGACAATGAAACCGACGAGGAGCTATCGTTGGAGGAGTATTGTCCCGATCTCGCGCCGAAGGTTGAAACCGGTTCCGAAACACCGCTGTTTCAGATTATCACGCCCAACATCACCAATAACTTTGATCTGGATTGCCCGATGGGTGCCTCCGTCTATGCGAACGCGATTTCCACGTTGCGGTCACTCGATCTGGCTTATGACAGCTATACGAATGAATTCGCCCTGGGCCGCAAGCGGATCATGGTGCCAATCACGATGGCAAAAATCCAGATGACGAAGGACGGCACCGCGCAGCCCATCTTCGACAGCAACGACGTGGCTTTTTACGCGATGCAGATGCCCGAAGGCGCAATGCAGGAAATCAAGGATATCAGCCCGCCGATCCGCGCCACAGAGCACGAACAGGGCATCCGGCTGATGCTGAATCTGCTCTCCAAGAAATGCGGCCTCGGCAATGATCGATATCAATTCGAGGCGGGCGGCGTCAAAACGGCAACCGAAGTGATCAGTGAGAAATCTGACCTCTATCAGAATCTTCGCAAGCACGAACTGCTGCTGGGCCCTGCGATTGTCGACATGGTGAAAGCTCTGGCTTTCCTAGACGGTGTTCCGGAGCCGGACGTGCAGGTGTCTTTCGACGACAGCATTATCAACGACGACAACACAAAGCTTGATAATAACATTAAACTCGTCCAAGCCGAACTGAAATCAAAGCTGACCGCTATTATGGAGCTGAACGGCTGCACTGAAAAGGACGCACAGAAAGAGCTTGACCGAATCGCGGAAGAAAACCGCAGGGTGTCCGGCTCAGACGTGGATCTATTCGGCGCGGAAAGCGGTGAAGATGATGGCGGCAAGAAATCGACGATCGGCTTCTCCGTGCCCGATGAAGAAGAGGAAACTGAGGGTGAGGATATATGAATCCATACGAAGCATCCCTGCTCTCCTCCCCCCTGTCCAGCCTGTATGCAGACATTGAGGACGATCTGCTGCTCAGCATTGCAAAGCGGCTTGCAACAAACATGGAGATCACAGACACAGCCAAATGGGAGCTAAAAATGTTGGCGCAGCTGGGGGCGCTGCAAAAGGATGCTGTAAGCATCATAGCGCAAAAGGCAAGGATTGCACCGCAGATGCTTGAGGTTGCCCTACAATCTGCCGCCAACGATACCATTAAACAATTAGAGCCAGGCTATCGGCAGCTCGCAAAGGATGGGTATGCGAAAGCAGCGAAAATCCCACCTGCAAAATCCACTGCACAGGCTGCAAGGGCTTATGCGAAGCAGGCTAAAGACAGCCTGAATATGGTCAACACTGTTATGCGATATAAAGTGAAACCGGTCTGGACAGCGCTGATAAAAGGAGTTGCCGGTTATCTCCGGGAGAACGCTGAAAAGCAGCCTGTGCTTGATCTTCTGAACAAGCACACCGGAGCGGCCGTGCTCGGTGCGGAAACCCGGCAGCAGGCGGTGCGCAAATGCATCCAAGAGATGCTCGACCGAGGCATCCCTGCGTTTGTGGATAAGGCCGGCAGGGAATGGTCCCCGGAAGCATATGTCAATATGGATATTCGTACAACAGTAACCAATACCGCCCATGCAGCGCAGGACGCGCGGATGGAGGCTTATGGCCTTGATCTGTTCGCCGTTTCCAGCCATTTCGGCGCCCGGCCAAAATGCGCAAAAGATCAGGGCAAAATCTTTTCAAGGTCAAATAAGTCCGGTACCGTGGAGGATCTGCGCGGTAATAAAATTCGCTTTTATCCGCAGTCCTCCTCCAGCATCGGCGATCCTGACGGGTTATTCGGTATCAACTGCGGTCATTTCAAGACACCGTTTATTCCGAGCGTATCCATGCAGCGGTATTTCCCGACAGAGGATCGTGCCGAGAACGACCGAAAATACCGAGAGAGCCAAAAGCAACGGGCTTTGGAACGGGATGTGCGCGCCGCCAAGCGGGAATGCGCTGTCTATGACGCACTTGGAGATAAAGAAGCTTTTGCGAAGTCATCCCTGAAACTGAAGGAACGGCAGAACAAGCTGGCCTCCTTCACGCGGTCCATTGGACGTGCCCGCAGGAGTGACCGGGAACAGACGCATGAGTTTGGCCGCAGTCTCAGCAGCAAAGCAACAGGCTCCCGCCGGCGTTATGAACAAGCAGCACAAAAAATTAACAGCACCAAGACGAATGACGGGCTACAGACAAGCATCTCGGTACATAGCGTCCTGCGAGCTGAAGTCCGCGGCGTGAAGACCGCAGACATACAGGACGCCTTGACGAAGCCGCTGGAAATCGGTAAGATAAAAGAGGACAGTAAGGGTAGAAAAAGCAAGCGGTATATCGGCGAGCGGGCGACTGTTGCGGTCAATCCGGACACCGGCGTGGTTACGACCGTCTGGCCTACATCTTCTAAACTTCGGGATAAACTGAAAGGAGGCGCGCAATGAAACGGGATTTTACGAAAAAACAGCTTGAACTGCTGTCTAAAATGGATCTTCCTTTCGACCCGTCCGGCGAGTTGTCGGAAGAGGAAGAATTACAAATGGAGGAAAGCGTATCCAACTACTTTGCGTTGCATGGGCTTGCCGGGAACGGCGACCAAACGAATGGAATCGGCGAATTGTGCGCCGATATTATGACGATCCTTGCGCAGTAACAGCTGAATACGGAATCAGGCTCACAGTCTTTTGGCTGCGGGCTTTTTTCATGCCCAAAACGCACTTACGGCTTAAAACTGCGGGCGGGGCGGCAAGGCCGCAAATAACAGCCGACGGGCTTAAAACGGGAGGTTCAGACCTATGAAACAATTTTTGCATGTCCTCTGGGTGATCTTGTTATTCCCCGTTCTGCCAATCGTAGGCATCCCGGGCGCCGGCGGTAAGGCGGACGGCGAAAAAGACGAAGAGGACACGGACGGCACGCATGCCGGCGAGGGTGACGACGACCCGGACGAAGATGACGAATCGTCGGAGAGTGGTGACGAAGAGGTCACCATGAAGCAGTCGGAACTGGACGAATTGCTCGATAAGCAGTTTCGCAAGGGCGCGCGCAATGCACAGTACAAGCAACGCAAGGCTGCCAAGGAAAAGCCGGGTGAAAAAGGTGATGAGAATGCAGATGGCACGGAGGAAAAGGCCGAGGAACGGCTCAAGGCCGCTAACGAACGGCTGTTGCGTGGTGTCGTCCGGGAGTTCTCAGCCGAACTGAGCATCAACGCGCGGGGCGCAAAAGCCGCCCTGAAGCTTGCAGATTTTGAGAGCTGCTTTGATAGCTCGGGTGAATTAGATGAGGATGCTGTGAAAGATGTCCTCGAAGATTTCGTGAAAGAATACCCCGAATTCTCCTCTGCCCATCAAGATGACGAAGACGAAGAGCCGCCAAAAGCGTGGGGCCTGCGGCAGAAAAGCAAAGGAACCGCAAAGCGCGACGGTGTGGAGGAAGCTTTTGCCGCATTGAACCCGGATATTAAAATTTAACTGGAGGAATGAACAATGGCGCATAACAAACAGGAACGCTGGTCCAAGCTGGTTGACGCAAAGCTGCGGCAGACGCTTGTGACCAGGGACCGCCTTATTTTCAATAACCGCTATGAGGGCAACCCGAAGGCCGGGAAGGTCAAGATCCCGGTACGGGATACCGAGGTTGAAGTCAAAGCGTATAACAAGAGCACCGGTGTCGACCTCAGCGAGGGCAGCACCTCCTATATCGATCTTAATATTGATCAGGACGAAGCCGTCAACGAGCTTATTGACGGCTACGACGCGGCCGCCGTGCCGGATAATCTGGTAGCCGACCGTCTGGATAGCGCGGGTTATTCTCTGGCGCTGTCGATGGATTTGAAATCGATCCGCCTGCTCGAAGAAACAAATGGTGTGCAAGTTGCCGCCACTCGGACGGCGGCTACGGAATCCACGGCATATAAAGAGGCGCTGAAGGCAAAGACGTACCTCTCCCGCGCCGGCGTACCCGCAACGGGCCGCTGGATGCTTGCCTCTCCGGAATATCTGGAAGTGCTCATGCTTGACGATCACTTCATCAAGCAGGGCGATCTCTCACAGCAGCTTGTCGCCGCCGGCGCAGTCGGTAAGATCGCAGGCTTCCCGGTATACGAGTGCTGCAACACGATGCAGAACGATACGAAGCTGGTCAGCGGCAAAAATACCACGACGGAATTTATCTGTGGGCATCCGGACTGGTGCCACCGCGTGATGGAGTGGCAGGAGCCGGTTGATATCGTATCCCTCAAGGGTTCCGGCAAGTTCATCGGCGCTTCTGCCGTGCAGGGCCGTAAGGTGTATGGTCTGTTAATCTCCAAACCGAAAACCGTATATGTCAAGCGGACGGAAACGGCTGTCTCTGGTGGCTGATATGGCGTATATTGACCGGGCGGACTACGCACTATTTTCCGGATGTACGGATATCCCGGATGACTTTGACGCAATCATGTTGCGCAGCGAGGATATCGTCGATCAATTGACACAATACCGCGTCAGGGCGCAGGGTTTTGATAACCTTGCGCCTTTTGTGCGGGAACAGGTTAAAAAAGCTGTCTGCGCGCAGTGCGAGTATCTTCTGAATTCTGGTGGGCTGGAAAGCGTGAACGGTACCTCCGTACAGAGCATGACAATCGGGAAGTTTAGCGTATCAGGGCCCGCGCAACAGAGCGGTTGCGCTGCCTCCCCGCTCGCCATACAATATCTGGCTCCAACCGGATTGTTCTACACGGGAATGGATGTGATGACATGAAACCGATCCCGCGTGCTGTCCTGCCGCACACCGTTACGCTAAATGTCCCAGGCCGAACGGATGTCTGGGGCCGGGAAACGGATCGGACGATGGGCACAGAAATCCGCTTTGTGCGCATTGAGCCGAGTAGCAAGCTTGTGTCCGACACACAGAACCGGCAAATTCAGCTCTCTGCGCTGCTCTTTTATGACTGCACGAACAGCACTCCACGGGGCATTTTTTGGAAGCAGGGCCAAAAAATCACCTTTAACGGCCAACCCATGACCGTGCAAGTCGTGGAGCCGCTTTATGCTGCCCAAGCGCTGCATCACTATGAGATAGGACTGGTTTGATGAACTTGGAAATCAATACAGACTCTTTCGCAGTCAAAGCACAGATCAAGGCGGACATCAAGCGAGTTCTACCGGTCCTTTCTCAACAGATTTTGCAAGATTGCAATTATTTCTGCAAACAGGACCAGGGCGGCCTGATTGCGAGCAGCCAAACGGCCAGCAATTTCGAAGAAGGGACGCTGATCTGGAACACGGTATATGCCGTTATGCAGTATTACTTAGGCGCAACCAGCACGGACATCAACGCAAACGCCACAAAGATGTGGTGTCAGGCGGCCTATGCCCGTTTCGGCGCGGACTGGGAGACGCTGCTGCAAAAATTGCTTGAGGAGGGATAGCGTGGAACCGCAGGCCGCATTTTTAAACGATTTAATTGCGCTGGTCAATCAATTTGAATTGTTCTCACCTGTGCGTATCGGTCAATTGCCGATTACACCCGGCATCAGCGTGGAGATCAATAGCGGGCACATCAGCGATTTGTATTATGATCGCTCCGCGATCCACGAACTCCCGCTACTCTGGCTATGCAAGCATCCGGATCAGTTGACCGCATACAACACCCTGATTGCCATCGGAAACCGCTTATCCTCTCTCTCTTCCTATTCAGACGGCGAATCGTACCAGTGGCTGGGTCTGGAGGTGACCAATGAAACTGAATTCGTGACAAAGCAGGAGGATGGTCAATACATCTATAGCATGATTGCTGTCGCAAAAATCTATTTTTAGGAGGTAATATCGTGGGCATTGACATTAACTATGATCTAATCGCAGAGCTTAACACATCTGAAGCGAGCGCGTCGGTTCCAGTCTGGAACGATATGGGCGGAATCGCCAAAAACCTGAGCACCGCCCTAAACGAGGTGCTCTATCAGGCAACTTATTACAAAGACAAGGGCTGGGGCAGCACGGAAGTTACTGGCGGGCAGTTCACTGTAACTGTGACTGGCGACAAAAAGCCCGGCGATCCGGTTAGCGATTATTTGACCGCGCCGGAGCGCATGTATGCTTTTGGGGCCGCACGGAAAACGCAGCTGCGTATCCGGCACAAGAGCGATAAGAAAGCCATTGTTTGGCCCGTCACTCTTGCCAATATCACCGAGGGACACGGAGACGCAAATCAGCCGAATGCCCTGACGGTTACGATCCACGGCAACGGTGCCCCGTCCTTTGAGGACGTATCAGCATCAGAGCAGTAAGGAGGGATATTTATGGGTTATCCGGTTGGCCGCAGCAAGCGGATTGAAGAAACGCTCGATCTGGTCGATTCCGAAGGTATTGTGCAACATACGATCCCAGTGGCATTGAACACATCTGACATCGCGCGGCAATACCGCGCGCAATATCTGCATCTTATCAAAGCGCAGCAGGCGTATGCTGCGCTTCGGCAGGCACAAGGCGAGGAAAAGGCCGAGGCCGTGGAGAGGGCTGAAGAAGCACTCGGAGAGGCTGTCCTTGGCCTGTTTAGGCTCGTATTTGGAGAGGAGGGTCTCCAGCAGATCCTCAGTTTTTACGACGGTTGCTATATCGAAATGCTGGAAAACGTTCTGCCCTTCCTGACGCAGGTTGTAGCGCCCGCCGTACAGGCGGATGCCGCCCAGCGCAAACAACGGATTGCGCAGAATTACGGTATTGCGAAAGCCCGGAAGTGGAGGCATTGACGTGCTCTCCCTCTACCAGAGGCCCGTATCTCGTTACGGCGGGTATCGTCTGAATCTGTCCTTTGACCGGGTATTGCGCGTCCTGGCCTTGCTGGAGGAATCGGAACTCGACGATGCCGATAAAGTAGACCTTGCTTTGCGGCTTCTCGTGATGAATAAACGAAAGCTTTTGCGGTTAAACCCTGTGCAAAAAATGGAACTCTACGAGGGAATCCTGCGGGACTGTATCGCTGATCAATCGCATCCTGTGGCAAGCCGGGAACCAAAATGCTTCGACTTTGCACAGGATGCGGACGCGATCTATAGCTCCTTTTGGCTGGATTACGGCATTGACCTTCATGACCAGATCGGCCGCATGCACTGGCGCACCTTTACAGCCCTGTTTAGCGGCCTATCCGAGCGCACCAAGATGCGGGAGATTATGTCCATCCGGCGCAGGCCTCTCCCGGAGCCGACCAAATACAATCAGGAAACAATCCGCAATCTGATGGAACTGAAATCTTTCTACGCCTTGCGCAGCCCTGGGGGGACCAATTATCAGGAGGGCCTCTCGGAGCTTTATGGCATGCTGGAACGGCAGGTGGTGAAGAAGTGACAGATATCCGATGCCCCTGCTGCCAAACGGCACACCGCCCAGGGAAGCTCCTTCTCCGGGCAGATGTCGTTAAGGGCGAAATCAAATGCCCCCGCTGCGGGGCAATCATCAAGCTTGATCATCCAAAGACAGAGCCGATCGCCTCATCGCCCCGTTCGCGGTAGAGAGCCAGCGCCTGCTTAATATAAGGCAGGTGCATTTTTATGGCCGAAAACAAGGTGAAATATTACGTCCGGATCGATGATAAATTCGTCGAGGCGGACATGAAGGACGCGGAAAAAACCGTTTCCTCCTCCGGCGGCAAACTGGTCAACGCCGGCAAGAAAGTCGCCGCCGGTGTTGGCGCAGCGTTTGCAGCCGTCGGTACTGCTGCCGCAGGCATCGGTGTCGCGGCGGTCAACAGCGCCACCGACATGGACAAGGCAACGAACCAATTCGCCGCATCCATGGGAATTTCGAAAGAGGCAGCCGCTGAATACCAGGACGTTCTGGAAGGCATCTACGCCAATAACTACGGCGAAGATTTCGGCGATATCGCGAACGCCATGGCTGATGTCAAAAAGCAGTTGGGGGAACTGGACGATGCCAGTTTACAGAATGTGACCGAATCTGCCTTTGCTCTACGGGACACCTTTGGATATGAAATCCCGGAATCCACCCGAGCTGCAAAGGCCATAATGGACAATTTCGGTGTTTCCGGCGAAGAGGCTATGAGCCTGATCGCCGCTGGCGCACAGAACGGTTTGGACTACTCCGGCGAGCTGATTGACAGCATCGACGAGTATTCCGTCCAGTTCGCGAAGCTGGGCCTGGACGCCGATGACATGTTCAACATCTTCCAAAAGGGCGCCGAAACCGGCGCCTGGAACTTGGATAAAATCGGCGATGCAGTGAAAGAGATGTCCATCCGCGTGATCGACGGTTCAGATACAACGGCGGAAGGATTTTCCGCGATCGGCTTGAATGCCGATGAAATGTCGAAGAAGTTCGCTGCTGGTGGCGAGAGCGCCAAAGAAGCATTTAACGAGACAATTCGTGCCCTCGCCGATATGGAGGATCCTCTGGCCCAGAATACTGCCGGCGTCAACCTGTTCGGCACAATGTGGGAAGATCTCGGGCCAGAGGTCGTCACGCAGCTCGCGGATATCACGGACGGTTCTTATGATGCAGCAAACGCGATGGAGGGAATCAAATCCGTCAAATATGATGATCTTTCGTCCATGCTGGAAGGTGCAAAGCGTAGCCTGGAGCTGCTGCTCATTCCGCTTGGCGAAAGCCTGATTCCATTGCTGACAACGGTCATCGAAGCGTTGCTCCCCTCTATCGAAGCCGTACTTCCGATCATCCTCGATTCTGTGGAGAGCTTTTTGCCTCCGATGCTGGAACTTGTGGAAGCGCTGCTGCCTCCCCTGCTAGAGCTTTTCGAAAGCCTGGCACCAGTCATCGGTGAGCTGATGGGGAACCTGATGCCGGTGCTTGTCTCCCTCTTTAACCAGCTCTTGCCACCGGTCACAACAATCATCTCCGAATTACTGCCTCCCCTATTGGAACTGTTCAGCGCTTTGCTACCAATTATTAGCACCCTGCTAGAACTACTCGATCCGGTCATAGACCTGTTTATGACCTTGCTCGATCCCGTTATAGACCTGATGGAGCTGGCGCTTACGCCCCTGATCCGGTTAATCTCCGAACTGGTCCAGATTGCGATTGTACCTCTCAAAAATCATCTAAATGTGCTCGGCTCCGTTTTTGGAGATATTTTCGCATCCATTGCGGGGACAGTGAGCAAACGGCTGAATGCGGTGATCAGCATCTTTCGTAATCTCATCAGTTTTGTCAAAAATGTTTTTACCGGGAACTGGCGTGGCGCATGGGACAATGTCAAAAATATTTTCAAAAGCATCTGGGACGCCATCAAAGAGAGCGTCAAATTTCCAATTAACTTTATTATCGATGGCATCAATGGCTTCATTAAGGGAATTAACAAAATTGAAATCCCGGAGTGGGTACCACTGGTCGGCGGAAAAGGCTTTCACATTCCAACAATTCCCCGTCTGAAGGTCGGCCTGGATTATGTGCCGAGCGACTGGTATCCCGCGTTTCTGGATCGTGGTGAACGCGTCCTGACGGCCGAAGAAAACGTCCAGTATACGGCGCTCGGCGGGCTTTATGGCATGATGAATGCAATTGCTCCGCAGGATACCGCAGCGCCCCCTGTTTTTTATATCTACCTAGCTGGCGACGCTATTATGGATAGCCGCCGGGTCGGAAATCTGGTGCTGAGAAGCATTGACAGTGTGGTGAAGAGCAATGGCGGTTAAATGCTACATCAACAAAATCGAATATCCCATGCTGGGCGATGCGGAAATCACAGATCATGCAGCAGCCTCCTCGGAAAGCACCATCTCGGTGGATATCACCGGCCTCCCAGAACCGCGCGCATTTGACACAGTCTATCTGTTTGACGATGCGGGGCATCTCCTTTATGGCGGCGTGTGTGGAATCCCGAAATCCCCCTCTTGGAAAACACCGTTTGAAAAACCTGTCTATGAGTTAACGGTGAACAGCATGAATCACTTGCTGACGCGCCGGTTTGTCAACAAAGCGTGGACGGACAGCTCGCTGCATGAAATCATCCTAGAGATTTACGACAATATCATCGCAGCGGAAAATATCGCGTTGGGCACAGTATCCTCCTCTCTTTCCGGCCTCCCAAAGCAAAAATATATCGCTCCGGACATGACGGTTTACGACGTGCTCAACGAGATCGCAGGGTTGGTCGGCGCGACTTGGAACATCGAAGTAAATACCGCCAGCACGCTGCGGGAATATCTCGGCTACACCTCTACCCCACTGCAATTCTACGCGGGCACGTCCGGACCGCTCCCGGCAATTACGCCCTATGAGTTTTATGACACACCGATTTTTAATCCTTTCCGCTTTGTATTCTTGGTGCGCGAGGATTTTCCAACCGCCGAGCCGCCGGAAAGCTGTCGAGACATCCAAAAGTCCCTTGAGGCCTATAGCATGCGCACCGTACAGACAGTAAAGGGAGCCACCGGTATCACAGATCCGCAGACGGAAACACACATCTACAGTGCCGAAGACGGCAAGATTGCCGTTGCGTGGCCGGTCGTCGAGCAGCCCACGATCCGGGTTAATGGCAAGCTCGCGACGGTTGGCATCAGCGGAATCGACAACGATAACGTAAGCAAGCAATGGCTGTTTGCCTACAATTCTGCGGAGATCACCATTAACGATAAACATGAGCCCGCGCTGACCGGTGGGGAAACAGTAGAGGTGACCTACCGCGGGTATTTTTCGCTACGGGTACGATTATCGAACGCAGCGGCCATCCAGCAAATTGCAGCGCAATCGAATACCTCCGGTTTCGTCGAAGAGGTGGAAAGCAACGACCGGTACAGTACAGCGGCAGAATTGATCTCCTATGCCGCAAACCGGCTCTATTCCCACGCCGAAGCGGAGGCAACCGTAACACTGGTGGTGGATTCACCGCGCTGCACGGATCCGTTCACAATATGGCGATTGAATTGGCCCGAACTCCATATAACCGGCGAATATGTTGTCGTAGAGCGCACGTTGTTCCTCGGAGGGTGGCAGCATGTGGAGGTTAAACTCAAAGATAAAGGATATCTGACGGCCTACGGCAAAACATTCCTGCGGGACTACGCAGACAGTCCGACCGATATTCGCGATACAGATATCGTGATTGGATCCGTTACGGTTGCAGATACGCTTATGATGCAGGCCACCTATGCTATCCGCACCCCGCTGTGCTGCTTCGCAGACGATGAGCAGCCCTGGATGTGGGGAGGTGAATATTATGCCGGCTATTAAGGCCTCTGCAACAGGCAGAATCGGCGATGAAAATTATACAGGTGTTATCACTAAGACCGTGCTGGATGCCCTTAACGGTATATTCATGACAGGCACGCTCCGCCTGTCGCTCAAACCGACGCACATCGCGCTCGGCTCAGGGACAGCGACGGCCACAAAATATGACACTGCACTAGAACATGAGATTGCCCGTTATCCGCTGACGCAGCTCACGCAGGCCGGCGGCGTCACTACAGCCCTGGTCAATCTACCTGTCGCTGGAGCAGACATCAAGGCGGCAGAGTTCGGTGTATTTGCAGGAGATATCATGCTCGCACGAGCGAACGTAGCAATCAGCAAAAACAGTAACAGCATCCTCAATCTGCTTTGGATGCTGACGATACAGGAGGTTTGACATGTCATTACTGGATCGATGGGTAGCTAACACAAAGCGGGTGTTGGCGAAGGATAAGAACACTGGATCCGAATATGAGTTCGAAAGTATTTTCCCGGATGGTGCTCCGGACGGCACCGCTTTCAACTCCGAAAATATGAACAAGATTATTGACGCGGTCAATGGTTTGGATGAAAGCAAAGGCCAGCCCAATGGCATCGCCACGCTGACCAGCAGCGGCAAGCTTGCTCAGATGCCAGCTGCGGCGGATGTGGGAGCGTTGCCTGCATCCGCAATCTCAAGCGGCAGCAACGATAACGGGTCATGGATCAAACTGCCTGGCGGCATTATGATCTGTTGGGGTACGCGCAATGGCACGACCGGAGACAATGGGTCAATCCCAGGCAGCACGGCTTTTCCTCTGTCGTTTGCGGAGGCACCTAGCTATGTGGGCTGTCTGGCCGACTGGTCACATCACTCGGTTGAGTACGCCGACCTAACCGCAAGCAACGTGCGGTTTATATTTCGCACGTACACCGGGGGGCTCCTGACCAATAGCACCGTGGAGTTTAAGTTTATGGCGATTGGATCGTGGTAACAGGGGCAGGCCGCAGTCGCAGCGGCCCACGTCTACATTGCGGCAACTATTCCAATATCGATACTGGCTGCGTCGATCATTGGCGTGGCCTTATCTATTATCTTAAATATAAGGAGCGATCATCATGAGCAAAGCAATCTACATCGCCGCCGGGCACGGTGGCAGCGATCCCGGAGCATGCGCCGGAGCTTATATTGAAAAAGTATTAACGCTGAAAACCGCACTTGCCTGCA
>OKRX01001687.1_pt1 | contig 15790 bp, 9 predicted proteins | sample 1601241 | NCBI WGS metagenome assembly OKRX01 (sample SAMEA3541500, study PRJEB24748) | human gut metagenome | biome: human gut; feature: human-associated habitat; material: faeces | place: China | collected 2012
GTGCCTATCGCAACGTGGTGATCCAGAACAAGCAGCTGCTGTTCGAGCGCGCCTGTGACGGCGCGACGGTGCTCGTGGCGGTGAACGCCGTGGGCGAGCCTTACACCTTTGGCGCCGGCGAGCTCAACGGCTCCTTTGTCGATCTGCTTGCCGACGACGCGCTCGCGGTCGAGCTGACGGGCACCCTCGAGCTTGCGCCCTACGAGGTGCGCTATCTGTTGAGGGCCTAGATCATGGCGGCGTCCGACGAGGGCTATCAACATATTGAGCATGGGTTTGAGCCCGTGTTCGACCAGCACTCGCGCGTTTTGGTGCTCGGGTCGTTTCCCTCGGTGCTTTCGCGCGCCAATGCCTTCTACTATGGCAATCCGCAGAATCGCTTTTGGCGCGTGATGGCCGCGTGCCTCGGTGTGCCTGTGCCGCCCAACGAGGGCGATCCTTTGGCAAGCGGTGAGCACGCGGCGCTCGATGCCTCCATTGCCGTCAAGCGATCTATGCTGCTTTACGGCGGCGTAGCCCTATGGGATGTGATTGAGAGCTGCGACATTAAGGGCTCGAGTGACGCGAGCATTCGCAACGTTGTGCCGGCACATATCGAGTGCATTACCGGCGCAGCCCCCATTGAGCAGGTGATATGCAACGGTGGCACAGCTGGTCGGCTCTACAGGCGCTATCTACAAGAACGCACCGGGCTGCCCGCCATCGTTCTGCCGTCGACAAGTCCCGCCAATGCGGCATGGCGCCTGGAACGCCTTGTCGAGCGCTGGCGCGATGCCGTTGATTGGGGCGCTCTGTAATTTAGATATCTGATTGGGCGCGGGTGCCGAGGCGTTTGATGATGACGCGCCAGATTGGTGCGGGCACGGCGGGCCTGGCACGCACCATGCCGTCGGCATCGACACTACCGGCATTGCCACCGCCAAGCAGCTGCGCATGCTCGATGGAGCAGCCCATGCGCACAGCGCCTACAAGCTTATCCATCGCTTCCGAAAATGGTCGGCGCAAGACGCCCATGCGTGGGGAATGGTGAAGCGCTGCGATGCCGCTGCCGGCACAGATGACAACGCCGTCGCACCATGGCAGGTCACGTAGAATGCATGCCCGGTGCAAGCGGTCGAGGACTTCGTCCGCCTGCTTGTTGTTTTTTGACAGGGCCTGGACGACGACATAGATGCGTGTCTCTGTATTCCCAAGGCGATCGAGTATCTGCTCGACAGCAATCATAGCCTCATCATCAAATGCATCGTCAACAGCGAGCACCATGCCATCGACTGCACCGGCATCATTTGCCTTCAAGTTGACTGGGCGGGGGAGTACGGTGCCAGAAAGCTGGGCATAGGCGGCGATGGCATCCTGGAGGTCCCAGAGCAAAAACTCAAGATCGGCGCTCTCGGGAATACTGACAAACGCGATGTTATACAGCGTTTTTGGTATATCGCCGTGTGCGGTCGTCTCCATGCCGCCTCCTTTCCGGTTGGTTTCCGTTTAGGTTACACCGTCTGGCGGCGTCTCGCCGCGCTATCCTAGTGCAACCCTTACGAAAGGAACGCCATGCGTCTGCCCATGAATACCTCGCTTGCCACGCTCAAGCCCTCCGGCATCCGTCGGATCAATGCGCTCGCCGCCCAGCATCCGGGGTGCATCGCGCTTGCGCTTGGCGAGCCTGATTTTCCCACGCCCGATGTGATTAGCGCCGAGGTGACCGCCGCGCTGGGCCGCGGCGACACGCACTATCCGCCCAACAACGGTCGCCCCGCCCTGCGCGAGGCGCTGTCTGCCTACATGGGGGACGCGGGCCTTACGTTTTCGGCCGACGAGGTCATCCTGACCGACGGAGCGACCGAGGCCCTGTCGGCAACATTTATGGCTATGCTCAACCCCGGCGACGAGGTCATTATCCCAACGCCGGCCTTTGGCCTGTACGAGAGCATCGTCGTGGCCAATCATGCCAAAGCGGTCTTTTTGGATACAGAGCCTGCACAATTCCAGATTGACGAAGACGCACTTCGTGATTGCGTGACACCGGCGACTAAGGCCATCGTCATCTGCTCGCCCAACAATCCCACGGGTTGCATCCTCGACGCGGCGTCGCTCGACGCCGTGGCGCGCGTGACAGACCAGACGGGCATCTACGTAATCTGCGACGACGTATATAACCGCCTGGTCTACGTGGACGGCTACGAGCGATTTGCCCAGCGTCACCCGGAGCTTCGCGATCAGACGGTAGTTATCGAGAGCTTCTCCAAGCCCTGGGCCATGACCGGCTGGCGCTTAGGTTGGCTCGCAGCCGCAGCCCCCGTCATCGCCGAGATCGCAAAAGCTCACCAATACCTAGTATCGAGCGCCGTCTCCTTCGAGATGGACGCCGCAGCCCGAGCCCTGACCGTCGACCCAGCCCCCATGCTCAAAGTCTACCGAGCCCGCCGCGAACGCGTACTCGCAGCCTTAGACGCCATGGGCCTCGACGTAGTAGAGCCCGCAGGAGCCTTCTACACTTTCCCGAGCATCAAACAGTATGGCCTAACCAGCAAAGACTTCTGTATCAAAGCCATCAAAGAAGCAAACGTAGCCCTAGTCCCAGGCGACTGTTTCGGCACCGAAGGCCACATCCGCCTCAGCTACTGCGTCTCCGACAAAGATCTGGACGAAGGCCTAAATCGCCTGTCCACCTTCATTTCAACCCTGTAGCCATCAGGGACGCAACACATCAGCCCACCGACCCAAGCATTATGAGTGGGGCGCGCCGGCCAACGGAAAACCGGGCTGCCCCATAGTTGACGCAGGTCGCGCCGCCGAAGGCCAGGCGCAAGCTTTTCGTAGATTCCGCACGAGCCGAAGAGCACTTAATGTGCTCTTCGTGCGAGCCCAGGACCTGACCGAGCGAAAAGCTTGCGCCTGGCCTTCGGCGGCGCGACCGAGATGGTGGAATTGTGTGCAGCCAGGGTTGCCGTTGACCGACGCCGGGGTCCCCGCCATAATACTTTCGGTTCACGCACGAATCCGCTGCCAGAGACAGCCGGTGCAAACGGGCATCGCCCGCGAGCTTAATGGGATATCCCGCCAGCCGAGGTGGTCGAGTAGATATGTCTTCTCGCCCCCGTCGCTCATGCAGCGCGGGGGCTTTCTTTTTGGACATGCCCCCGTCACGTCCTTGTGGCGGACCGTGCCCGGAAAGAATTCGAGGAGGTGTAATTCATGCCCCAGCAGTACAAAATCGACAAGGTTGCAGAGATCGAGTCCCGTATCGCCGAGAACGCCGGTCTGTTCGTCGTCAACTACAACGGTCTGACGGTTAAGCAGGCTCAGGAGCTGCGTCATCAGCTTCGCGAGTGCGGCGCCGAGATGAAGGTCTACAAGAACAACCTGGTCAAGATCGCTCTCAAGAACCAGGAGCAGCCCGAGCTCGACGAGATCCTCGCCGGCCCCGTCGCTTATGTGTTCTACGAGTCCGAGCCGGTCGAGGCCGCTAAGGCCCTTAAGGACTTCTCTGCTAAGTCCAAGGGCGTCCTTGAGATCAAGGGCGGTATCTCCGACGGCAAGGCCGTTTCCGCTGATGATGTTAAGGCTATCGCCGAGCTGCCCACCAAGGATCAGCTTCTCGGCCAGATCGCCGGTCTCATCTCCGGTTTCGCTCGCGACATCGCTGTCTGCGTCAACGGCGTTTCCTCTGGTCTCGCTCGTTCGATCCAGCAGGTCTCCGAGCAGAAGGCAGCCTAGTCGCTGCTTTCACCCGCGGCGGCAACGTCGCACCCCTGGCGCATTCGCGCCGTGTTTTAACTGATCTCCGTGCACAGACACGGAAACCGAAAGGACTTAGAAATGGCTAAGCTTACCACCGATGAGATCATCGATGCTCTTAAGGAAATGACCCTTCTCGAGGCTTCCGAGCTCGTTAAGGCTATCGAGGACACCTTCGGCGTTTCCGCCGCTGCTCCTGCCGCTGTTGTCGCCGCTCCCGCTGCTGGCGCTGCTGAGGCCGAGGAGAAGACCGAGTTTGACGTCGTGCTCGAGGGCTTCGGCGACAACAAGATCCAGGTCATCAAGGCCGTCCGTGAGCTCACCAACCTTGGCCTGAAGGAGGCCAAGGAGGTCGTCGAGGGCGCTCCCAAGGCTGTTCTCGAGGGTGCCAAGAAGGAGGACGCCGAGGCTGCCAAGGAGAAGCTCGAGGCTGCTGGCGCTGCTGTCACCCTCAAGTAATCAGGCTTTCTCGCCAGATTTCTTTGCAGACGGGGTTCGCATTGCGAGCCCCGTCTTTTTCGTTTTGATCCCCTCTATTTTGTTGGCTCGGCATACAAATTGCTGCCGCTTGCGATGCTTTGGGGTCGCTACCGTTGGGCGATAAAATTGCACCATTCGAGCAATAATTTGCGTTGACCTGCTGAAGAATGGCGCTTGCCTACATTAACGTTAATTAACGGCGGTAAGATAAACCGGTATCGCAATTTGGTCTGCGGCCGCCGTGCCGCACGCACAGGGCGCATCCTGCGCCTGCGAAAGGATCCTTGAATAACATGAAGGCAATCATCCCCGCCGCCGGTCTTGGCACGCGTTTTCTGCCTGGCACCAAGTGCACGCCCAAAGAGATGCTGCCGGTGCTCGACAAACCGGTCATCCAGTACGTCGTTGAGGAGGCGCTCGACCCCGATGAGGTCGACGATGCTATTATCGTCACCTCTCCTGGCAAGCCCGAGTTGCTGAGCTACTTCCAGCCCGATCGCTCGCTCGAGAACCTGCTTCGCGAGCGTGGCAAGGATGCTTATGCCGACGCCGTCGCCCATGCTGGTGGTATGCCGGTCGACTTCCGTTATCAGTACGAGCCCAAGGGCCTTGGCCACGCCATTCGCTCTGCCGCCGACGCTGTGGCAGGGGAGAACTTCCTGGTTCTTCTGGGCGACTACGTTGTGCCCAACCGCGACATCTGTGACAAGATGCTTGCCGTCTCCAAGGAGCACGGTGGCGCTTCTGTTATCGCCGTTGCCGCGTGCGCTCCCGAGGAAGTCAGCCGCTATGGCGTTATCGCCGGCGATCGCGTGGGCGCTCTCGAGGGCTTCGAGAATGCCGCCGACGACGAGCCCGGTGCCGTTTGGCGCATCGGCGGCCTGGTCGAGAAGCCCGCTCCCGAGGCTGCTCCGTCCAACCTGTACATCGTCGGTCGCTACCTGCTGAGCCCGTTGGTCATGGACCTGCTGGCCGATCAGCAGGCCGGTAAGGGCGGCGAGATCCAGCTGACCGACGCCATGGCCCGCTCGCTCGACCGCGAGGCCATGTACGCCGTCGTCATCGACCCGCTGTCGGGCTACGATACCGGTACCCCGTCTGGCTGGATGGCCACCAACGCCCTCATGGCTGCAAGCGATCCTCGCTTTGCCGGCGCCTTCTGGGATGCCATCGACGAGCGCGGCGGTTTGATGCGTAAGTAAGCCTTCGGGCATCGACATTTACGGGTGCGGACTTCGGTTCGCGCCCGTTTTTTTATAAGAGCTGCGATTGCTAACCCTCTGTTCACAGAAAATATATGAACAGGTGTTCGATGCACATCCATCTACCTGCATGTTTTCTGTCGAAAAACTTTGCTACTCCAAAAACTCAATCACGTCAAGGCTTTTCTTGCTCAACGGTCGGTACCTGATAAACTATTAGGTTGCGATAACTGGCGAAGCTATGCCTCGCCAATCCACCGAGCATTTCCGTGAAGGAGGAAAAACCTGGTGACCTACGCATACACTGCCACTGAGCGCAAGCGCGTCAGCTTCGGGAAAATCCCGGAGGCCATGGAGCTCCCCAACCTTATCTCTGTTCAAAGGGAATCCTTTGAGCGTTTTAAGGACGAGGGCCTTCGTGAGGCGTTCAAGGAATCCAGCCCCATCCAGAGCCAGAACCATGTTCTCGAGGTTACCTTCGGCGAGCATCAGTTTGGCGATCCCGCGCACACCGTCGAGGAGTGCCGCGAGAAGGACATGACCTATCAGGCTCCGCTTCTGACCGACGTCCGTCTCACTAACAAGGAGACCGGTGAGATCAAGGAGCAGCTCGTCTTTATGGGCGACTTCCCCATGATGACCGATCAGGGCACCTTTATCATCAACGGTACCGAGCGTATCGTCGTCTCCCAGCTCGTCCGTTCCCCGGGCGTGTACTACAGCTCCGAGATGGATTCGGGCAAGCAGATCTACAAGGCTCAGATCATCCCGTCCCGCGGTGCCTGGCTCGAGTTTGAGGTCGACAAGCGCGACCAGCTCATGGTCTCCATCGACCGTAAGCGCAAGCAGAGCGCCACGATGTTCCTGCGCGCCCTTGGCATCGCCGTCACCAACGACGATATCATCGAGCTGCTCGGCAACTCCGATGTGATCAAGCGCACCCTCGAGCGCGATACCGCCCTTACCCGCGAGGATGCTCTTATCGAGATCTACCGTCGCCTGCGCCCGGGCGAGCCTCCCACCGTGGATGCTTCCCGCAGCCTGCTCGAGGGCCTGCTCTTCAACCCGCAGCGCTACGATCTGGCCCGCGTCGGTCGCTACAAGGTCAACAAGAAGCTCAACCTCACCACCGAGGAAGAGGTCACGGTGCTCACCGACGAGGACATCGTCGCTACGCTTCGCTACCTGCTGTCCCTCGCTGCCGGCGAGCAGGGCTTCAAGGTCGACGACATCGACCACTTTGGCAACCGCCGCATTCGCACCGTCGGCGAGCTCGTCGCCAACCAGTTCCGTATCGGCATGAGCCGTATGGAGCGCGTCGTCCGTGAGCGCATGAGCTCCCAGGACATCGACGAGATCACCCCGCAGTCGCTCATCAACATCCGTCCGATCGTGGCCTCTATCAAGGAGTTCTTCGGTTCCTCGCAGCTCTCGCAGTTCATGGACCAGGCGAACCCCCTGACCGGTCTGACTCACAAGCGCCGTCTGTCCGCACTCGGCCCTGGCGGCCTTGCCGGCCACAAGTCGGGCTCCAGCCGCCGCACCAACGTGCCGACGGCCGTCCGCGACGTTCACAACTCGCACTACAGCCGCATGTGCCCGATCGAGACCCCCGAAGGCCCCAACATCGGCCTGATCGGCTCGCTCGCCCTCTACGCCCGCGTCAACGAGTATGGCTTCATCGAGGCCCCGTTCCGTCGTGTCGAGAACGGCGTTGCCACCGACCAGATCGACTGGATGACCGCTGACGAGGAAGAGAAGCACGTCATCGCGCCGGCCAACACGCCGCTCGATCCCAAGACCAACGAGTTCATCACGACCGATGCCGAGGGCAAGATCGTCCGTCCGCATACCGTGATCGCCCGTACCCGCGACTTCGACGGCTCCTTCGGCGCTCCCGCCGACGTGCCTGTCGAGGACGTCGACTACATGGACGTCTCGCCGCGTCAGATGCTCTCCGTCGCAGCCACGCTGATTCCGTTCCTCGAGCACGACGACGCCAAGCGTACGCTCATGGGCGCCAACATGCAGCGTCAGGCCGTGCCGCTGGTTCACCCCGCCGCTCCCTATGTCGGTACTGGCATGGAGCGTCGCGCCGCCCTGGACTCTGGCGAGGTTACCCTGGCCAAGAACGCCGGCGAAGTCATCTATGCCGACGCCTCCAAGATTATCGTCAAGCACGCCGGCGGCATGGACGAGTATCACCTGGCCAAGTACCAGCGCTCCAACCAGTCCACCTGCATCAACCACCGTCCGCTCGTGCGCGTCGGTGACACCGTTGAGCAGGGCGAGCCTCTGGCCGACGGTCCTTCGACCGATCATGGCGAGCTCGCACTGGGCCAGAACCTCACCGTGGCATACATGCCGTGGGAAGGCTTCAACTACGAGGACGGTATCGTCGTGTCCGAGCGCCTGGTGGCCGAGGACCTGCTGACGACCATCAATATCACCCGTCACGAGATCGACGCCCGCGACACCAAGCTCGGCCCCGAGGAGATCACTCGCGAGATCCCGAACCTCTCCGAGGACATGCTTGCCAACCTCGACGAGGACGGCATCATCCGCATCGGCGCCGAGGTCGGCCCTGGCGACATCCTGGTCGGCAAGGTCACGCCTAAGGGCGAGAGCGCTCTGACCGCCGAGGAGCGCCTGCTGCGCGCCATCTTCGGTGCCAAGGCTCACGATGTTCGCGACACCTCCCTTAAGATGCCTCACGGCGCTTATGGCCGCGTCATCGACGTCGTCCGCTTTAGCCGCGAGAACGGCGACGACCTGGCCCCCGGCGTCAACGAGCAGGTGCGCGTCTACGTCGCCCAGCGTCGTAAGATCCAGCAGGGCGATAAAATCGCCGGTCGCCACGGCAACAAGGGCGTTATCTGTAACGTTCTGCCGGTCGAGGACATGCCCTACATGGCTGACGGTACCCCGATCGACGTTATCCTCAACCCGCTGGGCGTTCCTTCGCGTATGAACGTCGGTCAGCTGCTCGAGTGCCACCTTGGCTGGGCTGCTGCCTGCGGTTGGGATACCGAGGATGCCGACTCCGACAAGTATGTCCCCGGTCCGTTCTTCGTCTCGACGCCCGTCTTCGACGGCGCCAAGGAGGACGAGATCGCCGAGGTCATCTGTCGCGCCAACAAGAACATGCTCAACAAGGCCACCGCTGCCTTTGGCGATCACATGCGCCCCGAGTTTGTCACCCAGCTTGACGAGCGCGGCAAGACCCGCCTGTTCGACGGCCGCACCGGCGAGGAGTTCCGCGAGCCCATTACCGTGGGTACGTCCTACATCCTCAAGCTCGGCCACATGGTCGACGACAAGATCCACGCCCGTTCGACCGGCCCTTACAGCCTGGTTACCCAGCAACCGCTGGGCGGCAAGGCTCAGTTCGGCGGCCAGCGCTTCGGCGAGATGGAAGTTTGGGCACTGTACGCATACGGTGCTGCCAACGTCCTGCAGGAGATCCTGACCGTCAAGTCCGACGATACCGTGGGCCGCGTCAAGACCTACGAGTCCATCGTCAAGGGCGAGAACGTCCCGGTTCCGGGTATCCCCGAGTCCTTCAAGGTTCTCGTCAAGGAGATCCGTTCCCTCGCACTGGACATCGAGCCCATGCACGATGCCGACGAGGACGCCTCCGCCCCTGTGACCGCCGAGGAGACCTCTGCTCTCGACGACCTGGCTGCGCTCGCCGGCGTTGACACCGACGTTGAGGCCCAGGATGCCGAGACCGCCGAGGCACCCGAGGCTGTCGCCGCCACGACCACTGATAAGGAGTAGTTGACTGTGGCAGATTTCGAAGCTACTGATTTTGACTCGGTAAAGATCTCCCTTGCCTCCGCCGACCAGATCCGTTCCTGGTCGCACGGTGAGGTCAAGAAGCCGGAGACCATCAATTACCGTACCCTCAAGCCCGAGAAGGACGGCCTGTTCTGCGAGAAGATCTTCGGTCCCGCCAAGGACTGGGAGTGCTCCTGCGGCAAGTACAAGGGCATCCGCTTTAAGGGCATCGTCTGCGAGCGCTGCGGCGTCGAGGTCACCTCGGCCAAGGTGCGTCGCGACCGCATGGGCCACATCGAGCTCGCCGCTCCCGTGTCCCACATCTGGTACTTCAAGAGCCCCACGAGCTTCCCGATGAGCCGTATGCTCGACATCAAGTCCAAGGACCTCGAGAAGGTTCTGTACTTTGCCAGCTACATCATCACCGAGGTCGACTACGAGGCTCGCGAGGCCGACGCTGACGACCTGCGCGAGGAGCTCGCCGCCGATCTGGAAGAGATCGATGCCGAGTGCGCCCGCCAGATCGAGTCCCTCAAGGAGCAGGGCAACCCCGAGAACTTTGACGAGTTCTCCGACGAGGAGCCGCTGACCCCCGAGGAGATCGCCTCTGGCATCGTCGACATCGAGGAAGAGTGCAAGGACGAGAAGCAGCTCCGCACGGACGCCTTCAACGCCTTCATGAAGCTTACCGAGCGCGACCTCATCTCCGATGAGCCGCTGTTCCGCGAGATGACCCGTTACTACTCCATGTACTTCAAGGGTGGTATGGGTGCCGAGGCCGTCCGCGACCTGCTCGCTGCCATCGACCTCCCCTCCGAGGCCGAGAAGCTCAAGGCCATCATCGCCGACGAGGATTCCCAGAAGCAGAAGCGCGAGAAGGCCGTTAAGCGCCTCGAGGTCGTTGACGCCTTCCTGAAGGGCGGCAACAGCCCCGCGAACATGATCCTGGATGTCATTCCGGTCATTCCGCCCGATCTGCGCCCGATGGTCCAGCTCGACGGCGGCCGCTTCGCCGCGTCCGACCTCAACGACCTGTATCGTCGCGTGATCAACCGTAACAACCGACTCAAGCGCCTGCTCGACCTGGACGCCCCTGCGATCATCGTGAACAACGAGAAGCGCATGCTCCAGGAGTCCGTGGATGCCCTGTTCGACAACGGCCGTCGTGGTCGCCCGGTCTCTGGCCGTGGCGGTCGCCCGCTCAAGTCGCTCGCCGAGGCCCTCAAGGGCAAGCAGGGTCGTTTCCGTCAGAACCTGCTGGGCAAGCGTGTCGACTACTCCGGCCGTTCGGTAATCGTTACCGACCCCAAGCTGCTGCTGCACCAGTGCGGTCTGCCCAAGACCATGGCGCTGGAGCTCTTCAAGCCCTTCGTCATGAAGCGCCTGGTCGAGCTCGGCAAGGTCGAGAACATCAAGGGCGCCAAGCGCGCTATCGACCGCGGTGCCACCTTTGTGTGGGATATCCTCGAAGAGGTCATCGACGGTCGCGTCGTGCTGCTCAACCGTGCACCGACCCTGCACCGTCTGTCCATCCAGGCCTTTGAGCCGGTGCTGGTCGAGGGCAAGGCTATCCACCTGCACCCGCTGGTCTGCTCGCCCTTCAACGCCGACTTCGACGGCGACCAGATGTCTGTCCACGTGCCGCTGTCCAGCCAGGCTCAGGCCGAGGCTCGCGTGCTCATGCTCTCTGCGAACAACCTGCGCTCGCCGGCATCCGGCAAGCCGGTCAACATCCCCTCGCAGGACATGATTATTGGTGTCTACTACCTGACCCAGGTCCGCGACGGTCTGCCGGGCGAGAACCACGTGTTCGCCAGCTTCGACGACGCGCTGCACGCCTATGACTGCCGCTCCGAGGTCGACATGCAGGCCAAGATTCAGGTCCGCGTGTCCGCTGCCGACGCCAATGTCATCAACGAGGACGGCACCCGTATCTTCCGCGTCAAGAACGGCAAGAACGAGTTCGTCGACTACGACGTTACCGGCAACAAGACCGCGCGCTTCGAGACCTCTATCGGCCGCATCATCTTCAATCGCCAGTGCCTGCCCGAAGACTATGAGTTCATGAACTACAAGATGGTCAAGGGCGATGTGGCCAAGCTGGTTGCCGACTGCTGCGATCGTTACCCCGAGGCCAAGGTCGGCCCGATCCTCGACGCCATCAAGTACTCCGGCTTCCACTACGCTACCCGCGCCGGCCTCACCATCTCGGTGTGGGACGCTCTCATCCCTGCCGAGAAGCAGGAGCTGCTCGATCGCGCCCAGGCCAACGTCGACCAGATCAACGAGTACTTCGAGGAGGGCTTCATCAACGAGACGGAGCGCCACATCGAAGTCGTTAACGAGTGGACCGCTTGTACCGATAAGGTTGCAGCGCTCATGCTCGACTTGTTCGACGAGGAGAACCCGCTCTACATGATGGCCGACTCCGGCGCCCGTGGTTCTAAGACCCAGCTGCGTCAGCTCGGCGGCATGCGTGGCCTGATGGCAGACATGTCCGGCGAGACGATCGACCTTCCCATTAAGGCGAACTTCCGCGAGGGCCTGCTGCCGCTCGAGTACTTCATTTCGACCTACGGCGCCCGTAAGGGCCTGGTCGATACCGCATCCCACACCTCGGACTCTGGTTACCTGACCCGTCGTCTGGTCGACGTGGCCCAGGACGTCATCGTCCGCGAGGAGGACTGCGGTACGCACGAGGGCGTCACCTACAACCTCATCATCCCCGGCACCACCGACCTCAACACCGACCTCGTCGGCCGTTGCTTCATTGAGGACGTCGTGGCTCCCGATGGCACCGTGCTCTTTGAGCAGGACGGCTACATCGAGAAGGTCGCTGACATCCAGAAGATGGTCGATGCCGGCCTTAAGAAGGTCAAGCTTCGCGCGCTGCTCACCTGCCGCTCCAAGTACGGCGTGTGCCAGAAGTGCTACGGCTGGGATCTTTCCACCCGTCGTCCGGTCGCCATCGGTACCGCGGTCGGCATTATTGCCGCCCAGTCCATCGGTGAGCCCGGTACGCAGCTTACGATGCGTACCATTCACTCCGGCGGCGTCGCTGGCGTCGACGATATTACGCAGGGTCTGCCTACGGTCAGCCGTATGTTCGATATCGTCGGCAACGTCAACGAGAAGATCCTGGGTCGCGAGGCCGAGCTGGCTCCGTACTCCGGTCACCTCTCGATTAAGCCCGAGAAGTCCGAGTACGTGCTGACGCTCACCGACTCCGAGGATCACACCCGTGTCCTCGACGAGCGTCGCGTCCCCGCTTCGGTGCGCTTCATGCCCGAGATCGAGGACGGCTGCGAGGTTCGCGCCGGCGACCAGATCACCAAGGGCTTCGTTAACTTCCGCAACCTGCGCAAGCTGACCGACATCGAGTCGACGATGCACACCTTCGTCGAGAGCGTCAAGGACGTCTACACCAGCCAAGGCGTCGACCTGAACGACAAGCACATCGAGGTGCTCGCACGTCAGATGCTGCGTCGCGTTCAGATCACCAACCCCGGCGACTCCAAGTACCTACTTGGTCAGTACGTCGACCGCTACGAGTTTGCCGACGAGGTCGAGCGCGTTGCCCGTCTGGGCGGTCAGGCTCCCGTGGCCGAGCCCGTCATCCTGGGTACGCTCAAGGTCGCGTCCAACATCGACTCCTGGCTGTCGAGCGCTTCGTTCATCCGTACCGCCGGCGTCCTTACCGAGGCTGCCATCGAGGGCAAGGTCGACCACCTGCTCGACCTTAAGTCCAACGTCATCGTCGGTAAGAAGATCCCGGCTGGTACCGGCCTCAAACCGTATGCCAACGCCAAGCTGACGTATCGCACGGCCGACGGCTACGTGGACATCGACGGCCCGGCTTCGCCCAACGCCAAGTCGCTGCCCGAGTGGGCTCCTGTGGAGCTCAAGGACCTGGACGAGCAGCTCCCGCAGCAGCTCGACTGGGCCGGGTACGACGAGTTCGGTGGTGCTGACGGTTCGTTCACCCGCAACGGCCACACCATCTCCGCCGAGAAGGCTCGCCTGTACCTGTTCGACGACCTGGGCGTGTCGCAGCGTTGGACCAACAAGTTCAGCGAGGTCGGCATCGAGACGGTCGGCGACCTGGTCGGCAAGTCCGAGGAGGATCTGCTGCGCATCGATGGTATCGGTGCTAAGGCGATCGAGGAGCTCCGTGACGGCCTGGAGGCCCACGACCTGCTCTACATCCTCGAGAACAACGACGACGTTGCCGATGAGGAAGACCTCTCGCAGCTGCTGCAGATGGTCTTTAGCCCCGACGGTCCGGACGATATCCTGCTGGGTACCTCCGCTCCGACGCATCACGCCGACGCCGACGAGGAGCTCCTGGGCGCCCCGATCGACGACAAGAAGGCTCCCGCCAACGGCGCGATCAACGAGGACATGGCGTCCCTCGACGAGCTGCTCAACCAGCTCGTGGACACCGACGACGCCGAAGAGGCCAAGGACAACGACGAGGAGTAATTAGTTCCGCCGTTCTAACGAACGGCGGCGATCTCCGTCGCTGCGCGGCCCCCAGAGCTACAATCTGTCATTCAAAAGGCAGGGCATGACCAAAAGGTCAATGCCCTGCCTTTTTCATGCCACCTTGTACGCTCTGGGGGCCGCTCGCTTGCGTATGCTCAACCTGTTGCGTTCCGTTGATCCCTTGCCAAAAAGGGACAGGTTTATTTTGGTCGGTTTTTCATGCTTGAATTTGAAACATTTCGCCCGACAAGAGCGTATCTATGGTGAGGGCCTCATCGAGAACCATTAATGTCACCGGGAGGTGATTATGGAAGAACAAGCTTTTAGACAGGCGGTCGAAGACCACCGGGATGTCGTGTTTCGGATCGCATTGACGTATCTGCGTGATCGCGCTGACGCCGACGATGTCGCTCAAGACGTCTTTCTTAAGTTGCTCAAAAGCGACGCGCAATTTGAAAACTGGGAGCATCTTCGTCGATGGCTTATCCGGGTCACGATCAATGAATGTAAATCTCTCTTTCGAAAGCCGTGGAGGCGCGTGGAGGATATTGAGAATCTGGCCGATTCGCTTTCGACGGCGCAGGAGGAGACCAAGGCGGTCCTGTCAGACGTTATGCGACTTCCGGAGCGATTCCGTATTCCTATCGTGCTCTATTACTATCTGGGCTTCTCGACTTCAGAAATTGCCGAGTTACTGCATGTGCCAGCCGCGACCGTTCGAACGCGTTTAGCTCGCGGCAGATCGAAGCTCAAGTTCATCCTAGAGGAGGGCGACCGTGAAATCCAACCAGATCAAGCAGGCCTTCGAGTCCGTCCAAGCCGATAGCGATCTTGCTGACCGTGTTCTTTATGCCGCTACTGGCGAGCCGCTTCGCCGAAAGGGTCACGCGAAGCCTCTGTATGTTGCCGTAATCGGATGTCTTGCCGGAGTGCTGGCGACCGGAGGGGTCGCCTACGCTGTTGTCAATTCCAGTTATTTTGCCTCTGCCTGGGGAAACCATGGCAACGGAGAGTCCGTTACCTGGACAAATGGCGGCTCGTCGGGGACGAAATATACCTACACCAGAGAGTTTGGTGATGGTATCGCGCCCCAAAGCCTGGAGGGTGCAGTCCAGAAGGTCAATCTGTCCGTCGAGGGCAACGGCTATACGCTCGACATTCATGAGATGGCAATCGACGAGAACGGTTGCGGTGCTGTGACGTTTACATTGTCCAATCCGAATGGCGTTAACTACTACAAGCCGGCGGCAGAGCTTGGCGAACTTGTTCTCTATGGTGAAGAAGAAGGGGGCGTCAGTACACCCAGCATGAACTTCGGCGAGGAATGGGCTGATACACGCTGCACCATTGATAAAGACACATCAAGCGACACGGTCATTAACGGCACGATGTACTTTGCATCTTGGAATCGCGATCGAGATTTACGACATGCGGTCACCTGGAATATCAGTTGGACGGAGGGCAAAGGTGAGGATGCGAAGGTGATCGAGGTATCGACGCCAGAGTTTAACGTCGGAGCGCACGTCGATACAAAGGAGCTCCGCTCCGACGACTCGCCTCTCGAGATCAGCCCGTTTTCCATCCAGACGCACATCGATGATCTGGGCTATGAAGCAGTTGATCATAAACTGACCGTCAGCTACAAGGATGGATCGGAGCAGATTATCGAAGATGACGACGCAGGGGCGTACAATTTCTATGTTTCGATGGCGCGCAATAGCGGAGAGAACATCTGGGTTCCGACAAGGCTCATCAATGTCGATCAGGTTGTATCGGTAACCCTTGAGGGAACGAGGTGCACATCAACAGGAGAGACCGAAACAGAAGTACCCTTTACCATCGTCTACTCGTAAGGCTTGAGGCCGCTTCCCACTAGGGGAAGCGGCCTATTTTGCGTTATATGGACGGTTATTTTGAGCGATATTCGCCTGAATTTCGGAAGTATGCGGCAAAATCTCGATGGGCCGACCACACCGCATATGCTCAAGCGCTCTACCTGCGGGTTTATTATCGCAAAACCCCGGCGTGCTCGGCAGGTCCAGAATTTGCCGCATACTTCCGAAAGCGCCGCCGATTTCCCTATGACAGATGAGGGCGGATCACCG
>OKRX01001693.1_pt1 | contig 15764 bp, 15 predicted proteins | sample 1601241 | NCBI WGS metagenome assembly OKRX01 (sample SAMEA3541500, study PRJEB24748) | human gut metagenome | biome: human gut; feature: human-associated habitat; material: faeces | place: China | collected 2012
TTGCTTCGTTCTCTTTGCATCGAGCAAAGAGAATGAAGTCGCGTCAGCGAAACCTATATCACAATGAAAATAATTAGACGGACTTCCCCTGACGCTGTCAGGAGATCAGCCTGTCAAAAAAAGACTTGACGGCTTACGCTCCACACGCCGTCCGTGCGTCCTGCCTTTCGTTTATAATTAGTTTTGCATTTTTATTTGCTCGCCCTGAATCAGCGGATACCTGGTTAGCATAGTTCCGTTCAAATTTGCCCTGTGCATGTCCACCGCTGTAATCTGATGATTCTCATAGGTCGTATAGTAATAAATACCTTTGTCCGCATTGCAGCAGGACGTATAAATAGTAATTTCATATTTTCCGTCTCCCACATTGCAACATCCCCGCTGCTGTTCAACAGAACCAAGGATATGGAAAAACTGGCTGACGCTCTCAGATTCTGAATCTCCGGAAACTGAGTTCATCTTTGTGAAAGTGGCCCTGACAAAACGCGATTGGGAAGATAGATCTCCCGGCAGCCCCAATGCGCCCATACCGCGGCTATAGGTGTGGAAAGTGAGCTTGTCTGAGAAATGATTCTCCGGTGACTTTGTAGACAAATTCATATAGTTATTGAGCTGAAAGAGCTGTTCAGCAAAGGGCGGATTGTTGGTGAGTACGCCCATGGGATTGTCATATACCTTCATACCTTCCTTTACCGATTCCACCGTAATTGATTCGTTACGGTCGGAAATCAGCCAATGAAGTTCGGCAAGCGGAAATTTATCATTGAACGGTATCTGGACAAGATTGATTCGCACCAGTAATTTTCTCACTTCTTTCACTGAAGCACACTGCCCCAAAATCCACGGAATGAATTCAAACAAAGCCACGTTGTCCATCCCTCGTGCTTCCTCTTTGTAATCTGCGTTGCCCACGAAATTTAAGCCCGCCATGCCGAGCCCCTTTTCATTGACCGCCTCATAATACAGCGGATAGTTCTCTGCAACATGTGCCATGCCAATCATTGCATAATGGTTCTCCATAATCCCCATTTTGCGAAAACGGAATGGATACTTGCGAGGCGTTACCGTAACCTCGTCGCCATAGGAAAACTCATAGTCCAGCGTACGGCCGAAATAAAAATCTTTTGTTTTATAAGTTGCTGCTGTACACATAACACGATCACCTCAGATTCTAATTTTTTACCATAACTCGAACTGCCTTTTCTTTAATGATTAACAAGTTCAACATCGTATTTAGGGCTTCTATTATCGTTTTTATATGTTTGTTGCTATTGCTAAATACCACGAACCTTGATCATCCATACCATCGAGTGAAAAACCTACTGTTATATTGCCATCGCCAGACTTGAAATATTCCAGAGAACTGTGCTTACAATTTCCTACTATAAACCTCTAACTCATAAGGTTTGCCAGTTCGCAAATCTGTTTTCTGCCTTGAGTAACGGTAAGAGAAACCGCAAGATATAGCCAAGGCTTTTGAGGCCACATTCACTGCCTGTGTTGAATAAAAGAATTCCTTCCCTCCCAAAGAAACGCAATATTCAAGTAACAGTTGCAGAATTTGTTTTCCATAACCTTTTCTAACGTACATAGGGCCAAGTGCAATGCTCGCATCTTGAAAAATGTGTGGCGCTATTTCCTCAACCCCAGCAAACCCAATGGCTTCACCACTCTTTTTTTCGTATACCAAATATGTATCATGAATTTTCTGGTAAGCAATTGTTTTTTGCATTCGTTCTTTGGCCGCTTCTTCACTCTCTGTTATTTGCCATTGCATATATCGGGCTGTTTCTGGCCTTGACCAGACATTGTGATATATCGATTCCCAATCTTTAAATTTTGCTTTAGCAAGCATGATATCTTTTGTTTCCACAATAGCCTCCAGATGGCCGCTTTCCGTATGCCGCCTTATTCGCCATGCCCCAACATACTCTCCATAATCATAAATTATAACACTCATTCATGCTCTAGTCATCTTTTTTTACTTTCGCAAAGATCGCAGTGGTAACAAGAGGAAACAGCGCCGCTCGGCATCCACAAAGCCACGTTTGCCGCATTCTCGGCCTCGGCTAGCAGCCTTCGCCCTGTGGCCTTGCAAACCTGCCCCTATTCACCTATGCTAATAATTTTAGATTCCATAACGGGCTCCAAATGGTGTACGATAGTCCCTGTAAGAGTGTGGCCTTACATGGTTGTACCAAACATAGGAAAATAAAAATTGAACAGATTGACATTCAAAAAAAACAGGAGTACACTATTAAAAAATTCTAGCATCAGGAATCATGCAACAAGGAGGACTTAAAGATGAAGGTAAACGCAGCGTTTATATTTGTAGCACCAGAAGTTGACTATAAGATACATAGAACCGTTATAGATACACCAGCAGTTAGCTTAACAGTTGTTGGCGTTAAAAACTATGATGAAGCTGAAATGATTGCTCAAGAACTGGTTGAACAGGGAGTAAAAGCGATTGAATTATGTGCCGGTTTCGGGAATGAGGGCATAGCGCGTGTTAGTAAGGCAGTGAAGGGAAAAGCAAGTGTTGGCGCAGTAAAATTCGACCATCATCCTGGCTTCGATTTTAAAAGCGGGGATGAATTATTTCAATAAGCTCATTCGAGCATATCTGGACTTTTATAATATCCAGTTTGTCACCGATATCTTCACTGAATATTCCATATCACATGGGGCAGTTAGTCTATAGGATTGACTGCTTTTTTGTTACCCAGAAAGGAGGAACTAGAGCCCTTTTACAAATATAGAAGAAACGGATAAGAGCCAGCGGTAACGCTCATGTACGCTTCTGTGCTGGCACACTCCGATCAAACCTTTATGGGCATGGTAAATGGTCTGGATTTCAGTAAGATGCGAAAAAAGATCCATAGGAAGAAAATAAGGAAAAAATTAGCTGCATAAACGGCATAATAGATAGATATATTCGAATGATGTTGAAGTTTATTATATATTTATTCTTGATTTTTTAAATATATATGCTACAATAGAGACAAGCAGAGAGAGAGGAGGTGCCTCAAAATGGCAGCTTGGCTTACGAAGGCTTTCTTACATATCGCAAAGCTGATCGCGAAGATTTTCATCTGATGAGGTTTTCAAGAGCAAAAAAGGATTGTTGCAAGTGGGAGGTTCTCATTTGCAACAATCTTTTTTATGCTTAAAAAGAAAGTAACCGCCCAACCCTCACAAAGTGAGCGGCTCTTTCGTAAAAAGCTTGCGCGGATGGGGGCGAACCGTCTATGCGGTAGCGCCACATCCTTCTGCCTTTCTTTTATCGTTCCTGTTTCTATTTGTCAGCAGAACCCCTAGAAAAAGGGGAGCTGCGTTTCTACGCGGCTCCCTGTTGCGTTTTACTGGATTTCAATCTTCTTGACTTCGGGCTTGATCTCCGGCGCTTTCGGCAGCTCCAGCTTCAGCACGCCGTTTTCATATCCGGCCTTGATTGCATCCACGTCGATGCCGGTCACGTCAAAGCGGCGTTCATACGCGCCGTAATAGCGCTCCTGGCGGACATAGGCTTTCTTTTCGTCCTTTTCTTCCTTGTCCTCCTTGTGCTCGGCGCGGATCGTCAAGTAATTGTCATCGAGGTCGATATGGATATCTCCCTTGGCAAAGCCCGGCAACTCGGCTTCCAAAACGTATTTGTCGCCTTTGTCCTGAATATCGGTGCGGAAGCTTGCAAGCGAGCGGTTCATGCCTTTGAAGAACTCTTTTTCAAAATTGTCAAAGGAATCCAGCAAACTTCTTTCATAACCAAAAGGCATCAGATCAAACATAAAGCATACCTCCTAAAAGATTTCATTTAATTGTGCGTTTTGCTTCGAAGAGACTTGCTGCTAAAACATGGCGACCGTCTTCCTTCGTTGATATTGTCTTGTCTCTTGTTCCCCTTGGAACAGTTTTTATTGTACCCAGGGATTGTTAAAAAACAATACATGAGGTGTGAACAGAGTGTAAATATTAGCACTCTCAATAGGCGAGTGCTAACAGAAACTTTCAAGGATACATTTTGAGCTTTGCAGAGAGCATGGTCTTGCGCAATCCCAGCTTACACAGGTGCCCCATCTGTTGGACTCAAAAACCGCTTTTGCCGCCGAATAGGGGCAAAAGTGGTTTTTTCTTTTCCCGCTCTGCTTTCCAACGACTTCCCTTGACAGAATGCCAAAATGATCCTATATTGAAGACAGAGACTGGATTGATCCGTCTGATATCCTGCTGTCCATCGGCAAAAGGAGACGAACTTATGATCAATTACGCCGATTATTTTCCCTTCTGGAAGGACCTGACCGAACCGCAGCGCACCACTCTGAACCATGCAATTACCCTTCGCCATGTCGCAAAGGGGACCATTCTGCATAATGGCTCCGAGGACTGTGTTGGCCTTTTCCTCGTTTTGCAGGGCCAGTTGCGTGCCTATATCGTCTCCGACGAGGGTCGGGAAATTACGCTGTACCGCCTGCTGGAGCGCGATATGTGCCTGTTTTCCGCCGCTTGCATGATGAACAGCATCCAGTTTGATATCACGATCTCAGCCGAGCGCAACAGCGAGGTTTTGCATATTCCGACGAAAGCGTATCAGGAGCTCATGCTTCAGTCTGCCCCGGTGGCAAACTATACGAATGAGTTGATGGCCTCTCGCTTTTCCGACGTGATGTGGCTGCTTGACCAAATTCTTTATAAGCGGCTCGACGCGCGCCTGGCGGCCTTTCTGCTTGAGGAGAGCGAGCTCGACGAAACGCGGGAATTGAAGCTTACGCACGAGGCGATCGCGCACCATCTCGGTAGCGCGCGGGAGGTCGTAACGCGGATGCTCAAATATTTTCAGACAGAGGGCATCGTCGCGCTTTCACGCGGTGGCGTTGCGATTATGAATGAAGAAAAGCTCGCCCGTCTCGCACAGGGGAGCATCCGGTAGCAGCCCGCCTGAAAACGGCCTTTTTCCAATAATGTGATATCGTCACGGAAACAACAGGTATTTCAGCATATCCTAATGGTAGCATCGGCGAACAGGGGCAACAATTTACCGATGCTATAGACGGGCCAAAACAAAAGAGCCCGAAAGCGGCTGGCAGAAAATCAGCGGCTTCAACTGAAAGGAGTTTTCAGAATGTCTGTTTTTACGGTTACACAGGATAATTTCGAGCGTGAGGTTCTCTCCTCTGAAAAGCCCGTACTGATCGATTTCTGGGCGCCCTGGTGCGGCCCGTGCCGCATGCTTTCCCCGGTCGTTAACGAGCTGGCCGAGGAGCATAGCGGGGAGGTCTATGTTGGCAAGGTCAATATTGATGAGGAACCCGAGATTGCAAACAGCTTTGGCGTGATGAGCATCCCTACGCTTATGCTCTTCCGGGGTGGTAAGCCGGTTTCCTCCTCTGTGGGCGTCAAGCCGAAGTACGCGCTGGAGGCAATGCTAAAATAAAAAACGCATCCGTTTTGGGACTACATGACCTGCCGCAGCAAAGCCTGCGGAGGTGAGAGAGTGGAGGGGTTGCTGCGGCAGCCCCTTCTTAATATAGCACCGGTGAACAGGGGAAACAACGGTGTTGCGGGCGATGCGAGGGCCTTTGCCGGGCGCGCTATTTTTTCCTTACCGATGCTAAATACAGTCAGAGTCTCAAATGACAAGGAGAGGAGCTTCCCCATCGGAGCGCTTCTTTCTTTCTGTCTGTCCATTTGCGAAAACGTTTTCGCTTTTTCTTGACACGCCTCCGCAGCGCTCCTATACTGAAAATATCGAATGGAAAGGGAGGGCCCATGATGGCAGAAAAGCAGGCTCCTTTGACCCTGACGGTCATTTCCGATCTTCATTATTACTCCAAAAAGACCGGCGTTTCCGGCAAAGCGTACGAGGTCGCCAATGCCAAGAGTCAGAAGCTGCTCGCAGATTGCCCCGAGGTGCTGGAGGCTGCCTTCCGTCAGATCGCAAAGGACGGTCGCAGCGATATCGTGCTGATCTCCGGCGACACGACAAATAACGGAGAGGTGGAGAGCCACCGTGAATGCGTCGCCCTGCTGCATGAGCTGAAGGCGGCAGGCAAGCGCGTCTATGTGATCACCGCAACGCATGATTATCAGGATTCCGGCGAGACGGACGGCTATGCAGGCGATCAAAAGGTCAAGGTGCCAGCCCTGCGCCGGGAGGAGCTTTGGGAGCTGTACCGCCCTTTCGGTCCGGACGAGGCGATCGCCGTGCACCAGGAGAGCATGAGCTACATTGTCCAGCTTGCGGATGGCTATCGGCTATTTGCGCTCAACGACGATTCCAACGGCGCGGGCAAAAGCGGCTTTTCGGACGAGTGCTTTCAGTGGATCACAGAGCAGGTTCAGCAGGCGAAGGCCGATGGGCAGTTTATGATCGCCATGACGCACCACCCGCTGCTGTCTCCGTCTCCGTTTTATTCCATCATCGGGGCGGGGGATATGCTTGGCGATCATGAGAAGCGCGTGCAGCAGTTTGCGGACATGGGAATTCTGTTTATGCTCACAGGACATACGCACATTCAGGATGTCTCCTATGCCTTCAGTGAAAACGGGAATCTCTTTTACGATCTGAGCACGCCCGCCCTGTGTGGTTATCCGGGGACGATTCGGATGCTCACGCTGGACCCAGCGGCAGGAGAGATGCGGCTTTCCTCCGATTTTATTACCGAGCCGGTGGCGCTCGATTTGAATGGGAAAACCTTACAGGAGCATTTCAGTGAACAATTTATCGGAATGATCCGCGATGTGATTCTGGCAGCTGGGACGGATATCGACCGCTTTGCGAATATGGCCACTGCCTTCAGCATCAAGAAGAAGCTGAGTTACCGGATCGGCTGGCTGATCAAGGGCCCGGCCAAATTTCTCACCCGCCTGAAGATCGGGGCGGTAGGGAACTGGACGCGTGCGGAAACTGGCCTCTCCAAAGCGGACTATGCGGCGATCAAGGATGAAAAGGCGCTCGATTTCATGATCTCACTGGTGCTTGGCCTTTATGGGGGCGACGCGCCCTATACACCCGACACGCCGTATTATAAAATCACATGCGGCATGCTGAATATCATTGATTCGGTTCTCCGTATCTTACATATCCGGCTCGGCAAGCTGATCAGGGGCGTGGACAGTGTGCGTTCTCTGGTGGAGCCGCTGCTGTATAATGCCGGTATCTGCGATGAAAAGGCGATTCTGCCAATTTATCCGGCGGCCGCAGCAGGAGAGAAGGAGGCGGTCGAGGCGCGTGAAGCGGCGAAACGGGCGCGCCCACTGCCAGTGCCGGAGCAGCAGCCGGATCCCGTCCGTCCCAGCCGCAAGGGGCTGCCGATCGTGATCCTTGCGGTTTTTTGTTTTTTGATTCTGCTTCCATTTTTGATTGTTGCACTGCCAATTGGCTTTTTGGTCAATCAGATCCGGTTTGCCAAGAGGATGAACGAATAGGCATCCAATACAGACGCTGATGCAAAAATCCCTTCTCAGAATAAGTGAGAAGGGATTTCATGGTATAATTCTAATATGGCATATAAGATCATTGATGTTTTAGATAACCAAATATAATAAAAAATGAAATATTATTTATGTTAGGATTGACAAAAATTATCGTATGCATTTAATATAATAGACAATTTCAACAATTTGTGAGGGGGGAAACTAAGGAGATATGAATATCAAAGACATGGCGGTAGGCGTTGTGAAGGAGGTTACATCCCACTGGAGCAAGCCGGGCAAGGGAAAATTCGTATCCTACAAGGAAGTTTTGAACCTCGGCCTCGGCGGGATGGGTCAGCAGTTCGTTATGATCATGACCGCGTATCTGGGCCTGTCCGCAGGCAATACGCTGCTTGGCTCTACGCTTGGCCTGCGGCCGATGCACCTGCAGTATATGGCGATGGTGCAAACGGTGCTGGGCGTTTTTTTCTGTATTCTGCGCGGAAAAATCGTGGATAATACGCGCACGCGCTATGGGCGGTTCCGCCCGTATATTGCGCTGATGGGCTTCCCGATCGTGCTGCTCACAGCGATTTTCATCTTCCTGCCGTTTGAAACGATGAGCTACACGAGCAAGCTGATCGCAACCTTTGCGTTTGCGATTACGGTCAGCATGGTGTCGCCTCTGTTCACGGATACCTATAATGAGCTGCAAACGGTGATCACGCCGAATTCTGAGGAACGGACGAATGTGCTGGCGATCAACTCCTTGATCTATTCCTTTGCTCCGACGGTGGCCTATTTCATCATCCCGTTGCTCTCCCAGCTGACCGGCGGTTATACAGATATTCGGACATATCGCTATATCATCGTCCCCATGGCGGTGCTAGGCGTCAGCCTCAACCTCTTTACCGCCTTCGGCTGCAAGGAGCGTGTCGTCACCTCGCAGAACTACGTGCAGAAGGTCGGGGTGCTTGAGGGTGTGAAGGAGATTTATAAAAATAAACACTGGTGGCTGCGCACCGTTGCCGGGTGGATCGGCTTCCTGGAGGGTGCCTGCAGTGTAATTTTTGGCTGGATTTATATTTATGGAACGCAGGATATGACGACCTATGCGCTCCTAAACACCGTGCTTGGAAGCGCTTCAGGTATTGCAATGGTGATTACGCCGTCTTTAATGAAACGGCTTGGAAATCGTACGCTGCTTTTGGTGCATAACAGCTTAAATGTTCTTTTTGTTACGATGATGACATTTACCTTCCGGATTCCACTGCTATTCTTTATTTTCTTGTATTTAAATTCGCTCGTGAATGCACTGTCGATCGTATACAATCAGGCAATGCACTCAGAGGTAAAGGATTACCAGCAATATATCAGCGGAAAGCGTATGGATTTCATGTTTGGCGTGGCGGGCCTGATCGGCACACCGGTTACAATGGTTACCGGTATGGTAATCCCATATGTATACGAATGCATGGGGTTGACAACCAATTATGATATCCTGTACGATCCGAGTGTACGCAACACGATGTTTTATATTCTATGCGTGCTCTCCATCATTGGCGCGATTTTGAACTTGATCCCGTTCTCTTTTTACAGCCTGTCGCGTGAGAAGCACCGTAATATCATCAAGGTGCTGCGCTATCGTGCTCTATTTGACGATTATGAAAACGATTGCCTGAATGCGGAAGAGATCGTCCTTGCCATCGACGGAATCCGGGAGGGCTATGAGATTCTCAATGCGCCCATGCCGGATTTGAAGTTGATGAAAGCGAAGGTCAAAGAGGCAAAAGCGCTGCCTGCGGCAACGCTGGAGACAAAGGCTGTGCGTAATAAGGCTATCCGGGCGGCGCGCAAGGGTGTGCAGGCGGGAAAAAAGCTGATTGAGCAGAAAGGCGCCGTGTCGATTCTGATCGACGAGCTGACAAAGTTCCAAAAGCCGGAAAATATCCGCCGGGTGCAGCGTGCGAAGGATCTTGTTGCGATCGGACTGACACACCTGAGCGGCATCAATCCCTCCGTTTTGGATGAGGCGAAAGCGCTGCCCTCTGCCACCAAAGAGGAAAAGGCACTGAAAAACGATGAAGTGAAGCGCGCAAAAGCCATGCTGAAAATGGCGAAGAAAATCCGCAAAAATTATCCGGACGGCATTCGCGAGCCTGACCCGGAAACACTGTGCAAGGCGCTCGATATGCCTTACGCAACGAGGGAAGAGAGCCGCGCCCGTGCCAAAGCCGTAAAGGCGGCGGAAAAGGAAATCCAGCTCTTCCACACGACGTTGAAGCCCTATCAGGATGCACAGAAGCTTGTGCGCGACGAGCGGGTCAGCCGCACGATATATCCGGAAATCGAGAAGATGTATGACAATGCGCGCGCTGAGGTAGAGCAGATGGAGCAGAAAGTGCAGAAAGAAACAGCTGCCGCCGGGAGGGAGAAATAACGATGAAGAAAAGAGCAATCAGGGTATTGGCCCTGCTCCTGGCAGCTGCCCTTTTGACCACAGGCCTGGCGGGATGCACACAGAAGCTGGACGAAATTGAGATTCAAAAAGCATATGAGGCGGCGGTCCGGAATTCCCTGGATGCGGATATTTACTATTGGAAGGAAACGAAACTGCAGGGGAAGAATACGGAATACTGCCAGGTCAATGTTTTTGCCGGGCAGGGGAGCGATTACGAGCCCTTGCGGGATGACAATGGCGCCTATTCGGATTATAAGATCAGCCTGCAGCAGACCAGCAGCCAGCCCAAAAAAGCGGTCCAGATCTACTGCGGCCTCTCGCAGGGCAAAGATAAGGGCGATGAGGCGAAAGCATATTTGTTCACTCAGTCTTCTGAAGAGGATAAAATTGTAAGCTGCACGAAGCAGCCAATGACGGCGCAGGAATATTATCACAGCGAAGCGTTCGCGCCGTACCTGCTCTCCTCGCGCATTGCAGAGCTGAGGGAACTGACAGTGGACGACATGGACTTCAGCATCAAGGATGGGCAGGCAGAGCAGAAGGTGAATGTGACGGAGCTGAGCTTCAAGCCTACAGATGCATATCTTGCCCGCTATGAGCAGAAATACGGCAAAAAATCGCTGTTCGACGGCGCCAAGAAGGTATCCATCGAGATCGCCTATGACAGGATCGCGCATATCATCGTCTATACAGATGAGAAGCTGGACAGCAACATGTCCGTCGAAATCGAACAGTATAAATTTGAAGTCGTGTATCTTGGGCCGAAATTCGACGTTCCGGTTTATAACAAAAAGGTCAAGGACGATAGCACGAAAAAGGAGTTTGACTGGGTGGACGCCGTGTAAATGATTCCGTATGCCCGCGCTGGTATGCCTTTTAAAATAGAGCGTTCGGCAAAATACGATTGCGGTGCGATGATGCTTCCGTCAGCTCCAGAAAACGCGCCACCATTTGACGCCTGACAGCCAAATGATAGCGCGTTTTGAGATTCTGTTCCATAAAGCGATGCTTCTCCGCCGATTTTAACTCCCGCTTTTGGTGGGTTCACTGCCGCCAAGATTGCCGAGAATCCCGCTGACTTCGTCTAAAATATTGCCTGCATCCGGCTTTTCCCCATTTTCCTTCGCATCCACCAATCCGGAAATAAACTGCGCAATATCGATTCCCATTGCGTCCGCGTCAATGCCGTTTTTCAAAAGAAAATTCTTGATCTCGCCGATATTGGACATGGAAAGGGAGCCATTAAAGCCGCTGAGCAGCTTGGACAGATCGGCGTTGCTGGGCTTCTTGGCTGTGGAGGCTTTTGTAGTGGAGGAAGATCCCGAACCGCCGTACGGAGCAGCCGTGGGCAGCCTGTTGGCCGCCTGATAGCCGCCCAGATAGGAATTGCCGCTGCCTATGTAACTGCCGCTGCCGGAAGAGGACTTGCTCGTTTGCGTTTTTTCTGCGGTGGTAGAGGGAGCCGAAATTCCATCGAATGTATATTGCTCCACGGTCATATTCTGCCCGACCGTAGGCTGATCGTTTTCCTTCTCGTCCTTGGAGCAGCCCAAGAAAGAGGCTGCCAATATCAGGGCGAGGAGTAGGGGAACGATTTTCCATCCATTTTTTTGCATGGTGATAACCATCCTTTCCATAATACCTTTGAATTTCGGGTAGCCTGGCAAAGCCGGGTTTCATAAAAATTCGGTTATAAAGCTTTCCCTGAACCCTTTTCAATCTCTGCGTTTTGGCCTTCATATTTTTGAATCATCAGCTTGGCGGCCTTATAGATGTCTCCACAGCCCAGCGTGATGACCAGATCGCCTTCCTGCGCATGGTCAACCACATATTGTGCAACCTCGTCAAATGTATGAAACCAAACGCTGCCGGGGATTTTTGCCGCGAGCTGGGCGGTATACACGTTGTAAGTGTTGCGCTCGCGGGAGCCCATGATTTCCGTCATGACAACGTGATCCGCCCGGCTGAGCACTTGTGCAAAATCATCCATCAGCAGGTAGGTGCGGGAATAGGTGAAGGGCTGGAACACAGCCCATACCGCATGATACCCCATTTTCAGCGCCGCTTCAAGCGTGACGCGAAGCTCTGCGGGATGATGGGCGTAGTCGTCTGCAATCGTGACGCCGTTGCAGATGGCCAGCTTTTCAAAGCGGCGCCCTGCGCCGTGGAAGCTTTCGAGCCCCTTGATGCATTGCGCAAGGTCTGCGCCAGCATGGACGGCGGCTGCGATAGCCGCAAGGGAATTAGGAACGTTATGCATACCGGGGACGTCGAGACGGACATGTCCGGCCAGTTTTCCCTGATAGAGGATATCGTATTCCGGAAAAGCGCCGCGGTGCATTTGGATATTCGCGGCGCTGTAATCATTGCTGCTTTCAAGGCCGAAGGTGATTACTTCTTTTTGGGCCAGCAGATCTTTGACCGCCTGACGGGTATTCTCATCGTCTCCGTTGATAATCAGCGTGTGGGCCATGGAGGCAAACTGATGGAAAGAACGGATGATATTGTCGAGCGTTTTGAAATAATCGAGGTGATCCTCGTCGATATTCAGAATAACGGCGACATCCGGCGAAAGACTCAGGAAGGTATCCGCAAATTCGCAGGCCTCACAGACCAGTGTGTCGCTGTGGCCGACGCGGCCGTGGCTGTCGATTAACGGGAGCCGGCCGCCGATCACGGCAGAGGGATCGAGCTGAGCCATGATGAGAATTTGCGCCAGCATGGAGGTGACGGTGGTCTTCCCATGCGTACCGCAAACGCCGATGCAGTTTGGATACATGCGCGTCACGGCACCGAACAGCTTGGCGCGTTCAAAGGTGGGAATTCCCATCTCTTTCGCCGCGCAAAGCTCCGGGTTATCGTCGAGCAAAGCTGCAGTATAGACCACCATCTCGGCATTACCGATATTTTCCGGGCGGTGCCCCATAGAGACCGGAACGCCGAGAGAGCGAAGCTTGACCAGATTATCGCTTTCATTGTTATCAGACCCAGTCAGGGAATAACCCTCTTTCAGAAGAATCTCAGCGAGCGGGCACATGCCGGCGCCACCGATGCCGATCATATGAATCTGTTTTACCTTTTTCAAAAGCTCGTCAATTTCGTACAATGCTGCCACCTCAATCTCTTTTAGAAAGCGGAAGATCCCCTCTGATCCGGTTTATTTCTGGAAAGAACCACCGCCAATATGTATCAAATACGATAGAATGCCCTTTATTACGAAGCAAAGCCGGCTGTAAGCGCTTAAAATTTAAGAGGTTTTCCAATGCCCCCGAATAGCTCTTTTATTATATTGCATCTTCGTGCGGAAATAAACACTTTTTCAAAAATAACCGAAATTCAGCAAAAAGTCCGTCTGACCTGACAGATAAGAAGCCCCGTGACCTATTGCATGGGAAGACCGCTCTGCAACAGGACGGGGCGTGTGAGAAGAAAAAGGGCGCGGACCGCGCAGATCAGCGCCGGCAAGGCTTATCAAAGCTGGGGTTGAAGGCGTAGAAGTTTTTAGAATTGAGCTTGTCAGTGGCAAGCCTAAGGCCCTCGCCAAATCGCTGATAGTGGACGATCTCGCGTTCGCGCAGGAATTTGATTGGATCGCGAACGTCCGGGTCGTCGACGAGACGCAGGATGTTGTCGTAGGTCGTTCGGGCCTTCTGTTCTGCTGCAATCATATAAGAACAACTTGTGATTAAAAGTTCCAATGAATTTCAATCGGAACGTCCTTTGTTCCCGGAATACGCTTGCCAACGGATATATAATCAATCAGCGTTTCTACAATTTCGCGGGTCAAGTGTTCCAAGTTGGTGTATTGTTCAATCAGTTCGCGGCGATTGTCACCCACCGCAATTTTTTCTTCGATTTCGGCTAACTGCTTTTGTCCGTCAGCGATAACACGCTCCAAACGGTCGCGGTCTGTGGTAAACTCTTTTGACATTTCCACAAAGTCACTTTCAGAAATTAAGCCCTTGACTTTATCCATGTAAAGCTCCCGAATACCTTTTGAATACTCCGCGACCTTTTTTTCATAGATTGCAATATCGGAAAGCAGGCGGGATTTCTGCTCCTGCAAGTTGTTGCAAAACTCAATGTTCTGCTCTAACTCGTCTTTGTCAAGATATTCTGCCACTAAACGGTTAAGCTCGTCGATAACAAGCCCCTCCAGTTTGTCAACAGAGATAAAAGAGCCGATACAAGCGTCTTTTGCCACATGGCGGTTTGAGCATTGCAGATAGTGTTTGCCGCGATTTTTGGAAGATCGCATGGTGTAACCGCAATTAGCGCACCGGGCTTTTCTTGCGAATAAACCGATAGTGCCAACGTCAAAGGGCTTTGCCCTCTGTTCGATTAACGCCTGTACTCTGTCCCATAACTCACGGTCGATAATCGGCTCATGCGTTCCCTCTACGATATACCACTCACTTTTAGGGCGGGGTTTGTTCTGCTTCGTCTTATAGGAAACGCTGCCATATTTACCTTGCACCATATTACCGATATAGATTTCATTTATCAGCATATCGGAAATAGCAAAGTATTTCCATAAGGTGCTGTTTTTGGTTTTCGGCTGCTTATATCGTAAACCATGCAGACGCTTATATTCAGTTGGATTAGGTATGCCCCTGTCATTGAGCATACGGGCGATTGCAGTTTTACCGTAACCTTGTGCGAATAGGGTAAATACTTCACGGACAACAGCTGCGGCTTCCTCGTCGATTATCAAGTGTCCCTTTTGGTCGGGGTCTTTCTTGTACCCATAAAGGGCAAAAGCACCGATATGAAAACCATTTTGTCGCCGATTGGTTAAGACGCTGCGGATATTTTCAGACATATCCTCTAAATACCACTCATTGACAAGCCCGTTAATTTGACGGGACTTTTTGTTACCTTTGTTTGCGGTGTCCGCGTTGTCAACAATGCTGATGAAGCGAATACCCCAAATAGGGAACAGTCCATGTATGTACTTTTCTACAAGTTCCAGTTCGCGGGTAAAACGCGACTGTGTTTTACAGAGGATAATATCAAATCTGTGCTGCTCCGCGTCTTTCAATAAACGGTTAAATTCCGGGCGGCGTCTGTCTGCTCCGGCGTAGTCGTCGTCACTATAAATATTGTAAAGTTCCCACCCCTGTTCCATAGCGTATTGCAGCAGCATAGCCTTTTGATTTTGTATGCTGTTGCTGTCGTCGGTTTCAAATTGCTTGTTTCTATCTTCTTCGGATAAGCGGCAATAAATAGCTACTTTCATGTTCGTATCTCCTCCAAGAGATAGAACAAGCCATTTCTGTTGTAATCGTACCACAACAAAAATGGCTTGTCATTACCTTTTAGAAGTTTACAATTTTGCCTTTCTCAATTTTATTTATCATTTCAATCCACTTTTTCGTGAATTGTGTTTTAGAAGTTGTGTTTTCGCCGCTTTTGAAAACACTTCTACAAATAGGTTTAGGGTTTTGCGTTTTTTCCAATGATTAGCCCCCTTTCAGAAAATGGCTAATACACTATATGAATAGTGGCAAGTCCACTATTATGATTCTGTATAAATAAAGTTGACACCCTATTCGCAAGGTTTTGGTATATCAATTCTTGACAATGATTTAGTTGACACATTTTTCTCAAAGATATCACTGACTATGCTGCCAGTTCCAAAGCCTCATAATACTGTTTGCGTTTTATCATAGGAGGAAGGCCGCCATTGGCAGAGCAGATTCTCCGATTGTTCCAGTAGCTGAGAAAATATCTCCAGATGAGTACCTTTAATTCTTCTACCGTCATCTGCTCTGTATTATAGCGGTCATAGAGAAGTTCAGAAATTGGAACGCGCTCAGGCCGCGCTGGCCCTTTCTTTTCCGTTCGGCCGGAAAAGGAAGCAAAAGGGGCCGTTTTGCACGGCACTTCG
>OKRX01001696.1_pt1 | contig 15746 bp, 10 predicted proteins | sample 1601241 | NCBI WGS metagenome assembly OKRX01 (sample SAMEA3541500, study PRJEB24748) | human gut metagenome | biome: human gut; feature: human-associated habitat; material: faeces | place: China | collected 2012
GGGCGTGGCTCGCCGAGCGTGTGTTCGGCCGTGACGCCGCTCCCGGCGCACGCGAACGGTTGGACGACATCGAGCATCCTCTGATATATGCCGAAGCCGCACGGCTAGAGCGACGGAATCCCGGCGCGAAGGTCATCGTCCATGACGTGCCGCTGCTCACAGAGGTGATCCGGTCGATTCCTTTCCAATTCGATCACATCGTCACGGTGGAGGCGCCGGAACAGATGCGCATCAGGCGCATGGTCGCGACGCGTGGCATGACCGAACGGCAGGCCGCAGACCGTATCCGCAGCCAATCGAGCACAGCCGAGCGCCGGGAGCTTGCCGACATCGTCATCGATTCCACCCGCCCGATCCCCGACATGCTGGCGCAGGTCGATGGGCTGTATCACCGGTGGAAGGCTCACTGAATCATCCGCCCGTGAAAAGGTGTGAGCCCGGCAACGCCGCAAAACGCACATGAAATCCGCCAAATCCCTGTATTTCCAAGGCATGCATGTTTTGTGCGATTGTGCTGTCTTGTGCGTTATCCTCGCACTTTTCTTATTGAGAACCGTTCGCTGAGCGGATGGCGGTAAGCTGGAAGCCATGGGATTCAACATCGAGCGCGCCGACAAGCCATTCGTCGTCAAATCACCGTACAAGCCGTCCGGCGACCAGCCGCAGGCCATTGAGGAGCTGTCCACCCGCATCGAGAACGGCGAGAACGACGTGGTGCTCATGGGAGCCACCGGTACGGGCAAGACCGCGACGACCGCATGGCTCATCGAACGGCTGCAGCGGCCGACGCTCATCATCGAGCCGAACAAGACACTCGCCGCGCAGCTATGCGCCGAATTCCGCGAACTCATGCCCGACAACGCGGTCAGCTACTTCGTCAGCTACTACGACTACTACCAGCCCGAGGCGTATATACCGCAGACCGACACGTACATCGAGAAGGACTCCAACATCAACGACGATGTGGAGCGGTTGCGCCATCAGGCCACCGCGAACCTGCTCACGCGGCGTGACTGCGTGGTCGTCGCCACCGTTTCGTGCATCTACGGCCTCGGTACGCCGGAGGAGTACGCCGGCCGCATGCTGTTCCTCCAGGAAGGCCAGCAGATTGACCGCGATCAGCTGCTTCGCAAGTTCGTCGGCATGCAGTACAAGCGCAACGACATCGCGTTCACGCGCGGCACGTTCCGCGTGCGTGGCGACACCGTCGAGATCATACCGGTATATGAGGAGCTGGCTATCCGCATCGAGTTCTTCGGCGACGAGATCGACCGCATCTCCACGTTGCATCCGCTCACCGGTGACGTGATCGACCACGAGACCTCCGTGCACATCTTCCCCGCCTCGCATTACGTCGCCGGCCCCGAGCGCATGGAGCATGCGTTGAAGACCATCAAGGAGGAGCTGGACCAGCGCGTGGCCGAACTCAAGAAGCAGGGCAAGGAGCTGGAGGCGCAGCGCCTGACCATGCGCACCACATATGACCTGGAGATGCTGACGCAGGTCGGCGTGTGCTCAGGCGTGGAGAACTATTCGCGGCATTTCGACAACCGCGCACCCGGTACGCCGCCGCACACGCTGCTCGACTTCTTCCCGGATGACTTCCTGCTGGTCATCGACGAGTCGCATGTCACCGTGCCGCAGATCGGCGCGATGTACGAGGGCGACGCGTCCCGCAAGCGCACGCTGGTCGAACATGGGTTCCGTCTGCCGTCCGCGATGGACAACCGCCCGCTCAAATGGCCGGAGTTCCTGGACCGCGTCGGGCAGACCGTATACCTGTCGGCGACGCCCGGCGACTATGAGCTCGGTCTGTCGGACGGCGTGGTCGAGCAGATCATCCGACCGACCGGTCTGGTCGACCCGAAGATCGACGTGCGCCCGACCAAGGGGCAGATCGACGACCTGCTCGCCGAGATCAAGGACCGCGTCGACAAAAACGAGCGCACGCTGGTGACGACACTGACCAAGAAGATGGCCGAGGATCTGACCGACTACCTGCTGGAACGCGGCATCAAGGTCGAATACCTGCATTCCGACGTCGACACGCTGCGGCGCGTCGAACTGCTGCGCGAACTGCGCGAAGGCAAGATCGACGTCATCGTAGGCATCAACCTGCTGCGAGAGGGACTGGACCTGCCCGAGGTATCGCTGGTGGCCATCCTCGACGCCGACAAGGAGGGGTTCCTGCGCTCGTACCGCTCGCTGATCCAGACCATCGGTCGCGCGGCCCGCAATGTATCGGGCACGGTCATCATGTACGCCGACGAGACTACCGACGCGATGCGCAAGGCCATCGACGAGACTGACCGTCGCCGTGTGCGGCAGATCGCCTACAACAAGGAGCACGGCATCGACCCGAAGCCGCTCATCAAGAAGATCAGCGACGTCAACGACATGCTCGCCAAGGAGGACGTGGACACGGCCACGCTGCTCGAAGGCGGCTACCGCAACGCGGGCAAGGCCGGCAACACCCATCTGGGTGTGCCCTCCCTCGACGCCGCGGAGGCCGACAAGCGACATGAGGAGATACTCAAGGCGGGGCTTCCCGCGCAGGACCTCGCCGACCTTATCCGTCAGCTGAGCGAGCAGATGCACACCGCCGCCGAACAGCTCCAGTTCGAGCTCGCAGCACGCCTGCGCGACGAGATCCGCGACCTCAAGAAGGAGCTGCGCCAGATGACGGAAGCGAACAAGTGAGCATTTCGTGACAGAGAGCGTCACAGCCCTTTCCTATGCTGGTAGACATGTCTGAAACCCCTGTCGCTTTTATGATCGCCACCTTCGCGGTGCTGATCGCGTTTTTCGTCGTGGATCTGTTCGTCATCGGCCGCAAGCCGCATGTGCCCAGCACCAAGGAGTGCGTGCAGCACATCGCCTTTTTCGTGGTCATGGCGCTGATTTTCGGCGGACTGGTATGGTGCTTTGCCGGTTCGAAGCCCGCGATCGAATTCTATTCGGGATGGCTCACCGAGTACTCGCTGAGCATCGACAACCTGTTCGTCTTCGTCATCATCATGTCGAACTTCGCCGTGCCGAAAGTGCTCCAGAAGTACGTGCTGTCCGTCGGCATCACCGTCGCGCTGATTCTGCGCGGCTGCTTCATCCTGGTCGGCGCGGCCATTATTCAGCGGTTCACGTGGGTGTTCTTCCTGTTCGGCGCCTTCCTGATCTATACGGCGATCAAGCTGGTCGTCGGAGGCGATGATGATGAGGAATACCATGAGAACGGCCTGATCCGCATGCTGCGCAAGGTGATTCGCATCACCGACGATTATGACGGCGAGAAGCTGCGCACCGAGAAGGACGGCAAGTCGTACTGGACTCCGATGCTGATCGTGTTCCTGACCATCGGCACGACGGACGTCATGTTCGCGTTTGATTCTATTCCCGCGATCTTCGGCCTGACGAAGGATCCGTTCATCGTCTTCACATCGAACGTGTTCGCTCTGCTGGGCCTGCAGCAGCTGTACTTCCTGCTGGGCGCACTGCTCGACAAGCTCGTCTACCTGCCGGTCGGGCTCGCGTTCGTGCTCGGCTTCATCGGCATCAAGCTGGTGATGGAGGCGTTGAGCGGCAATACGCTGCCGTTCATCAACGGCGGCCACCCGGTCTCTTGGGTGCCCGAGGTACCGACGTGGGTGTCGCTGGTCGTGATCGTCGTCGCCATCGGATTGTCGGCCATCGCGAGCGTCATGAAGATGAAGTCGGTCGAGGCCGCGAAGAGCGAAGCCTGAGCCGCCCAAAAAAATGTGAGCGCTCACAACACGCCCGTGAAAACAGTGGCTCACGTCGTCCAAACCTAGTACACTTGCCTGTGGCAGTGGAAGTCGCAAGACTTCTTCCTAGAAGAAATCACATAAGAATAGGTAGGCATTCATGCGTAAAGCCAAGATCGTAGACACCATCGGTCCTTCCACCGAGTCTCCCGAAGGCATCACCAAGCTGGTTGAGGCCGGTATGGACGTGGCCCGTCTGAACCGTTCCCACGGCACTCCGGAGGATCACCTCAAGGTCTACAACAACGTGCGCGCGGCCTCCAAGGCGACCGGTCGTAACGTCGCCGCCATGGTCGATCTCCAGGGCCCGAAGATCCGCTGCGGCTGGTTCAAGAAGAACGCCGAGGGCGAGGACAAGGTCCAGCTTGAGGAAGGTCAGGAGTTCATCATCACCACCGACGATGTCGAGGGCGACGAGCACATCACCTCCACCACCTTCAAGGGCCTGCCCGGCGACTGCCACCCCGGCGACCCGATCCTGATCGACGACGGCAAGGTCCGTCTGGAGGTCACCAAGGTCGAGGGCAACAACGTGCACACCAAGGTCGTCGTTGCCGGCCCGGTCTCCTCCCACAAGGGCATCAACCTGCCCGGCGTGGCCGTGAGCCTGCCCGCCCTGACCGAGAAGGATGAGGCCGACCTGCGTTGGGCCATCCGCACCGGCGCCGACATCATCGCCATGTCCTTCGTGCGTTTCGCCACCGACATCGACCGCGCCCACGAGATCATGGACGAGGAAGGCCGTCGTATCCCGATCGTCGCCAAGATCGAGAAGCCGCAGGCTCTGGAGAACCTTGAGGACATCGTCAAGACGTTCGACGGCGTCATGGCCGCCCGTGGCGACATGGCCGTCGAGTGCCCGCTGGAAGAGGTCCCGCTGGCCACCAAGCGCATCATCGAGCTGGCCCGTCAGTACGCCAAGCCCGTCATCGTCGCCACCGAGGTTCTGGGCTCCATGGTCCACTCCCCGGTTCCGTCCCGTGCAGAGGCTTCCGACTGCGCCAACGCCGTGCTTGACGGCGCCGACGCCACGATGACCTCCAACGAGACCGCCGTCGGCGAGTACCCGACCGAGACCGTCGCCACGATGAGCCGCATCTCCGGCTTCGCCACCGAGCACGGCTTCGACCGCATCCCCGAGCTGAAGAACCTCGACATGTCCTCCACCGGCGCCGTTTCCTCCGCCGCCGTCGACCTGGCCGAGAAGCTCAACGCCAAGGCCATCGTCGCCTACACTCAGACTGGCAACACCGTGCACCGTGTGTCCCGCGAGCGTCCGGCCGCCCCGATCTACGGCCTGACCACCAACGAGCACACCTACCACTGGCTGGCCCTCTCCTGGGGCACCGAGGCCTTCCTGCTCGATGAGGACTACCACGACAAGACCCGCAAGGATCTCATGGCCTTCACCGACAAGGTCCTCAAGAACGCCGGCAAGGTCTCCGACGGCGACAAGATCGTCGTGCTGAGCTCCGCTCAGGGCGAGCACGCCGCTGGCAGCACCGACACCATCTACGTGCACACCGTCGGTGCCAACGACTGATTTCAGCCGATAGCAGATTCGGCTTCCGCTGCGTGACGACGGAAGCCGAATACTCATGCGTGAGCCCCCGCTCCGAAATGAGCGGGGGCTCACGCGCTTTCGCCAGGGAATCGCATCGGCTCAAGGACGATGCGGAAGGTTGTCGCGCGGGTGCGGGGCAGATGCGCCGACTGTCTCGTGCGGAAGGCGAACCGCACAATCTCACATGCCGATGTGCTCCAGCAGTCCCTCATGCAGGCGAAGGATCGCGATAATCGTCTTCGCATCAACGATGGTGCCGTTGGTCACCATCTCCATGGCCTCCTGTTGCGTGTACAGGCGTACCGCGGAACGTGGCGTCTCCGGGCCAATCGCGGAACGGTCCACCTCCTTGAGTCCCGTCGCCAGGTACAGCGCGGTGTACTGCGAGGAGAAGCTGGGCGTGTTGATGAAGCGCGTGAACTGGGTGAGCTTCGAAGCCTCGTAGCCGGCCTCCTCGCGCAGCTTGCGGCTTGCAACGTCCAGATACTGCTCGCTTGGCGCGTTGGCATGGCCTGCCGGAATCTCCAACGTCCAGCGATGGGTCGGGATGCGGTACTGCTCGACGAACGGAATCTTCCCGTCAGCGGTCACCGCAAGGACACCGACGGTGTCCCCGTTGTTCTCATGCAGGATGAACCGTTCGAACTGGCCGACCTGCGCCGAACTGAACGCGACCCTGTCCACATTGAAATAATGGGTCTCGACGATTTGCTTGCGGGACTCCTCCTTGACCGGTGTCGGACGCCACGGATCGAAGGGTCTGTAAGTGTCACTGTCCATGCTCATAAGCCTCACCTTTGATAGTTCTCTTATGTGTTTCCATTGTAGGTCCGCGCTGGTGAGTTGCGGGGATATTCGGCGCGGCGTTGATGCTACCGGCGTAAATCGCGTGTCGGGGCGTATGGTGTCCACGGAACCGGCGTGACTCGCTGGAATGATGCGCGGCACGCCTGCAATGGACGAATGACGTAGCGATATGCTAAACTATCGCGAGTGCCAGAAACGCCCTCGTATCCCAATTGGTAGAGGAAGCAGCCTCAAAATCTGCGCAGTGTGGGTTCGAGTCCCACCGAGGGCACGTTGCATTATCGGGTGAGCCACAGTGCCGCATCGCCGAATCTCTATGTTATCGTTATACATGAAGTTTTGTCGATGAATCACTGTGTCGTGGAAAAGAGGCTGTGAGCATGGTGGCAAGAAAGAAGACCTCAACGCAAGAGCAAGAGGGTCAGGTAGAGGAGGTGCTTTCCGCCGACGAGCTGAAGGCAGTCTCTGAAGGCGAGCCCGTCGAGAGCGCCGTGCACAAGAAGCGCACGGTCGTTGTCGCCGAGGACGAGTCGGTGAACCGCATGGATCTGGTGGCCATGCTGGAGGATAACGGGTATGAGGTCGTCGGCGAGGCGGCCAATGGTGAGGAGGCCGTCGATCTGACGCGCAAGTTCCGCCCGGATATCGTGTGCATGGACGTGAAGATGCCCCGTATGGACGGCATTGCCGCCGCCGGTGTCATCTGCGACGAGAACATCGCTCCCGTGGTGATGCTCACCGCGTTCTCGCAACCCGACCTGGTCCGTCAGGCGACCGGTGCAGGTGCCATGGCCTACGTCACCAAGCCGTATGAGGAATCCAAGCTGCTGCCCGCCCTGGAAGTCGCGATGGGCCGTTTCTCCGAGATCAACGACCTGCTCGACAACGTCGAGACCAGCGAGAACAAGCTCAAGGAGACCGAAGAGCAGCTCAAGAAGGCCGAGGAGAAACTCAAGAAGGCCGAAGACACGCTGGAGGAGCGCAAGCTCGTCGACCGCGCCAAGGGCCTGCTCATGGACAAGGCGGACTTCTCCGAGCAGGGAGCCTTCCGCTGGATCCAGAAGACCTCGATGGATCAGCGCATCCCGAAGAAGCGTCTGGCCATGGCGATCATCGCCAAGTATGGCGATCCCAAGCCGTCGGAAGTAGGGGAATGAGCGAATCGCGCGACGACGCCCAGACGAAAACGCGTGGAACGTTGCTGGTGGTCGATGGCCACTCGCTTGCGTTCCGCGCGTTTTTCGCTTTGCCGGCGGAAAATTTCAGTACTCAGGCCGGACAGGCCACGAACGCGGTATGGGGTTTCGCCACGATGCTGTCCCAGGTGCTGGACAGCGAGAAGCCCGACCATCTCGCGGTCGCGTTCGACATGAAGGGCGGCACCTTCCGCAACGAGATGCTGCCGCAATACAAGGGCACCCGCGAAGCGGCGCCGGAGGACCTGCTCACCCAGCTGCCGCTCATCCAGAAGATGCTCACGGCGCTGGGCGTCACCTACGTCGAAAAGCAGGGGTATGAGGGCGACGACATCATCGCCACGCTCGCCGCGATGGGGGAGCGGTCCGGATACGACACGCTGGTGCTGTCCGGCGACCGCGACGCCTTCCAGCTGATCGACGAGCGCGTCACCGTGCTGTATCCCGGGCATCACTTCAAGGACCTCAAGCACATGACGCCGCAGGCGGTGGAGGACAAGTACCATGTCAGCCCCACGCAATACCCGGATCTTGCGGCGTTGCGCGGCGAGACTGCCGACAACATCCCCGGCGTGCCCGGCGTCGGCGACGGGTTCGCGGCGAAGTGGATCAACCAGTACGGCGGACTTGAGGGTATCATCGAGCACGCCGACGAGATAGGCGGCAAGAAGGGCGAGTCGCTGCGCGAGAACATCGAGCAGGTCAAGCTCAACCGCAAGGTCAACGCGCTGCGGCGCGACGTCGACCTCGGTATCGGCATCGAGGATCTGACATTCGGCGAGGTGGACGCCGACACGCTTTCGGAACTGTTCACCAGCCTCGAATTCGGCCCGCGCACCCGCAGCAAGGTGCTCAAGTCGTTCAACGCCGGCAAGCAGGCCGGCGACGCAGCTGACAAGCACGCAGACGACGAGGACGCCTCCGACGACCTGAGGATTCCCGAGGCCGTGACCATCGCGGATGAGGCGGCGTTGGCGGCATGGATCGACTCCGCACGAGACGGTCTCGGCTCGCCTGCCGACAATTCGGATGATGAGCCGCGCAACCGGGCGCACTGCGCCGACGTCATGGCATCGACCTGCGCGCTGTATGCCGAAGGCTCATCCAAACCCGGGAACCCGGGATGCAGCGTGCTGATGCTGGAGGTCGGCGGCAAGGCGGCCGTGCTGGAAGCCGGCGTGATCGCCGGCGTCCGTCCCGCGTTGCAGCGGTTCCTTGACGGGCACGCCGACCGGATAGTCGTGCACGGGTACAAGGAGCAGTCGCACATCCTCGCGTCGCTCGGACTGGACCTCGCCGAGCCGTGGTTCGATACGAAACTCGCCGGATACCTGGTCCAGCCGGACTATCATGCCGATTCGCTGGAACAGGCGGCATCCCATTTCCTGCAGCTGCAATTGGACAATGCCGATGACGTCGCGCAGGGGCAGCTGGACTTGAGCGGCGACGTCGATCCGGCCGACCAGCGCAAGGATCTGCTTCATATGGCCATGGTTCGCGCCCTCGCCGACATGCTGGCCGCGAAGATCGACGAACGAGAGCAGTTCAGGCTGCTGCAGTCCATCGAGCTGCCGGTGTCCCACGTGCTGTTCGGCATGGAGCAGGTCGGTGCCAGCGTGGACTTCATGCGCCTGACCGAGATGCGCGACCGGTTCGCCGTCGACGCTCGCGACGCGCAGGAGACCGCCTGGCAGTTCGCCGGGAGCCGCGTCAACCTGCAAAGCCCCAAGCAGTTGCAGGCCGTGCTGTTCGACGACATGGGCCTCAAGCCGACCAAGAAAACAAAATCGGGTTCGTACACGACCAATGCGTCCGCGCTGCAGGATCTCGCGGTCCGATCCGTCGGCAACGAGCGCGCCAACGGATTCCTGACCGCGCTGCTGCGCCATCGCGAGACGAACAAGCTCAAGCAGATCGTCCAAAGCCTGATCGATGCGGTGAACCCTGATGACGGGAGAATCCACACCACGTTCGAGCAGACCGTGGCCGCCACCGGACGGCTCAGTTCCGTCGACCCGAACCTGCAGAACATCCCCAACCGCAATGCCGAGGGCCGCGAGATTCGCTCCGCGTTCGTGCCCGGAGAGGGCTACGAGTCGCTGTTGAGCTCCGACTACTCGCAGGTCGAGCTGCGCATCATGGCCGACCTGTCGGGCGATGACGCGCTGATCGAGGCGTTCCGTTCCGGAGCTGACTTCCACAAGTACGTGGCGAGCCTCGTGTACGGCATCCCCGTCGACGACATCACCCCCGACCAGCGCACCCACGTAAAGGCGATGAGCTACGGGCTGGCGTACGGATTGAGCACCTACGGTCTCGCCCAGCAGCTCAAAATCAGCCCCGGCGAGGCTGACCGGCTGAAATCGCAGTATTTCGCGACGTTCGGCAAGGTCCACGAGTATCTGGAATCCCTGGTCGCCGGCGCCCGCGAGAAGGGATACACCGAGACGATGTTCGGCAGGCGTCGGTACTTCCCCGGACTGCAGTCGCCGAACCGCAACATACGCGACGCCGCCGAGCGGGGAGCACTCAACGCGCCCATCCAGGGCTCGGCCGCGGACATCATGAAGATCGCCATGATCCACGCGTCCGACGCGCTCGCCAAGGCCAAGGTCCGTAGCCGTATCATCCTGCAGATCCATGACGAACTCGTGGTGGAGATAGCCCCCGGCGAAGCCGAGCAGGTGACGGGCCTGGTGCGCGACGCCATGGAGCACGCGGTCGATCTCGCCGTGCCGTTGGACGTGTCCACCGGCATCGGCTCCGACTGGCAGCTCGCCGCCCACTGACGGCGACGGCACGGCGGCGAGAACAACGACGGCAAGAAAAGAAAAAGAGGACAAGCCATGACCACGCTTCGACAGGTCGTCAACGTAGTGGAAACCCTGTATCCGCTGCGCTATGCGGAATCCTGGGACGCGCCCGGCCTGATCGTCGGTGAGCCCGGTGCCGACGTCGGACTGGTCGCATTCGCCGCGGACCCCACCATGGCGGTGATCGACGAGGCCATCGAACGCGGCGCCGACCTGCTGATATGCCATCACCCGCTGCTGTTCCGTTCCGTGCACGCCGTCTCCGGACAGGACGTGCACGGCGCCATCGTCGGCAAACTGTACAGCCATCACTGCGCTCTGTGGGTGGGTCACACCAACGCCGATTCCGCGTGGCGCGGTGTAGGGCAGGCTGCGGCCGACGCGTTCGGCCTGGTCGATCAGCGGCCTCTGGTGCCCATCGACGACCCGGGGTCTGCGCACGCCGTGGGCCTGGGTCGTGTCGGCCTGCTGGAGGAGCCGATGACCTTGGAGCGTTTCGCGCATCGCGTGGCGCAGGCGCTGCCGGCCACGAATCTTGGTATTCAGGTCGCCGGCGACCTCCAGTCGCTCGTGCGGCGCGTCGCGGTGCTGCCGGGATCGGGGGACTCGCTGTTCGACGAGGTGCGGGCCAGCGGAGCCGATGTGTATGTGACCAGCGACCTGCGCCATCATCCGGCGACGGACGCCTTGGAACAGGCGCGGTACGAGGCGTCGCTGCTCTCGCGCGGACTGGCCGCCCCCTCGGCCGGGAATACGGGAACGGCAGGGAACGCCGTCGCGCGTCCGGCGCTGATTAACACGCCGCATTCCGCCATCGAGTCGCTGTGGTTCCGATACGCCCCGGACGACATCGCCGCGGCGGTCGAGCGGGCGACGGGGGAGACCATACGCACCACCCATATCACGATGAACACCGATCCGTGGACGCTGAACATCCCCTGCCGGGGCTAGCCGGTTGCCGCTGCACATCGCTGACAACTTCTTTCGAAAAAGGACCATTCATCATGCCTGACCGTTCAACCGCTGACACCGCTGGCACTGCCGAAACCGTGGGTACCGCCGCCGCAAGCGACATCACCCGGCAGGTCGACGCGCTGCTCGACCGCTCCACCGACGGCATCGTCATGGACAGCCGGGATCGCAGGGCCGTCGTGCTGTCACGACAGACCGTGTACCAAGGGGCGGTGTTCGACGTGGAGGACATGCGCATCGCGCTGCCGGCCGGTGGCGGGGACTGCGTCACCGTGCGTCGCCAGGTGTGCCGTCACGCGCCATGCGTCGTCATGCTCGTCCATGACGAGGCCCGGGACCTGTACCTGCTGGAGCGCGAGTACCGCGTAGGATCCGACCTGTTCGCCTACGGTCTGCCGGCGGGACTGATGGACGATGGAGAGGACGTGGAGCAGGCGGCGCTGCGCGAGCTCGCCGAGGAGACCGGCGTGGTGCCGGTCGGAGAGGACGGCGTCATATTCGACCATGTGGGGGCGTTCTACTCATCGGAAGGCATGAGTGACGAGCTCGCCAACATCATGGTCATGCACCTGCGACGCTGGGAAAGCCGACCGCGCCGGTTCGATCCCGACGAACACGTGGAATCTGCGTGGGTGACCTGGCGCCAACTCGCCGGAGTGCCGGTCACCGCGTCGAACTCCGTCATCGCCATACAGCATGAGACGATTCAGCGAATTATGAAAAAAAACAACAAGTATTCATGGTAAAACAAACATAGTCTGCTGAGAATTTTTCTTTATATCGGTTTGAAGTTAACTATGTTCACGTTGGCGTGCGATAATATGACCATGCAGCAAATACGACCCGGCTCCATGTACCCGTTGGGTGCGAACTACGATGGTTCTGGCGTGAATTTCGCCTTGTTCTCGCAGGTGGCGGACAAGGTCGAGTTATGTCTGTTCGACGAGGACGACAAAGAGACGCGCATCGAGATGACCGAGCAGAACTCGTACGTCTGGCATAACTATATTTCCGGAATCCAACCCGGGCAACGCTACGGTTACCGCGTGTACGGCCCGTACGATCCCGCCAAGGGCATGCGGTGCAACCCGAACAAGCTGCTGCTCGACCCCTACGCCAAAGCCATCGAAGGCAACATCGACGGCGACGAAAGCCTGTTCTCCTACCGTTTCGCCGACCCGGACGGCCCAATGAACGACCTCGACTCAGCCGATCACACCATGAAGTCCGCAGTCGTCAACCCCTATTTTGACTGGGGCAACGACCAGCATCCGAACACGCCATACCATGATTCGGTCATCTACGAAGCCCACGTGCGCGGCATGACCAACCTCAACAAGGACGTGCCGCCACAGATTCGCGGAACCTACGCCGGCCTCGCGCACCCCTCGGTGATCGAATACCTGAAAAAGCTCGGCATCACCGCACTGGAGCTCATGCCCATCCATCAGTTCGTCAACGACTCGTTCCTGCAGGAAAAGGGACTGAGCAACTACTGGGGATACAACACCATCGGGTTCTTCGCGCCGCACAACGCCTACGCATGCTCAGGCCAGCGCGGCGAGCAGGTCAACGAGTTCAAGGCGATGGTCAAGGCATACCACCGCGCTGGCATCGAGATCATCCTCGACGTGGTTTACAACCACACCGCCGAAGGCAACGACATGGGCCCGACCCTGAGCTTCAGGGGCATCGACAACCAGTCGTACTATCGTCTGGTAGATGGCGATCCGCGGCATTACTTCGACACCACCGGCACCGGCAACTCGCTGCTCATGCGCTCTCCCCACGCGCTGCAGCTCATCACTGACTCGCTGCGTTATTGGGTCACCGAAATGCACGTCGACGGCTTCCGCTTTGATCTGGCCGCCACGCTGGCACGCCAGTTCCAGGAGGTCGACAAGCTGTCCGCATTCTTCGACATCGTCGAACAGGACCCGGTCATCTCACGTGTCAAACTCATCGCCGAACCGTGGGATCTCGGCTCCGGCGGCTACCAGGTGGGCGGGTTCCCGTCGAGCTGGTCCGAATGGAACGGCCGTTACCGCGACTGCGTGCGCGACTTCTGGCGCTCGCAGCCGTCCACGCTTCCCGAGTTCGCCAGCCGTCTGCTCGGCAGCTCCGACCTGTATCAGGTCAACGGCCGCAGGCCGGTCGCTTCGGTGAACTTCATCACCGCGCACGACGGCTTCACCATGAACGATCTGGTCACGTACAACAACAAGCACAACATGGCCAACGGCGAAGACAACCGCGACGGCGAAAGCAACAATCGTTCATGGAACTGCGGCGTGGAAGGCCCCACAACCATTAGCGATGTCAACAACCTGCGCCAGCGGCAGCTGCGCAACCTGTTCTCCACGCTGCTGGTCAGCCAGGGCATCCCGATGATCTGCGGCGGCGACGAGGTGGAACGCACCCAGCAGGGCAACAACAATGCCTACTGCCAGGACAACGAGATATCGTGGCGCAGCTGGGACTCCACGCCCGAGCAGGAGGACCTGCTGCAGTTCGTGTCCAAGCTGATTCATCTGCGGCTGGAGCATCCCGTGCTGCACAGGCGCCGCTTCTTCTCCGGGCGTGAGCCGGGCGAGGACGTCTCGACGATCCCGCAGATCGAATGGTTCGACCACACCGGATCAATCATGGACATGGATGACTGGTCGAACACGCACGCTTTCTCGATGATGGTGTTCCTCAACGGCTCGCGCATCCCCGAGACTGACTGGTACGGTTCGCCGATGATCGACAACGATTTCATCCTGATCTTCAACGCGCATTACGAGCCGATCATGTTCACGCTGCCCAGTGAGCGGTATGGCAAGAAGTGGCAACTGCTCATCGACACATACAACCCCAAGGGGCCGGAGCTGAGCTATGAGGCGGGATTCGCCATCACCGCCCAGGCGCGCAGCTTCCTGCTGCTCAAGAGTTCTGATTGCCCGGCGGTACGTCGCGAGGACAGCTGAGATCTCGTGGCAGGTGCTTCGCACCTGCGCGCTGTGTGCGCTACGCTGGGCAAGCGCCGACCGGTGACTTGCGTGTTACCGGTCGTTCGACAGGCGGGATTGCAGTTCCGCGACCTGCTCGTTGGTGCCGGAGCCGTCCGCGTCTCGGGCTGGATTGCCGTGGCCGGCACCGGTGCTGTCACCAGTGCCGGTCTGCAGCATCATCAGCTGATCCTGCAGACGATCGGCCTCGATTGCGGCGATTTGCCTTGAGAAGACGATGAACCATCCCAGAAACAGCAGTCCGGCGAGCGCTTCGAGATTGGTGAGCGTTTCCTGGCCCATCAGCATCCTGATGCCGATGGCAGAGCAGATCAGAATCGCCAAGGCGGAAATCACCGACATCACCTTCGGTATCCGCGGGGCGAGCCACGGCAGGGAGAGCATCAACACGCCCATGATGACCGTCAGTCCCTTGGCGCACACGTTGTGCATGATCGGGTGCGGCGTATAGCGGAACGCGCCGATGCCTATGAACATGAGCCCGGATATGGTCAGCAGCAGCGACAGGATGGCGATACGCAACGTGAAATGCGTGATGTCGCGGTCATCGGCGGCGGTGCCGGTGCTTTTGTTCATCTGATGGCGTGCTCGCTGTATGCGTTCGGTGGTGATCAGCTCCGAGATGGCGAAGTAGCTGACGATGATGATGCACGTTCCGGCGAGCATCAGCGTCGAGTTGAACATGCGGGCCGCGAACGTGGTGCGGTCGCCGAGCTGCGAGAAATTGTTGTGGTACCAGTACGGGTCGTCGGTGGTCAGGCCGGCGGTGCACACGCCGGAAATCACGAAGAACGGCAGCAGCGAGGCCAACGTCTTCGCGTTCATCATCTCCGCCTGCACGAACGTCATATAACCGACGACGCCCGCGAAGCCGGCGCAGATGGGGGTGAGGTATCCGCTGAACGTCGCCGACCCCATCATGCCGTTGATTGCGCCGAGTAGGGCGAATGACGAGAGGAACACGGTCGCCGCGTACACGATCGACAATGCGAGGATTTCGAACACGCGACGAATCGGGGCGAACCATCCGCGCTGCAGGTTGAGCGAATGGGAGTGGCTGGCGTAACCGACGCAGAATGACAGGGCGGCGCAACCGGCCAGAATGCCCGCGCACACCATGAAACGTCGTTGGGTGATCTGCCAGATCGCCGGGGCGAACTGCATGTACAGCGACATCATTATCGCGCCGACCATCGCGCAGATCAGGAATGAGATCAGACCAAGGGTCTCCGCTCGCTGATGACGTCCCATGACACCCCTTTCGCCGTTCGGATATCCATTGTACTCGTGCGGTTTCGCGGCTGTGTTGCGTTGGCGGCCGGGGAGGGGGCGGTGCGGGACGAGATTGTGACGCGACGGTACGGGGTTATGACGGGGTGGCGTGGGACGATGACCGGCATGCGGCGCGGTGCCTGTTCATGCGTGGGATGTGTCGTCCGGATTTGCGTTCCTAAGTGCGCGCCGAAACGACGACCGTGCGCACATAGGTACGCAAACAGGGCCATTTGCGTACCTATGTTCGCGCACTCGTCGTTTCGGCGCGCACTTAGGAACGCAATGGGAGGGGGCCTACATTGCGCCGATTATTTGGACCATCGGCGGGG
>OKRX01001706.1_pt1 | contig 15687 bp, 9 predicted proteins | sample 1601241 | NCBI WGS metagenome assembly OKRX01 (sample SAMEA3541500, study PRJEB24748) | human gut metagenome | biome: human gut; feature: human-associated habitat; material: faeces | place: China | collected 2012
GATATCTTATCAAAAGAAACCCACGTGTGCTTCCACGTGGGTTTATCTCCTGAAATGATCTGTTGAACACTTCGAATGACCATTAACGGAGTAATATAAACCGGCATGAACCGATAAATAATGACCGTCAGTAAGGTCGATGTAAAAAAGAGAATCAACAGATTGCGTGTATAACGCAGAATTTTTTTAATTAGAAGCTGCCTGTGCATCTTTAATCATTTGCTCACTTGCGTACATGTACACTTCTACACGACGGTTCTGTTCACGACCTGCGGCTGTATCGTTGCTGGCAACGGGATCGCTTTCACCCATACCTTGCACGCCTTTAATCTGGTTGGTAGAAACACCGCAACTTAATAAGTAACTGGATACACTCTGTGCACGTTCTTGTGACAGGTTCAGGTTCTTTTGCTGGCTTTGTGCGGCAGTACTGTTCTGCCAGCCCTGATCGTCGGTCAGATGCCAATGAAATTTGTTGAGCTTGAGCCGGGCCATCTGGTCCAGCAGCGTAAAAATCTCCTCTTTGTCGAAAAAGTGCCGGCTCACGTCGAGCATCACGCCGCGCCATCCGAACGCCGGCCGATCGGCGATCTCCGCATAAGGAATCTTCGCTCCGCTTCCGGCTTTCGCTGGCAGCAGCTGCCGCAGCGTGGCGATGCCATTGACGACGCCCCGGTAGGAACCGCCCCCGATCCGTACGCCGGCATGCGTCACCGACAGGCGGTACCCTTCAGGCGGCAAGGCGGCCGAATCGAGTTCCAACACGATATCTCCCCGGTCGCACCGATCTACGGCGACAGTGCCATAGGGCGCCAGCACCTCGTTCACGTAGCCGGCCGCGGCGATGAGAGCCGTATCGGCAATGCCCAACTGCAACCGTTCAGGGAGCCGGTAGGTCCCGTCGCCCCATATCGTTTTCTGCGGAACGGGAATCAGCACGGGCCGTTCATCCGGCGCAGGCCCGGTGCAGGCCATGAGCCACATTCCCACAGCCAACGCAGCATAAATGCGAACATGTGTCATGCGCCCGGTCACGATCAATTGCCGTTTGCGGCCGTTACACGTCCGTTCCTGCGCAGAGCCAGCGTATCGCCGTACTGAGTCTGCAGGCGCACCAGCTCATCCGTCATTTCCCGCCGGGGCGCAGCATATTCCGGCAGGCCGTAAAGGTTCCGCAGTTCGTGCGGATCTTCCTGCAGGTCGTAAAGCTCCCATTGGTCGATGTCATTGTAGAAATGGATCAGCTTCCAGCGGTCGTTACGCGCGCCGTAATGGCGCCTGACCATATGTTCGGCCGGATATTCGTAAAAATGGTAATAGAGCGACCTGCGCCAGTCGGCGGGATGCCCGCCCTTCAGCAACGGCAGCAGCGAGAGGCCCTGCATATCGTCGGGCACGGCGACTCCGGCCAGTTCGAGGAATGTCGGCGCATAGTCGATATTCTGCACCATTTCGACGATGTCGCCGCGGGCACCGCCCGGCAGACGCATCACCAACGGCGTGCGGAACGACTCCTCGTACATGAAACGCTTGTCAAACCAGCCGTGCTCACCCATGTAGAAGCCTTGATCGGAAGTGTAGACCACCAGCGTGTTTTCGGCCAGCCCCGACTCGTCGAGATAATCCAGCAGGCGGCCGACATTGTCATCGAGCGATTTCAGTACTTTCATATAGTCACGCATATAACGCGTGAATTTCCATTGAGCCAGTTCACGGCCCTGCGGATTGCGGCGGTAGAAATCCTCGATCAGCGGCGTATAGAATCGGTCCCACGCCGCCCGCTGTTCGGGATTCATCCGCCCGACAAACGCTTCGTAGGTGCCTTTCAGGCGACTCCGCTTATCGGGCCGCCACATTTTGAGGTCATAGATCAGGTCCATGTCCTTCATAATGCTCATCTCCTGCGCTGCGGCGGCCGGACGCCCCTCGTAATCATCGAAAAAAGTATCGGGAAGCGGAAAGTCCAGCTCTTCGTAAAGCGCCAGATTGCAGGTGTCGGCCATCCAATTGCGGTGCTGGGCCTTATGATGCACCAGCAGGCAGAAAGGTTTCTCCGGATCACGCCCCGAACGCAGCCAATCGAGACTCTTGTCGGTAATAAGGTTGGTTATGTACCCTTCGGAACGCACCGTATCGCCCGTCTGGCGGATAAAATCGGGATTGTAGTAATCGCCCTGTCCGGGAACGATCTCCCAATGGTTGAACCCGGTGGGCAGACTTTCGAGATGCCATTTGCCGACGACAGCCGTTTCGTATCCGGCCTGTTGCAACAGCTTGGGGAAAGTCTACTGCGTATTGTCAAAGACGCAGGTCGTGTTGTCGTAAAAACCGTTTTTGTGGGAATGCTTGCCCGTCAGCATACAGGCGCGGCTGGGACCGCTCAAGGAATTGGCGACGAAACTGTTGGTGAAACGCACGCCCTCGACGGCGATGCGGTCGAGATTGGGCGTCGAAGCGTAACGCGTATCGTAACAGCTCATCATTTGCGCCGTATGGTCGTCGGTCATGATATAGAGGATGTTCATCGGACGGGCCGGCGCTTCGGACTGCCGGGCGCATCCCGTCGCAGCGACGGCGGCCAAACCGCCGAACAGAAAGAGTCTTTTTTCCATATTCCAGTAGTTTTTATCGCTGAAAAAGCGCAGGGGCGTATTGCAGGGCCCCTGCGCTCCATTAACTCGGTTCTAAATTAGCAAAAAAGAGCGAACGGAACAAGAGTTACATATTGTCCATATCGGGCGCCCATTCCAATCCGGTCGCAGGGCCGTAAGACTGCGGGTCCCACAAGTCGCCGGCACGCGAATATTCGCATTCGGCGGTATTGCCGTTGCCAGTGGCGTCCTCAAACGTGTACCCATGGCCTTCGTTCATCTTCCAGTAGCCCAGCAGGCCTTCGCTCTTGGGATCGACGTTATTCACGTTGTTCTTGAGCTGAGTGGAGGTGCGGGCCACGTTCCACAGGCGCACTTCGCTGAACGAGATGGTCGTATTGCAGTAGCTGGGCTGCGGCAGCAGGGCAAAATACTTGAACGTAACGGTATTGCGCGGAGCCGATTTCTGTACGACCTGCTCACCATCGAGGTAAAGGCTCGTCGCGGAGCCGTCAAAGACGATGGCCACATGCTGCCACTTCTTCGCCTCGCAGGGCGTCACAGCAGTTTGGCCGGGCTGGGCCATGGTGTTCATCTGCATCCAGCGGTTCACCACATCCGAAGTGGTGGACGAAGCCTCGAAGCGGACCCACATACGGTTGTTGATATTTCCCTCGCCGTTGTCGAAACCGACGATCATGTAGTTACGGGCCGTGAACTCCTCTTTGTACATCTTGAACTCGATGGTATAGGCATTGAAGGTGATGGGCGCATCCTTCATGTTCAGCATCACACGGTTCAGTTTGCTGGAGCCTCCGGTCCGGTATTCGCTATTGAAGATCGGAACGGGAATGATCTTCTTTCGCTCGCAGACGATCAGGAAATCGGACGCATCGCCCAACATCTTCATACCGCCGCTTACACAGCGCAGCGTCACGGGCAGAGCGTAGACAGAACCCGAATCATCCATCTCTTCGGAGAAGGGCAGGATGTCGATTTGCGCAGGTGCGGCAGCCACTTCGCCGGCCGGAACTATGACAGGATCGGCAGGCAGTTCAAAACAGGTTTCCGGCAACTGTACGTACGAAGTTCCGTTAAGTGCATTATAACGCTCCAGCACGTCGGGATTCATCTCGAAGCGGAAAGCGGTCTCTGTATCGCCCTTGCCGCCCAGACGAACGGTAAGCGAAGTCTTACCGCCGTCATCCTCGACCTTGACGGTCGTACTCGACGCTTTCTGAGCCTCTTTGATATAGGCGGCATTGTCGAGCGCACCGAGATCGGCATTGTCGCAGCCGGTAACGAGCCCGGTCAGCAGCGCACCTGCGAATAAGGCCCGGCAGATGCGGATATTCAGCATATTTTTCATAATCTCATTCGGTTTTATTATTGCTGGTCGTCAGCTTCCGTTCCGCCCTTTTCCAACTTGTCCATGGCGTTGATGGCGGCGCGGAAATATTTGTAACAGTCATTCTTGAAGTCGTTCTGCATCTGGTAAGCGCCGATGCCGCCCTTGCGAAATCCGTTGGCCGGCTGCCAGAGCGCCATGGCCTGCAGCGAATTGGTGTAGGTCCCGTCCGGAAGGCGACAGCTCGTTCCACCGTATTTCCACATCGCTTCGGGTTCGAAATTCTCGGTAACAAGAGTGCGGTTGGTGATGGTCTCCTCGTCGATTATGTCACCGAAGGCGTTGACCAGCCCGGCCAAACGGTAGGAATCCAGCGAAGACTGGGCTGTCAAAGCGTATGTCTGCAGAATATAGTAATCAAAGCATTCGATTGTCTCCTTAGGCATCGACGACACCAGTCCGTCAACGATCAGCAGTTTGCCGCTTCCCGATTTCGGACCGAGACGTTTGGAGCATTCATCGACGAACCACGTCGTACGCTGCGAGGGGGAGGTGCCGGCATAGATATCGCCCTGCTGGGACTGATTCATCACGATATTGCCGTTGTGGTAAGACCCCAAACCGGGTTCATAGTCGAGGTCGAGACCCGTATAGCCGTACTTGAGCACCTCGTCGACCAACCCGTTGGCGTATTTGCGGATGGCCGCCTCGATCTGGGCGGCATCTGCATCGTCCGTCCAGCCCCAATACTCGCGCATCAGGCGCACCTGCTCCCATGTATCCTCGACACCGGCGGTCACCTCTTCGGGCGTCGCCTTGGCGCCGACGTTGGTCAGCAGGATGGTCACGACCACGTCGGTACCTTTCAGCTTCTTGACCTGAACAACCTCTTCCATCTGTTCGGGCGTAAGGGAAAAAGTCGCCCAGTTGGCCACCAGCGAAACGCTGTCGGGAATCCCCATCAGGCTGGTCGCCGTCGTGGCCCCCGTGGGGTCCCAGCCGCCGAACCAACCGAAGGCGATGGGATGGCTCTTGTCGGCTTTCCATGCACGCAGGTTCTCGTAATAGGATGCGGGCTTGTGCTGCGTGAAGTCCCGCGCTTCGGGTTCGGTCCAGTCGCTGCACGAGACAAAGGCCCCGGCCGCGAGGACCGCTATCATCAGGGAAATTATCTTCTTTTTCATATCACACTTGGTATTATCATTTTAAGGTCTTATTTCTTCGCCCACCACACATCGGTGCCGTGCAGGTCACTGCCGCCGAGCAATTCGACGCCCCTGAGTACGTTCTCGCGGTTGTTGTCGTACTCCGACTGGGGATAGTGCAGGCGGCGCATTCCCTTGCTGCTGTCTACATTGCCCCACATGCCGCCGCTCAGGTTGTTGACCACCTGCAACAGGCGGGGATAGCCCGTCCGGCGCACGTCAGCCCATGCTTCGTGGCCGATCATATGGTTGGCGATCCATTTCTGGGTGATGATGCGCTCCAGTTCGTTGCCGTCGTCAGCCCATTTGACCGATACGGCCGTACCGAAATCCGAAACGTTATGCTTGTTGCGCGGATCCGCATAGGAGAGCGCGGGAGCCGTTTCGGAAGCGATATAAGTCTCGTACGAAGAGCCGTTTCCCCAAAGTTCGAGCGAGGTTTTGACACCCGTGTTATAGAGGTTTTCGGCCGTGTCGCCCATCGTCCAGCCCAGCAGAGCGCCCTCGGCACGCAGGAACCAGCTTTCCGAAGCGTACATCACCGGCACGGGGTCCTTTTCGGCGAAGAGCGGATAAGAGTAGGTCGCATAGTCGGTCGGCGTCACATTCTGAATGCCCGCACGCACACCGACGTAGATCCCGTCGTAGCCCGACTTCGAAAAATAGGAAGCCCGGCGCGGATCCTCGTAGGCGTTCATGTACATCACGATGCTGGCGTTCGACCGCAGGTCCTGCCAAGAGGTGCTCGTCGCTTGCGTGTAGAACGGATTCTGACGGGAATCGGACGAGAAGCTCAGGTTCTCGGCATTGGCGTCTATCAGACCGTATGTCGCCATATCGCGCACAGCCTCTTCGGCGATGCGGCGCGCTTCCGGCTCCACACCGCTCATGCGAATGGCCATCCGCAGTTTGAGTGTATTGGCGAAGCTCACCCACAGCCGCGAATCGCCCTTGAAAGAGCTGATATCGAAATCGCGCATCAGAATGCCGTCACCGGCCGACGCGAACGTGTAGAGCGTCTCCATCGCCGCATCCAAATCGTCGATCATCGCCATGTAGACATCGCGCTGGCTGTCGTAAGGCACCGAGAAGGTGCCGTTCTGCATCTTCGAATAGGGAATCGGACCGTAGGCGTCGGTCACGCGCAGCATGGCCGCCACGCGCAGGATACGGGCCAGCTGGTAAACGGGCCCCTCGCCGCCGGTCTGGGTCTCGACCTTGAAGTAGTTGCCGTAGAAATTGGCGAATGTCTGCTCGAAAATATAGTCGTTGAATTTGTCCGACGGATTGTAGGTAGCGATGTTCTGTCCTTGGTAGGACTTCACGGCAGAGGTGTAACCGCCCAGTTCGTCGGCCACAAGCACGTCGTGCATCTGCGAAGCATTGACCTGAAAATGGGTGACGAACTCCATCATCGCGGGAAAAAGAATGCCCACGCCGACGTTGTCGCCATTCAGGTCGTCGTCCGACGGGCGGAAAGGTTTGGTATTGTAATCTTCGAAATTACCGGTGCAGGCCGCGGCGGCGAGCATGGCCACACAAGCCGCAAAACGGCCGAACCGACGAATTATAGTGTTTGCTTTCATCTTGGTCAGGATTTTAGAATTGTAACTTCACGGTAAATCCGATGTTCCGCAAGCTGGGCAGCATGAAGTAGTCCACGCCCTGCAGGAAGTTGTCGGCCGTCGAGGGCGTCAGTTCGGGGTCGAACGGAGCCTTGTTGTAAATCATCCACAGATTACGGCCCACGAGAGAAACGGTCATTGCCATCTTCTGACGGAACCAGCGCTTGGGCAGCGTATAGGCCAGCGACAGCTCCTGCATACGTACGTTGGTCGCATCGTAAATGTAGTATGCGCCGGCACCCGTGCCGGCACCGATGGTCTGATAGTAATTCTGGGCATCGACCATGCCGTTGTTTATCCGCACGCCGCCGGCCTCACGGGCTGCCGCCGAACGTTCCGAAACGCCGTAGTAATCGAGGAACGCCTCGGTATTCGAAACGACAGAACCGCCCAGACGGGCCGCGAACATCACATTCAGGTTCAGTCCCTTCCATGCAAAACTGTTGCTCCAGCCGATATTGCCCTTGGGCAGCAGGCTGGCGACCTTGCGGCGCTCGGTGGTGGTCAGTTCTACCTTGTTGGTCTGCGGATCGACATAAATGTTTCCGTTGAGGTCGGTGCGCAGTTCGCGGTTGATGTAAAGGTCGCCCATCGTGCCGCCTTCGTAGAGGATGACCTGCGGCGAACCGGCATCGCCGAGGGTCGCCTTCTCTAGATAGGGCATATCGATAGGCTGTCCGTCGACGGGGCTGATGACGCCGTTGGCGAGCCTGATGATCTTGTTGCGGTTCATCGTGTAGGTCACGCTCGTGTTCCATGTGAAGTCACGCCACGTATTATGGTAGTTCAGCAGCATTTCGAGACCCGAATTACGGACCTGACCGGCCTGCACGAGTACCGACGAATAACCCGACGTGGACGAAGGGGTCGATTCGAAGGTCTGGTTGAAGGTATCCGAGCGGTACCATGTAGCGTCGAAGTTGAGCTTGCCGCCGAAGAAACGGGCATTGAGACCTACTTCCCACGATTTGGTCTTCTCCGGCTTGAGGTTCTCGTTGGGGAAGCGGTGAAGCGAGTCCCATTCGTGCGTCTGTCCCTTGTAATCATAGTAGGGTTTGGTCAAGTAGGCCGCATAGGAAGAGCCTACGGCCGAATAGGAACCGCGCACCTTGAGGAAGGAGAACCATTCCGGCATATCGACCATCTCGGAAACGACGGCCGAAAGTCCGACCGAAGGATAGAAGAACGACTTGTATTTCGAGAAGGCGAGAGCCGATTCCCAGTCGTTGCGACCGGTGACGGTCAGGTAAAGCATACTCTTCCACGCCAGCTCGACGTTGGCGAAGATGCTCTGCGACTGAATGTGCGAACCGTCCTCACGCTCCTTGTAGTTGGTGGTCGATATATTGGTAATCGAGAAGAAGTTGGGAATCTTGCGCAGGTCGCCACCCCAGCCCATGAAATCCATGCGGACGTCCTTGAGCGACGCACCGACATTGGCGCTCAGGTGGTAGTCCCCGGCGAAGGTAAGATCGATGTTGGCGATGGCATCGGCATAGATCTGACGGTCGTTACGCTTGATGATTGAATACATACCCTTCTCGCCCGCGAAGTTGGTGTCGGTGCCGGCATAGCGCTTCTCGGTAATGTCCATATCGGCGTTATCGACCTTGACGCGGCCCGTCACGTCGAGCCAATCGGTTACGTCGTACTTGAGGTTGGCACTGAGCATATAACGACGCTTTTTAGTCTGGTTGATCATCTTATTCATGATCCAGTAGGGGTTCTGGAACGACATGTCGCCCGAACCGTAATCCCATGCCTGCGTATAGAGGTTGCGCGATTCGTCCCAACGCTGGTAGAGACGCACGTTGTCAAAGTCGTCGCCGCGCGGAAAGAGATAGAGCGCCGGCAGCGGGTTGAAGTATTTGCCCGCTGCGATCATGTTCTTGTTGTCCTGCAGGATGTAGCTCGCACTCAGATCGACGGTCAGCTTGTCTTTGAGGAACTTGGTGACGTCGCGGAACGTGAAGTTGTAGCGGTTGTAGCCGCTGTTGGGCAGGATGTTGCGGGCATTGGTCGTCGCGGCCGAAAAATAGGTCTGGTGCTTCTGCGTACCCGTCGAGAAGGTCAGGGAGTTGTTGACGTTCGACCCCGTGTTGAAGAATCCTTCGGGATCGAAGCGGCGCAAGGTTTTGTCACCCCAGCTCTGGTAGGACCCGGAAACATTGCCGTAGGTATTCTGGAAGCGGGGCATCACGAAAGGCGACGAGAAGGTGGTGCTGTTGGAGAAGGTCACCGACGTTTTGTCGGCCTGTCCCTTCTTGGTGTTGATGAGCACCACGCCGTTGGCAGCGTCCGAACCGTAGAGAGCCGCGGCTGAAGGGCCGGTTAGTACCGAAATCGACTCGATGTCGTCGGGGTTGATGTCCGCCACGCCGTCCGACCCCATGTAATTGCCCTGCAGGCCGTCGTCATTCGAGCCGAAGCTGACGTTCGACATCGGAATACCGTCGATCACATAGAGGGCGTTGTTGTCCTTGTAGAGCGATTTGGCACCGCGCATCACCACGCGGGCCGCGCCGCCGACGCCCGCCGCCGAAGAGTTGATCTGCACACCGGCGACCTTGCCGTTGAGGGCGTTCATGAAGTTGGCGTCCTTAACCGTAACGATGTCCTCGGATTTCACCTGCTGGACGTTGTACGAGAGCGCCTTTTCCTGACGTTTGATACCGAGGGCCGTCACCACCACGTTATCCAGCGCGACGGCCGATTCGACCATCGTGATACGGAAATCGGCGCGGCTTCCCACAGCGATCTCCTGCGGTTCGCAGCCCAAATAATTGACCACGAGCACCGGGTCCTTCACCGAAGCGGGAATCTGCAGTCCGAAACTGCCGTCGACATTGGTGCTGATACCGATCGTCGTACCTTTGATAACGACCGACGCGCCGATAATGGGTTGTCCGTGTGCATCGAGCACCACACCCGCGACATTGCGCAGGGATGAGGATGCCGCCGCATCCGCCGAACGCGTCGAAAGGATGATGTTCGAACTGTTGATCTCATACGTCAGATCGGTGCCTGCGAGCATTTGCGCGAGAGCCTCGGCAACCGGCTGTTCGCGCACCTGCCACGCTGGCCGTGCGGTCAACGCTGATATTCTTGTCGTAAATAAACAGAAATTTGGTTTGTTTTTCGATCTCATCCATTATCTGCGTCATTTTCACCTGTTGCATATCAATAGTCACACGGCCTGCCTGCGCCCGGACGGTCCCGGCGGCAAGGCACAAAAACGCAGCAAAAAGGGAGATTATCAGGTTCTTTGATTGCCTGATACTTTTTTTCTTCATATCTTTGTAGATTAAAGGATAATAGTTTTGGTTAGTCGCAAATCATGCGAGAGACCGTTGTCCTTTCCGCCCGGAACTGCTCCAACAGTTTCGGGCTTCCTTTTCCGGGATAACGGCAAAAGACAAAATGCGGGATTATCTCATAGGCAGGCAAAGTTTTAAAGTTATACGTTCGGTCAGTATATGGTTATCGTGCTGGTTTCTTGGTCGTATGCGTAGTGGAAAGAACAACTGCGCTGCAGGATGCGCAGGGCGTGTTCGATGCCGTCCGAAATGCGGATCTTACCCATCGCTTCAATATCGGGCATACGGTCGAGCTTCACATCGAAACGCACGCCGTAACAGTGTTCGAACCGGTGGAGTATATCTGCAAAACTGCGGCCGCTCACCGAAATAAGGCCCTCGGCCCAGAGATATTCGTTGGGATCGTCCGACGTACGGAGCGACAGTTGCCCGCCGCTCAACTGCACTTTTTCGTGGGGTTTGAGCACGACCTGCTGCTGCGGGTCGGCAAGGGAACTCACCCGGACGCTGCCGCGCATGAGCGCCGTAGAGAATACATCGTGCCGCTCGTCAGCATTGACGTTGAAGCGCGTGCCGAGCACCTCAACCTTACAGGCGAACGTCTCAACCACGAACGGCCGGCGGGTGTCACGGCTGACATCGAACAGCGCCTCGCCCGAAAGCCGTACCTGCCGGGAATTTCCTGCGAAAAGCGACGGATATTCGATCTCGGCCCCCGAATTGAGCCACACATTGGTACCGTCCTGCAGCGTGAGATTGATGCGCTGTCCTTCGGGCGCAGCCACGCGGGTCATAAGATTCGCCCAGCTCCGCTCCTTATAGGAAACATATCCCCAACCGATGCCGACGGCCAATATAACGACGGCCGCCGCCTGTACGGCATACCTCGTTACACGGCGCCAATTCAGCAGACGGCCGCGCGCGGCCTTTTCCTCCGGAGCGAACAGCAGCAATGCATTGTACATTCCGCGTTCGCGGTCGAAGATACGCCGGTTTTCCTGATCGGCATCGAGCCACTCCATCAGACGCCGCTGTTCGTCGGAGGTGGCTTCGCCTTTATAAAAACGATATAAGGTTTCTTTTTCCATATTACGACACGCCCGTTCCGGGGCTTTACATTAATAAAGCACCCCGGCGGCCCGGTTTCCCGGAAAAAAGAACATTTTTTTTGATTTTATCGCAGAATGCGCTCCAGAACGCCTGCGGCAAGCACCAGTGGCAGGTAATCACGCAGGACTTCGCGCAGTTTTCCGAGCGCTTTCTCAAGCTCGGTCTCCACACGGCGCTCGGTGATCCCGCACTCGGCCGCGATTTCGCGGTAGGACTTGCCGTGGATGCGCCGGGCCGTAAAAACCTGCCGCGTCAGTTCCGGCATTTCAGCCATGCAATCACGCACCAGTTTCTCGATCTCGCCGGCAAAAAGGTGTTGAGGATCACAAAGCTCCAGCGAGCGGATATTCTCGCTCACCACGCGACGCTGAAGGTCCCCCACTTCGTTGTGGACCCGCATCCGCACCTGCAGGGCCCGCAGGTAATTCAGGCATTTGTGGCGTATGGTCGTGAGGATATAGGCCGCGGCATTGCAGTCCGCATCGAGCCGGGAGCGGTTTTCCCAATAGTAGATGAAAGCATCCGTGACGACATCCTCGGCGATGAGCCGGTCCTGCACATATCCGACGGCAAAACTTTCGAAACGGGCTTTGTAGCGTTTATAAAGCTCGCCGAACTCGGCCTCCTTATGCAGGGGGGGGGTAATGACGTTGCGGTCTTTCATCGTGGGATTGCAAAATTCAATGGAGTAAAAATAGCTTATTATTTTCAGACTAGAAAACCCGGTTCCGAAAAAGTTGCCCCCAAGAATCTCCGCCGGCCCCCTCCCCGACTGGATAAAGCGGCACGGAAGGTTCCTGATTTCCGCCTGAAATCGCTGAATGGCATGCGTCCGTCCCCTTCCCCGTCCCATTCTTATATATATGATAACCGCTTCCGGTTCGTCCGGCGAAAAAAAGCTGCGGCAATCCGCAGTCAACTGCAAAATACCGGCTATAGGCCCGGATTCTGCCGATGAAAAAACGCTGCGGCCGGAATACCGGAGAAAACGATATGCGGCTGCAGACGGAAGCCTACATCTGTAAAAAATTTGCGAACCGGAATAAAATAATTAAATTTGTAATTACCCTTATGCGATCTAAGGGCCGATCCATGACAAAAAAAAGAGCACAAATAGCGTTCGACGACGTTCTCCGGCAAGTCACCGAAGGGAACGAAGAGGCATTCCAGCAACTCTACCTGCACTATCACGACCGGCTTTTCCAATTCGCACGCATGTATCTGCACCAGCAGCAGGCGGCCGAAGACGTCGTTGCCGATCTCTTTTTTCAACTGTGGAAAAGCCGCGGAATGCTCGGCGGCATCGAAAACTTCAATGCCTATATCTACCGCGCCGTGCGCAACAGTTGTACCAACTACCTGCTGAGCGGCTACCGGAACCGTATGTCCGGCTTTACACAGGTACAACTGCAGGTCTGCATCGATCCTGCGGTCCCGGCGGACGAGGCGGTTGACTTCCAACTGCTGAACAGCGCGCTGACCGACGCTGTGGAACAGCTCCCCGAACGCTGCCGCATCATCTTCAAGCTGGCCAAGGAGGACGGCATGAGCCACCGAGAGATCGCCGCGGCACTCGACATCTCCCCAAGCACCGTCGAAGGACAGCTAGCCATCGCCATGCGCCGTCTGAAGGCCGCCGCAGCCCCTTTCCTGAAAAAAATCTGAAAAAATCGCAAATCGGCTTAGTGGTTTCTCAGGTCCGTCTTGTCTTATTTGTAAACGGACAATAGACGGAACCCAATGACTGATTCGAAACATACGAACGACAACAATTCATTATTCACCCGTATTCAGGTAAAAAGTCCTTGTGCAGACGAGCGTTACAGCGCAGGGAATTCCTTCGCGCGCCTGATGACGCGCATCCACGCCGACGCAGTCAATAAGGCTCGGCCGGAGCGCAACTACACCAAAGCCTACCGCATCTGGCTGGCCGCGGCATCGCTCATGATCGTTTTCCTCACTTCCGGCTGGCTGGCGACCGCCCTGCGTCCCGCACCCGAAATGCTCATCCGCAACAACGCATGGGAAAAGGTGGAGAACCTGACGCTTGCCGACGGCACGCAGCTTACGCTCAACCGCGGCGCACAACTGATCTATCCCGAAAAATTCGCCGGCCGGACCCGCGAGATATTCCTGTCGGGAGAAGCCTATTTCGACGTGGCACACGACAAAAAACATCCTTTTATCGTTCGGGCCGGGGATCTGAAGATCAAGGTGCTGGGTACGAAATTCAATATCGAGGCCTACCCCGATTCGGAGACCATCACCACCACGCTGCTGGAGGGTTCCGTCGAAGTGGAGAGCCGGCTCAGCCGAGAGTGTATCCGCATGGTTCCCAGCCAGCAGCTCTCGTATGATATTCAGAGCGGCGAAATGAAACTCAGCACGATCTCCGACTCGAAAGAGCCCGTACGCTGGAAAGACAACGTCTGGGTGCTGCACCAGACGCCGTTCACACAAGTATGCCACCGGCTGGAACAGATGTTCAATGTCAAGATCGTGATTATGAACGACAAGTTCATCGGGAAGAAATTTACCGGAGAGTTCCGTTTCGGGGATTCGCTGGAATCGATCCTCGAAGTCATCCGAATAACCACACCGTTCACTTACGAACGCGAGGAGGATACGATCATCCTCAAATAAAAACCGAACCTACTGCAAACAACCTAAAACCCGAACCTGCCTATGAAATAAGCCTGTCATAAAAAAACACGGGAACCTCTGCCGAAGTTCCCGCTCCCTTAATGAATCAAAAACAAACCTGGCGGGCCGCTACCCGCACGGATCTATCAATCCATCAATCAGTAAAGGTATGACAAATTTTGATAAGTTCAAGACTTATTGCCGAAAATTTTGCGTTCAGACCCGACTCGCTGTTCGCATCTGCCTGTCAATTACAGCAATAACAACTTTCGCCACACAAGCCGCCGCGCAGAATAATCCGCAGGAAATACGGCTCGACTTCAACGATGCGGCGTTGTCGCAGGTGCTGAAAAGCATCGAAACGCAAAGCCGCTACACCTTCTTCTACAACAACGACATCGACGTAACGCAGAGCGTTTCGGCGCACATCGCCAGCAGCGACATCAATTCGGTAGTCACGGCCGTCCTCAAGGGAACCGACATCGCCCATAGGATTACGGACAACCGGGTAGTCCTGTTCGTGGGGGGGGGTGACGCCGCAGACGATCAGGAGCGTTCGATCTCTGGCAAAGTCACCGACGCGGCCGGGCTGCCGCTGGTCGGCGTGACGGTTTTGGTCACCGGCACTAATTTCGCCGCCGTGACCGACGTCAACGGCGGCTATACGGTCCGAGTTCCGGGCAGCGGAGCCGAAATCGTCTACTCCTATATCGGCTACCAGAGCCAGCAGCGGATCGTCGGCTCGCAGACGGTCATCAACCTTGCGCTGCAGGAAAGCACCGCAGAGATCGGCGCGGTCGTGGTAACGGCGCTCGGCATCAAGCGCGATCAGAAATCACTGACATACAACGTACAGCAGATTGCGGGCGACGACATCAGCATCGTCAAGGACGTAAGCGTGGTGAACAGTCTGGTCGGCAAGGTGGCCGGCGTGCGCATCAACCAGTCGTCGTCGGGTACCGGCGGTTCGACCCGCGTGGTAATGCGCGGCGCCAAATCGCTCTTCGGCGACAACAACGTGCTCTACGTACTCAACGGCATTCCGATGATGTCGCTCCGCTCGACCCAGTCGGACAACTATTACGAAGGTGCGGGCGTCGGCGACAGCGACGGCATTTCGAGCATCAATCCCGACGACATCGAGTCGCTGTCGGTGCTGACGGGTGCTTCGGCCGCAGCGCTCTACGGCAACCGCGGCGCCAACGGCGTGATCCTCATCACTACCAAGAAAGGCAGTGCGGACCACTCGACGCACGTCTCCTACTCCAACAACACGACCTTTTCGAATCCGTTCGTCACCCATCAGTTCCAGAACACCTACGGCCGTCAGTCGGGCGATTTCAAAAGCTGGGGCGAGAAGCTCGGCAAGCCCTCGTCGTACGACCCCAACGATTTCTTCCAGACGGGTTACAACACGCAGAACACCGTCAGCGTGGCATCGAGTTCGGAGCGCAGCCAGTCGTTCGTTTCGGCCGGTTCGGTCAATTCGCGCGGCATCATTCCCAACAACGAATATTCGCGTTACAACTTCACGATCCGCCACGGACGCGAGCTGGTCAAGGACAAACTCGAACTCGACACCGACTTCTTCTTCACCAAGAGCGAGTCGCAGAACGGCGTGGCGCAGGGACTCTACTACAATCCGCTGCTGCCCGTTTACCTCTTCCCGCCTTCGGAGAATTTCGAGCGTCTGAAGACCTACGAAATCTACGACTCAGGCCGCAACTTCGCCACGATGTATTGGCCCTACAGCAATACGGGACTCGACGCCCTGAGCCAGAACCCCTATTGGATCACCAACCGCAACATGTTCAACACCACGCAGAACCGCTATATCGTCAGCGGCTC
>OKRX01001708.1_pt1 | contig 15678 bp, 15 predicted proteins | sample 1601241 | NCBI WGS metagenome assembly OKRX01 (sample SAMEA3541500, study PRJEB24748) | human gut metagenome | biome: human gut; feature: human-associated habitat; material: faeces | place: China | collected 2012
GCGGCAGTTTCCCGATGAACGCCATGTCATCATTGAAGATACCCGTGAAATCCAATGCGCGGCTGAAAACGTCGTCCCCATGCACACCACCATTGAAGTGACTATGACGAAATGCCTCAAACAGACGCTCCGTTTCCGCCCGACGCGCATTCATGTTGGCGAAGTCCGCGATGAAGCCGCGCTTGATCTTCTTGATGCCTGGAACACGGGCCATTCGGGGGGCGTCTCCACGATCCATGCGAACTCCGCACGACAGGGCCTTTCACGCCTGAGAGGGCTCGTTTCCAGAAGCCCCCATGCCCCTCACTGCATCGAGGAAGTGATTGGGGAGGCCGTCCAGCTGATTGTCTTCATGGAAAGAACGCAGGCTGGCCGCCGAGTCAAGGAAATGCTGGCTGTGGATGGCTACTCGACCGGAACGCACGAATACGCCGTCCGCGATCTTCTCCAATAACCCTCTACCCCTTTTTATTCGGAGCACTCCATGAAGAAACCGCCTTTCCTCCTGTTTGCCGCGCTGCTCGTCGCAATTTCCGCCCCTGATGCGTTCGCGTCACTCGGAACCAGCGGGCTCCCGACGGATACCGGCTTTCAGATGATCTACAACTTTATGACGGGGGAATACGCCTACCTTGCCTCCATCGCCGGTGTGATCGTCGGATTCGTAACGCTCTATTACGGCGGCGATATGAACGGATTTGTGCGGACGATCATTCTGATGGTCTGCCTCGCCTGCATCGTTCTCGGCGCTCCGAGTTTCCTCAGCGCCATTACGGGGAAAGGAGCCTTGATAGCATGACGCCGCATACGTTTCATCAGTCCCTTATCCGCCCCAATCTGCTTCTGGGGTGCGACCGCGACCTGATCCTCTTTTCCGGCCTCATGGCGTTTATCCTGATCGCCATGTCGCAAAGCTGGACGGCTGCCTTCATAGGCTCCTTCATCTGGTTCTCCGCTTTGGCGCTCCTTCAGCGCATGGCAAAAGCCGACCCCCTGATGCGGCTCGTCTACCTCCGTCACCGGAGATACCGTGCGTACTATGCTCCCCGCTCGACGCCCTTCAGGGTGAACACGCAAGATTACAGGGCATTCCCATGAACGCGATCACCATTCTTGCCTGTATCATCGCCGGTGGCGGCTTTCTCTGCTTCCTGATCTGGGTCAAGCTGATCGGTGAAGCCAGCAAGCTGCGAAACCTCAAACGGTTCCGTTCAAAAAACGCTGGAGTGGCCGATCTGCTCAACTACGCCACAATGGTTGACGACGGCATCATAGCCTGCAAGTCCGGCGCACTCATGGCAGCCTGGGTCTATACGGGAAAGGACAACGCCCAGAAGACGGAAGCCGAACTCAATCAGACGTCGGATCTCCTGAACCGCGCCCTGCTTCCTCTGGACGACGGCTGGATGCTTCACGTCGACAATGTTCGCCACGAGGCACCCCGTTATCCCGAACGGAACCGCTCCCATTTTCCCGATCCTGTGTCCGCAGCCGTCGATGAGGAACGGCGTCGGCTGTTTGAAACCCAGGGCATCATGTACGAGGGGCACTTTGTCCTCACGGTGACATGGCTTCCCCCGTTGCTTGCCGAACGGAAAGCCGTAGAGCTGATGTTCGACGATGACCGCAAACCGGACTCCAAGCCCCGCCAGTTCTCTATTCTTCTTGATTCATTCAAAAAGAACGTCCGGGCGCTTGAAGAACGCCTCTCCACGACACTCACGCTGCACAGACTTCAGACTCAGGCATACGAGAGGGAAGACGGGATCACGGAATATTACGACGATTTTCTCCAGCATCTCGAACGCTGCGTTACCGGCATCTCTCACCCTGTCCATCTGCCTTCCTGTCCGAATTATCTGGACATTCTCCTTGGCGGACAGGAATTCTGGGGCGGCACCATCCCAAAGATGGGACGTAAATTCATCCAGGTCGTCTCCATCGAGGGCTTTCCGCCCATGTCCACACCGGGAATCCTCTCTTCCTTGGCGGAACTGGATCTCGAATATCGCTGGTCCACCAGATTCATCTTTCTGGGGAAGCAGACGGCTCTTGCACATATTTCGGTCTATCGCCGGAAATGGCGGCAAAAGCTCTACGGCATCGCGGACGTCGTTTCCGGGCGTATGAGCCGGATAAATCAAGAAGCCAAGGACATGGCCGATGACGCCGATGACGCCTATACCGGCGTTCAAAAAAGCGATTACGCAACAGGGTATCTGTCCAGCGTCATAGTCCTCATGGATGAAGATCGGGACAAGGTGGAAAATGAAGCCGTCAAACTTCAGAAGGGCATCTTCCATCTTGGCTTTACGGTCAGAATCGAAACGATCAACTGCATGGATGCCTTCTTCGGCTCCCTTCCCGGACACGGTTTCGAGAACGTCCGCCGTCCTATCGTCACCACACAGTCCCTCGCGGACATTATCCCCTCCAGCTCCATTTGGACGGGCTCCAGCGTAGCTCCCTGCCCGCTGTATCCGCCGAACTCCCCGGCGCTCTGTCACTGCGTCACCACGGGGTCCAGCCCGTTCCGCCTCAATCTCCATGTCCGCGACGTAGGCCATACCGTCATGTTCGGCCCTACCGGGGCTGGCAAATCCACCGCTCTGGCGCTCATCGCAATGCAGATGCGCCGTTACCCAAATGCAAGCATTTTCGTGTTCGACAAGGGCATGTCCATGTACGCAACCACAAAAGCTTGTAACGGACAGCATTTCGATATTGCGGGCGAGTCGGCCAAGTACCAGTTCGCTCCCTTGCAGCACCTCGAAACCGCACAGGATCGTGCATGGGCTCTGGACTGGCTCGACACGCTCCTGACCCTGAACAATGTCCAGACCGGCCCCGGAGACAGAAATGAGCTGGAGAGAATGCTCATCCAAGCCCACGAAAACAAAATCCGCAAGCTTGACGCCTTCATGGGCCTTCTGAGCCCGCACCTTCGAAATGCCCTGCTCACCTACATCACGGGCTCAAACGGAACGCTTTTCAATGCTGAAGAGGACAAACTGGAACTTTCCTCTTTTTCCACATTCGAAATGGAACACATCCTCGGCATGGGGAACAGATGGGCTCTGCCGATTCTTCTCTATCTCTTCAGGCGTATTGAAAAAGCCCTTCGCGGACAGCCCGCACTCCTGATTCTCGACGAAGCCTGGCTCATGCTCGGCCACCCCATTTTCAAGGAGAAAATTAGAGAATGGTTCAAGGTGCTCAGAAAAAGCAACTGTGCTCTCTTCATGGCGACGCAAAGCATTTCTGATGCCGTCAACTCTTCCATCTGGGATGTGGTGCTCTCCGAAACGGCAACCAAGATTTTCCTTCCCAACCCTTCGGCCCGCGATATTGCCGATATTTACAGGCAAATGGGACTGAATCTTCATCAGGTCGAGATGATCGCCACAGCCATTCCCAAGCGGCAATACTACCTCACTTCGGAAAAAGGCTGCCGTCTGTTTTCGTTCGCCCTCGGCCCGCTGGCCCTCGCTTTCGCCGGAGCATCGGATCGGGAATCCGTCCAGACAATCCAGAATCTTGAGCACCAATACGGCGACGAATGGGTTTCCATATGGCTTCAGTCCAAGGGGCTTTCCCTTGATGCGTTCAAAGGAGAAGCGGCATGAAAGAACAGGAAAATCCCTATCTGAACGCCAGAAAAAAACACAATGAATACGAGGGCGGACTCATCGCCTCTCGTCATATGTGGCAGATTTTCGGCGTTCTTGGCTTGATCACCGGCCTCGCAGGAATCGGTGGCGTCATCCATATCGGTTCGCAGTCCAAATACATCCCTTACGTCGTTGAAGTGGACAAGCTCGGCCAGACACATGCCGTTTCTATTGCGGACAGGGCCGCGCCAGCCGACCCCCGCATCATCAGCTCCCTTATAGCCCGTACCATTACGCTGGCCCGTATGGTCACGCCCGACGTGCTCGTCCAGCGCAACGCCATTTTCGAGCTGTATGCTTCACTGAATTCCTCTGATCCGGCGGCATTGAAGATGAACGAGTATCTTGGCTCGAATTCGGAAACCTCACCGTTCAAAAGAGCGGCAAAAGAAACCGTGGATGTGCAGATCACATCCATCCTCCCTCAGTCCAATGAAACATGGCAGGTGGACTGGCTGGAGACAGTACGGGCACGCGGCGACGGCTCCATCATTTCTCGCTTCAGGATGCGGGCTCTGGTCAGCATCTATGTGGCTCCTCCCACAAGTCAGACTTCAGAAGAACAGATACGGAAAAATCCGCTCGGCATTTTCATACGTGATTTCAACTGGTCCAAGCAACTTTAAAGGAGATTGATGTGAAACGACTTTTTGTCCTTGCCGTCCTCCTTATCTCACTCTCCGGCTGTGCGCTCCGTGGGGTGTATGAGGTCGCGGGTGTCAGAACGGCGGACGCTCTGAGCGAAACCTACCCCGCCGATGCCGAACGCTTCGCCGCTCAAGCTGCGCTCGAACTCTCCCGGCGTTACCCTGCCGGACAGACAGGTCTTTCCCTCGTGACAGTGCCGGGTCAGTTCGGCACGTCGCTCGAAAACCAGCTTCGTGGCCACGGTTTTGCCATTTTCCCCTCAGACTCTTCTTCCGGCCTCCGGATCGGCTACGTCCTCGACGAAATTATCGGTGAGATCACCCCTACCGGGTATCTCCAGATCCGAACCTCGGACGGCACGGCCTTCAGCATGATCCGCAAGCTCATGGGCGGTCTTCCCTCTACCCCCTCTCAGGCTCCCGCCCTTCCGGCTCCGGTTTCCACACCTGAAGAACCAGCTCAGGGAACGCCGGTGGTGACGCCTCCCGCGCGGACTCCAGATCCGGAACCGGTTCCCGCAGTAAAGGAGGCATCTCTCGCGGAAGCACCGCAGACGCCGGTTCCCCAGACACCCACGGCCCACAAAGAGAAGACCTCCGGAGATTCCCGGATGATGCCGATCATCACCGCAGTCCGCACGGTGATCCCCGTCAAATGGCAGTACAGCATCCAGGGGACGGAACTGCGTCAGAAGCAGGTTCCCTATCCGAAAAACGTTCCGTGGCGCAGGGCTATTATGGATATGGCCACGGCTACCGACTCCACAGTCGACATCAACGCCAAGGCCAGGCTCGTCACCTTTATGCCAAAAGGAATGTCGTCCGCTCCGGCTCTGGCAAACTCGGCGGCCCCCTCCCAGCCTGAATCCCCCGTCGTGGCTACGGCCCTGGCCGATGCCGCAGCGACATCAAAGTCCGCTCCGGCCACGACCAATACGCCTGAAACACCGGCAACGCCGAAAGTTGAGGCCACGTCCATCCCGGCCTCTCCAGCCGTCACCATCGTTGCCGAGCCTGTCTCCCTTCCCGAATGGCACCTCTCGCAGGGAAGCCTGCGCACGCAGCTGGATGTTTGGGCAAGCCGTGCTTCCTGGCAGCTCATTTGGAACGCGGACACGGATCTCGACATGCAGTCCAGCGCCAGCTTCCGAGGCAACTTCGTTGCCGCCGTTACTCAGCTTTTTGAAGGCCTCCACGCCGCCGGATTCCCACTCCGGGCAACGTTCTATCCCTCAAACAACGTTCTGGAAGTGAGTGACAGATAATGAAAAGATACCTCTCCCTTCTCCTCGCCGCATTCGTCTTCCTCTCCGGCTGCGCCGTCAAGGATGGCGGAGCGCCTACGGTCCAGCAAGTCGAGGCAAAACGAGATCAACTGGCCGAGCTCTCCAGCTCGAAGACCGTGTCCATTGCCGAACATCCGTATCTCGGTGCGAAACCCATCGTCCGGCAAACGGACGGCGAAGACATCCCCGTCCTCAACGCCAGCGTCACCCTCAAACAGAAGGGGACGCTCTCCGAGATCGCGGCCTCGCTCAGCACCATCGCCCCATTATCGGCCCAGGTCTCCGATACCGATGCCGACGATCCCCAGCCGACAAAACAGTCGTCCTCACCAGAGTTGCCGGCTCTTGACGATCTGGGCCTGCCGCCTCTGGCCAGCATGTCCGGACTGATCGACGTATCCTATACCGGCTCTTTGCGCGGCCTCCTGGACACTATCTCCAGCCTGTCCGGATACGGTTGGGATTACGATGCCAAGACGAACAGGATCACATTCAGCGCCATGCAGGTGCGCACATACACAATCATGGCCGCGCCGGGCGTGATCACCTACGACAGTCAGGTCTCCAACAAGAGCAAGGAACGTACAAGCGGCTCCTCCATCAGCGGCTCCAGCATCAACAGCACAGTCACTTCCGGAGACACTTCCTCCCAGACATCTCAGGTCCACCAGACCAAAATCGAGATGAACATCTGGAAAGAGATCGAAACCGCCGTCAAGGGACTCCTGAGCAAAAGGGGCACCGTCTCCATCAATCAGGCTGCCGGCACGGTCACGGTCAGGGATTCCTATACGCGCCTGCGTGACGTGACCGCCTACATCGACTCGATCAACGCCCGACTCTCCCGCCAGGTTGCAATTACCGTGCGTGTCTGGGCGCTCGAACTCACCGACGCCTCCAGCGCCGGGCTGAACCTTCAGGCCCTCTTCGAAAACAACGACGTCTCCGTCGTCGCGGGCAGCCTGGGCGATCTGGGGAGCGCGTCGACCGCCGCCGTAAGCGTTGTCAAAGGCAAGCTCAAGGGCTCCAGCGGCACGATCAAGGCGCTCAGAGAGTGGGGCCGCGCCACCCAGCTCAGTTCCGCTGGCGGCCTGCTCATGTCGAACCAGCCTTTACCCGTACAGGCAATCAAACGTCATGCCTACCTCGCGGGCATGACCCTGGCCACCAGCGAGTACAACCAGACTTCGGAGATCACCCCCGGCGAAGTCACCACAGGTTTCGCCATGACCATCATTCCGCATATCCTTCCAGATCGCCGTGTGATTCTCCAGTATACCGTAACCCTGTCTGCTTTGGATTCTATGGAGGAAATCGACCGGGAACAGGTCTATGTCCAGCTTCCGCAAGTAAGTACCCGCTCCTTTGCGCAGCGCAGCAAGATGAAGATGGGGCAGACGCTCGTTCTCGCCGGCTTTGAGCAGTCAACCCAGAACCTTGGCAACTCCCTCGGTGTTCTCAACACGAGTCGCGATGCCGATTTTTCGAAAACCCTGCTTGTCGTCACCATCGAACTGGAAAGTGCGGAGAATGTATGATGATGCGCCGTGTAGTCATCAATGGACAGTCCTGCATAGCGGGCCTGACATGGAGTCTCACCGAAAAGCGCAGCAAGGCGGAAATCGTCTCCGAAGCTGACGGTTTCTCCGATCCCTATGACCGCATCATCATGCTCGAACTTCAGTACGGTCTTGCACGGACGCACGGGAAGCAGGCATGGCGGAAAACGTCCTCCCTGGCTGCGCTCCTGAACCGGGGAAACGAGGCCTCCGAAATCAGCATCCTTTCGCTTGTGGACGCGGACACCTCCGAGCCGTTCTGGTGGGTCTTCGGTGTTCAGAGAGGCATCCTCTCCGCCCGGGCGGATCGTTGCTTCACAATGAAAGATGAGGCCGAAGCACTGGCCCTCTCGCTCCAGGATACGCTGGGCATTGACACGGTGCGCACGCTGTCCCCGGAAGAAAGCGTGGCACGTATCTCGGAAGCCCTTAAGAAACTCTCCCGCTCGGAAGCCCAAGCCGTGCGGCTCCTTCCCCTGCATCAACTGACCAGAGCGACGGTCATCAAGGCGCTTGCCGTGATTGCACTGCTGGTCGCCGCAGGTTGGGGATTGCACTCATACCTCGAATACCGGGACCGCCTTGTACGAATTGAACGTTCCAGAGTCTCTGCGGAGCAAAAACAGGCACGGATACGTGACGCCCAGGAGCATCCCGAACGGCATTTTCCACGCCAATGGATGGCTATGCCGAGTCCGGATGCGGTCATCATCCAGTGCACTCCCGCCATGCTGCGTCATCCTCTCGCGGCGAACGGTTGGAGGCTTTCCAGCCTGAGCTGCTCAGGGACGGCACTGGCCGCTACATGGGAACATACGGACTTCTCCGAATACACGCTGCTGCCTTTCAACGGCGAGCTCAATGAACAGCAGCCTCGGCTTGCCGTCTCGCACACGCCGATTCGTGAAAGCCTGCCTAAAGCGGAACGTGATCTCGGCAGTCTGCTTTCCAGAGAAGAAGCGACTCGCAGGCTTTACGCCTTCACCCAGCATTTTTCCCTCAAGACCAGACTGTCGTGGGGAAAACGGACTGTGAAGAAAGTCGAAAAACAGGATGTCGCCTGCCCCTGGATTTCATCCTCCTGGGAACTCTCCAATCTTCCGGCGTATCTGATCGCGGATTACCGGAGTCTGGCCCAGGCACTGAACATCCCCGGTCTGTTCATCAAGGAAATCTCATATGTCAACGATTCATGGAAAATAAGGGGAGAACTCTATGCAAAATAGAAAACTGCTCTTTGGAGTCGCCATCGTTCTTATCCTCGCTCTGGTCGCGACGGCTGGAAGCATCTACATGAGCTCCACTCCCGCCCCCAGAAACACAAAACGAGTCCAGCCGGCTCAGGTGCCGCTCGCTCAGGCTTCTCAGCCCAAGGAACAGGGCACGGAACAGGCATCCGCCGGAATCCCGGTCGAGCCCATTACCGAATTCCGCCCCGGAACCGTGTATTCCGGCACGCTCGGCGAAGTCACCGGCATTCAGGCCGGGCGCGACATCAACAAGGCCGCCTACGAGTACAAACAGTACCAGGTCAAGCTGAAGGAACTGGACGACAAGCTGGCCGAAAAACCGGCCATCGTCCCATCCCTGTCCCTGCCGCCCGTCACGCAGGGAATCGCCAAGGGGAACACTCCTGAAAGTAAACCGTCTCGACTCGTCGTGCTTTCCGTGAAGGGAGCCTCGACACTCACGGCCACCCTCCGTTCCAGTGCCGGCACCTATACCGTCAAAGTCGGCGATACCGTCCCCGGCTTCGGCACCGTGTCCTCCATTTCACGGGACAAGGTTATCGTCAACAACTCTTCACTCCCCTGGTTATAGATATGGACTATGTACCCACCATTCCGGAATCCCTGGCCAGTCGGCTGCGCTGGTTCGACGGGTTTCATGTTTCCGCAGAGCTCAAAGGGAATCCCATACTTGACAATCTGCTTGCCCGCTATTCCGAGCAGACAGGCTCTCTCATTGTGCCCTGCGAATGGTATTCCCCTTCTGAATTCGAACAAAAATTCGGCATCCGGTACAGCAAGTTCGCCAGCGACGGGAATCGGGATCGTCCATGGGTCGAAACTTATGTCATGGACTTGCTGAACCGGGCTCTCCAAAAAAAGGTTTCCGATATTCACATCACCTATATGGGGCCTTATGCACAGGTCTACTTCCGGCGCATGGGCCTGCTCCAGGAAGACGAACCTCTGAACGGCGAAGAAGGAAAGGCGCTCATTCGCGGCATCTTTCAGGGCGTCTTCTCGCAGGCCGAAAGCGGCTTCACCGAGTTCGAGCGGTATGATGGGCGCATCGCGGACAGAAAGTTCCTGCCTGAAGGACTCTTCGCCGTTCGTCTGCATTCCGAGCCCATTCAGAGTCCGCTCATTTCCTCGCCCGGCATCACCCTCGCCATGCGTCTGCTCTACGACGCAACGTCCGCCACGGGACCGGTAATGCAACGTCTGGCATCTCTCGGCTTCACTCCGGAACAACAAAACCTCGTCAATTCCTTCACGGAACGATCCGGTCTCACCATCGTCTCCGGTCCCACCGGACACGGCAAGACCACCGTCCTCAAAAACACCCTGGAAGCTCTGGCTCAGTATGTTCCGACAAAGAACTACTACTCTCTGGAAGACCCCCCGGAGTATACCATCCTCGGCGTCCGCCAGCTCAATGTAGTCACCAAGGCGATCTCCGACGCTGAGCGCGAACGCGCTTTACTGGAGGCGTTGGCCGGACTCATGCGCTCGGACCCCGACGTGATCCTGCTCGGCGAAATCCGCTACCTGGAAGCGGCCAGGGCAGCCATCAACGCCGCGCTCACAGGCCACGGCGTCTGGTCAACGGTTCACGCGAACTCCGCCATCGGCATTGTCGCACGTCTCCATGAGATGGGTGTTCCTCTTGAATCCATCTGCACTGACGGCGTGCTCAACGGCCTCATGTACCAGCGTCTGATGCCCATCCTCTGCCCAGAATGCAAGAAGCCGCTGCATGAACATCCCGCCGCACTATCGCCCGATCTCTGGAATCGCCTGGAAGCTGTCTACACTCACGGGGAAATCGACAACATCCATATCCGTGGCGATGGCTGCCCCCACTGTGACGGCCTCGGACTCGTCGGCCAACAGGTCGCCGCAGAGGTCATTCCCGCTGCGGATCGGGAGCTTATTGGCCTGTTACGTAAAAACCGCCTCTATGAAGCCCAACAGCACTGGATCAAGGACATGGGCGGCATGACCCATGTCTCTCATGCCCTGGCTCGCATTGCCTCTGGAGAGGTTGATCCCGCCATTGCCGAAGAACGGCTCGGCGTCACGCTCGATCATGACCTTGCCTTCTCCATGAAGCCTGAAGCTCGTTCCCGCACCTTCCAGCGCCGCCGTCCGGCGCTCTGGAGGCCCCGCAGACACCTTTGGAGGGCCGCATGAACGCCCTTCAAATTACTGTGCCTTCCACCTTGCGGGAATGGCTGGCCAAGTCCTCCTTCGACGCAAGAACCCGGGAACGCTGCTGGAAAAAGTTGGCCAGGCAACTGCGACACACGCACCTCTCCCTTGAACACTGCTTCAGGATTCTTCAGGAACGCGCAAAAAAGGAAAAGAACCCGACGCATCTCATCTATGGCCGCATCGTTCAGTCCCTGCTCAACGGTGATACGATAGGGAAGGCGCTCTCACGCTATGCAACGCCGGAAGAGGTCATGCTCATCGACAGCGGCCAGACCGGGGGCGAGGCAACGCTTTCTGAAGGTTTTGAGAAAGCTGCCGATCTGCTGGAGAAAACCCGTAAGATTAAGGGGATGATCCTCAAAGAAGTGGCTTACCCCATTCTGCTCTTCTGCGGCGTCATAGGGTTCCTGTTCACCGTTTCAAACCTTCTCGTTCCGCAGATGGCGCTGCTCTCCGATCCGCAAAAGTGGACCGGTTCGGCATGGCTGCTCTACAAGCTCTCCAGTTTCATCACTTCCTGGTACGGCGCGGCAGCAGCCCTGCTGCTTATGGGCGGAATTCTCCTCGTCTGGTTCAGTTTCAAACACTGGACAGGCATGGGACGCTCGTTCGCGGACAAAATACCTCCATGGTCCGTCTACAGGATTCTCGCCGGGGTGTCCTGGCTCTATGCCACGGCGATTCTGCTCCAGACCCGCGTCAAGCTCGTCGTCATCCTGCAACGCGCCATTGAAAGCCCCGATACCAGCCCATACCTGCGCAGCCGCCTGCGTCCGGTCTACCGATTCACCATGCAGGGACTGTCGCTCGGCGACGCTCTCTGCTCCACGCCTGCGCGCTGGCCTGATCCCATCCTTGCCGACGATCTGCGCACCTATGCCGCCCTGCCCGGATTCAATGAGCAGCTCGGCAAGATCGCTGAAGAAATGATGGAGGAAAGCATGGAACGTATCCAGCGCGGAGCAAGCCTTCTGGGGGTATTCAGCATTCTTTTGATCATTTTGACCATCATCTTCCTCGTTCTTGGCGTCTTCTCCATCCAGCAACATGTAACACAGGGAATCGGATTATGAACAATCGGAAGAATCAGCGGGGATTTACCCTGGGGGAAGTCCTCGGTGCGATCATCATCGGCTCCATCATCTTCGGTGCCGTCGCTCTGGTCATTTCCAACGCGATTGAAACCTCCCGCGTCTCCAACCAGCAGGAAAACCTTTCCTATTTGCGCATGAATATCCATGAGGTCTACAGCCACGTCCACAGCTTCGCCTCGATTTCCAATGATGAGCTTCTGGCAGCCAACGCCGTTCCTCAGGGAATGGTCGTCAACGACTCCATCGTCAACGGCTGGAACGGCGACGTGACGGTCGCCAGCGCCGACGACGGAAGAGCCTTCACCATCCAGCTCGACGACATCCCGGAAAACGCCTGCATCAAGCTCGGTGCGCAGCGCGACATGTGGGATTCCCTCTCCATCAACGGCACCGATATCGAAAGAGAGACTGTCGTCACTACGGACCACTGCACTGATGAGCTGAGCAATACCCTCATCTTCCAGGCCCATTAATCCAAAACTGCGGGGCGGAATCCGCCCCGCAAAAGGACCCGAGCATGTTTCCCCTTGTCGTCTGCACGTTTTTCATCGGCATCCTCGCCTCGCTGCACATGCTGCTTCCGGATGTCTCAAAAATCAGGACTGAAGCCATCGACGACAGCGTGGCCGTCAACTTCTGCCTCTATCGGACTGCCGTAACCCAATATCTAGAAAATTCAGGGCATGTTCAGGTCGTTCCCAACGCCAGTCTCGATCTCCCCCCCGGATACGTCTATCTGCGACAGTGGCAGGCCAGAATCATAGGAGACTACTGCTACGTCTACGGCACGACTGAGTATGATCAGCCCTGGCTGATCCGAAAAAAGCTCGGAAACTCGCTTCTCGTCGGCGAAAACAGAAGCGGACGGCTCTATCCCAGCGGAGTCGCCGTTCCCGCAACCATCCCCACAGGGACCATAGTCAGCATCGTGAGCGCGCAATGAAACAGCGGAATCAACAAGGCTTCACCCTCCTCGAAATGCTCGGAGCCCTGATCATCATCGGCATGATGCTCTACGCCCTTACCGATGTCTGGCAACAGGGCTCCCGCATGAACGAACAGGCGCAGGCCGCATGGCACATTAAAACCGTAAACGACGCCACGGAACGCTACATCAAGCAGAACTACGAGACGCTGCTTTCCTCTTCCTCAGCCTCTTCCGGGCCTCAAATCACCATTGCGGATCTGATCGCCGGGGAATTCCTTCCGGAAGGCTTTCAGGACTCGAACGTATGGGGCCAGTCCTACGAAATCCACATCCGCCGTCCCGAAGACAATACCCTGAGTTCCGTCATCCTCACCACCGGGGGCAGGGAACATGAGGAGGGATCGCATTTCGCGACCCTCACCATCCCCGGAGCCGCCCTCCAGATCGGAGGAGCCGGAGGGTTTGTCCCCACAGGGGATCTGGCCGGGCAGTCCGCCGATACGCTCCACGGAACCGCAGGCGGTTACATCCTCGACCTGGCCTCCATAGGCATAGCTTCCCCAGGTCCCGGGCACCTCGGCATGTATTCCGCCTTCGATAACTACGACCTCGGTACGGACTACCTCTATCGTACCGAAGTTCCCGGTCATCCGGAGTACAATCAAATGGAAACCTCTCTCGACATGACCGGGCACGACATCGAAAACGTCGGTTCCATCCAGTACGTCTCCAGAACCGTCGCCGACGGCGAGACCTGCACCGAGGCCGATGAAGGCAAAATGTTCCTCGATGAGGATCAGGGCATGTATCTCTGCCGGAATAACCAGCTCGTCCTCCTCGCTGATACCGGCAACTCCACGCAATTTAAGACTTCCACCTTCGTCAACAATGGCGACAAGGTTGCCAAGCCCTCATGCGCTCCCGGCACCGGCACAGTTCCTCAAATCTACGTCGCCCCGGCAATCGTCTCTTCCGGAGAGCAGTCCCCCAGCATGGCCTCCATCCAGGCATGGGCGACATCCGTCTCGGATACCGAATGGCAGGTACATCTCAGGGTTCTTAACACCAGCTCTTCCGACGCATGGATCTATCCTGACTCCAATTACGGTCGGGTGATGGTGTTTACCACCTGCGCAAAAAATTAAAACACTATGAATAGTTCCACATTATATCGTCGTCACCAAGGACGTAATTTTCAAGGAACTCTATACCAGCTGGCGGCACTGAGGTAGCCATGAACGGATCAAAACTCCCCCGTTCCTCTCTATTCGGGCGGAAGGATTTTCTGGAAGTCTACCGCCAGGCGAAAGACTTCATCATCAGATACAAGCTGCTCCGTATATGCCGTTTTTCCGAAGAAAACGGCTTGAAGCGGCTGACGATATGCAATCTTTGGCGAATCGACCGGGAAGAAGGCGGTGTGCTGCATACCTTCGAATTTGATTTGCACAAGGCTGAATGGCTTGAAACAGAAGATCTGCGCAATTGGCCAGCTATTCCCTTTGCCCCCATTGGGAAAAATACACTTTAGCTTAATTGGGGCCTCTCTCTGTGCAGGGACGCTCTTCAAGCAGCGCTTTGCGCTGCTGGTGCTGATAGTCTCCCCTATGAAGGAGAAAACGGTGTGCCGAGTTGGGTACGCCAGGCAATTTTCAGAAAATATTTGGGCGGAGACGCATGGAGCCGGAAAAAGCACAAACCCTATAAAGTTAATGGGCTGATTGCAAAGGCATCTATGGATTCCGGTGCCAGAACACTGCGGGCTATCTGGTGGAATCATTTCGTTGACCGAGACGTGCTTTCCGCATTGCTCGGCATTAATTGGCGTCAATGGACTGTTGCTGAATATCTGAAATATGCTCGGTATCGTCCGGCGCTGCTGAAAGTAGCCGCAGAGCATCGGAATCTTCTCCCGGTTCTGATGGAGATCAACCCGCAGCAATGGGGCCGGGATGACCTCTTTTCACGGAAACTCTGGGTCAGAGACGGAAGAAAAAGCACGGCCCTGGACCGCAGGCCTGTCCGATCTGAAGGCGGGGATCGCATACGCAGCTTCGAGTCGGCAACGTCGTGGCGCTGGCTGTCCAGAGCCTCGTCACTCATTGTCCGCGAATGGGCGGCCGTGAAAAACAACGCTGTCATTGAGGATCTGGCCCTCGCCAATTGCGGCGGTATCCATGCGCCGGTCTGCGCCTATGTGAAGCTTATTCGCTTTGCGAACCGGACCGAATTTCCGAACGACTCTCCGCTTGTCCGCCAGTTCTACCGCACCTTTCTGAAGCATTGTGCGTGGATATGGAAAGAGAAGGGCTTTTCCGACGTGCGACAATGGCTCCGGAATCCGGAGTCAGATCTTACGCTCATGTCGGATTACCTCCATGCGGAAGGCTTCGCACAGGGCCTGCCGGACAAGAATTCTTCATGGGCTTCTCTGCTGCGCAGATCTGAAGATTGGCACAGACGTATCAGAATTCTGAACATGGAACGGGAGGGCAGGTTGCTCCAATGGGATTCCATCATTCCGGAAATCGTCATTGACGGTGTGATTTGTACACCTCTCACGGATAGCCAGGCTCTGGCTGAAGAAGGCTATGAGATGTCACACTGTGTCGGCAGTTATGCCCGGCTCTGCCATGATGGAATATACCGAGTCTTCGCCCTGAAAGAGTCCGACGGGGCAAGATCGACTCTAGGGATACGACTGAGACGCAAGGGCATCATCACCCTTGATCAACACCGTGGCCCTCACAATTCTCAAGTTTCCCCTAAAGCCTCAGCCGCCGCCCGCAAATTACTGAATGCCTGCCGGCAGGCTCTCGCGGCAAAACTGGAATCCTAAACATGTTTTGATGGAGAGAATCATGGCACATGCCCTACGTCCTCGTGGAGTCAATATGAAACTCATTCTCTTCCTTCTGGCGTTCCTGTTCCTCACGGCCCCAGCTCTTGCCGACGTATTTGACGCGCCATGCTCACGCTACAGCGTCCCCAAGCGTCGGCTTTGTCTCGCGCTTCGACCCGGAGGTTGGTGAGGCCATGCAGCAGGAGCT